>WNGR01004986.1_pt1 | contig 24489 bp, 24 predicted proteins | sample 5407581 | NCBI WGS metagenome assembly WNGR01 (sample SAMN13153383, study PRJNA577476) | soil metagenome | isolation source: 80 cm soil or saprolite under Garry oak tree replicate 2 | place: USA:California | collected 2016-06-15
CATCACAAACGATATTCCCACCTCAATACCTGAGGATCAAATGATCAATATCCTCAATGATGTCGAAGTTGTTCGTACCTCTCCGGAATTCATCGTGTCAAAAGAATGTGAAGAAATAATCAGAAACAACAAGATGGATACAAAAATCAATTGGATTGAGGGTTCACGAAGGTATAGATACATCTTGGCTACCCCTGACATTTCTGTAAAGGATTTAGTCGGGCAAATTGATGCAATTAAAATTGCTAAAAAAGGTGTTGAACTGTACGATATCGAATCATACTCCTCTGGTCAATTGTTGCAAGCCCGACATGGAATTCTGTGTATAGACGAACTCCCGGTCCTCGATCCCCGAAAACAGGTTGCATTACTAAGCGTTCTGCAGGAGGGTAAATTCACGACTGGGTCATATCCAGTAGTCTTTAAACCGGATGTAAAGATTATGGCAACAGCAAATCCAGTAGATTACACTCACTCGGGCAAGATAATCGAACCATTGTTTGATAGATTGCGTAGTCACGTAAACACACACTATCCAAGAACTACCCTTGACGAAATGCTGATCATTATTCAAGAGGCAAGAATCGCGGATGAAGGGAATGTATTTCTACCTGTTTTTATGCTTCGGACAGTAGCAAAGATAATGGAGTTAGCCAGAACTCATCGTGATATAAACCATGATAAGGGCGTCAGCGTTAGAGTTGCGATTCATTCCATGGAATTGTTGGTTGGTGAGGCTGAACGAACAAGATCAATATCTCAATTTGTGAAGGCGATACCACGATTTTGTGATATTCATAGCATCCATCAATCGGTTAAATTTGAGCTAACAGAGATAGAAGATAGCCTCGAAACTAGGATCAATGTGTTGAATTCAATAATTGACAATGCCATAAGGCAAGTTTCACTTGAATATATTCAAAAGTTATCACTAGAAAAATTAGCAAAACTGAAAAATGAATTCACGAGGGATAAGACATTCTTGGTGTCACAAGTTACCCTTGGTAGTACCAAATCCCATTCTTTGACTTATGAAACGCAGTTAGAATTGTTCCCTGAGTTAAAACAAGTTGTAGAGGAGACAATTCTTGTTATAGATAATGAGCAGAAAAAATTCGCTGAAATCGCAAAAAGTCTTGGGATAAGGAGCAAGACCGTACGCATTGGAGAAGAAATGAACGGAGAATTTACTGCTGCGGTTACTGAAGTTATCTTAGAAGGTCTCAGGTGGGTGGAACCACCCTTGTTAGATAGAAAGGACGGCAGCTATGGTGCCATTCAATAAGCGCAGTAATACTAATCCTAACACAAAGAAATTTATCTATTTTGCGGCGGAGAACCTTGGCAACAAACATCAGACTCAACATGGACAGAATAATGCCACCAACGATTTACTTGACAAGATGTTGAAGGTGATTGGCAGGGAAGTTCTAAGAGAAAAAACTCCGACTCTTCAAGACCTCGAACGATCATTGGAAGCTTTATCAGCGCAGCAACAACATGAACAAAGAGACAGTACACAAAATAAGGTGACCAGAGGACAGGAAACAGATATCAAGGGAAAAGGAATACCGTTTTCCGGGACTCCTATTGTTGCGCAGTTAACGCAAAAAGGATATCTGAAGGATTCCAATAAATGGTTGACCAGCAAGGGATTCATAAACATCGGCGGCAAAATCTTAAGTGACGTCATGAGAGCCTTAAAAACAGGTGATCTAGGGGTACACGAAACGACTGGTTTAGGTAAAGGAGGGATAGTTTTGGATTCAACTAGAAGCTATGAGCGCGGTGATGATATTAGACTTGTAAACGTTCCGAAGTCACTATTGAATACTGTGCATAGACTTGCGAAGAACAGCCCTTCGGTCAAAATCCCTTTAGATGTCGAAGAGCATGATCTAGAACAGTACGAAACGCTGCAAGACGTTCGAGCGGCAGTTGTTTATTGTATCGATTTAAGTTCAACCATGCGCTATTCTTCGATGTTCGGCGACATGAGTCGGATAGAAGCAGCAAAAAGAGCTCTATGGAGTCTTTTTATACTAAACCAAAAGTTTTTTTCGTCCGATTCCATCTCGATCGTTGGCTTTGGCGCTCTGGCGTCAAAGGTTTCTGCTAGAGACATACCTTATCTTAGGACATTTGAACCTGGTTCTGACTTTTTACATTACACAAATTATCAGTCAGCATTTAGGTTGGCAAGCAAAATACTTCAGAAAGATGGGGCTTTAAACAAACGGATAGTGCTCATAACCGACGGTCATCCGAGCGCATGTTTCATAGATGATAAAAGAGAACAGGATAAAATTTTATCGCAAAGACCATATTCTCATTTCTATCTACCAGGAAAAGAGGCGCTTGACTTCAATCTTGATTTTGCAGCCGGACAGCTTGTTTACCTATGTTATCGGTACAGACAAGTTGATCAATACATCGGAGAGAAAACGATCCGCGAAGCAAAAAAATGTCACAGCATGGGAATTGAAATTGATACGGTCATGATCAGTGAAGAAGATTCGTTGTTGAGATATGTTAACGAAATGGAAAGATATGTTAAAGGCAGATCCTATTACATAAATCCAACAACAATCGATCAAGTTCTTCTTACTGACTACCTTAACAATAAGAAGGTCACCATAGCATCTCGATGTTGATCGGATGAGACCAGGTCCACCCGCAAGTATTGGTTTTTATGTAAAGAGATTAACAACACTATATAGATGACGAGTAAGATGATGGAAATCAATTATCTCGATTGGAATAACGCTATTGATGTGTTGACTAAAGCTTACCAAGCAGGGCTCTTTGCATTGATTATAGGACCAAAGGGTACTGGGAAAACGACCCTTGTAAGGAAGTTTGCTTCAGAGTTAAACAAGGAGTTATACTCCGTAAATTTTAGCCTCCGTACTAGAGAATCTCATCTTATTGGTTCGAAGACTCTGGAAAAAGGGCAAATTAGCTTTGTAGAAGGGATACTCGTGAAATCTATGCGACACGGCGGTCTCTTGTATCTTGACGAATTAAACGCGGCAGAGGCTGACGTATTATTACGATTAGACGAGGCACTTGATGACAGAAGACAGATAATACTAAAAGAATCAGAGGGGCAAATTATCAATGCTAATCATAATTGGTCAGTAATTGCAACAATTAATCCTCTTTCCCACGTTGGAACAAAAGAGCTACCTCCCCAGCTTCTCAGCAGATTTCCGATTAGGTTGCGGTTAGAATATCCTCCCGAAGAAATAGAACTTGAGATAGTACAACGCCATACCACAGTCGATACAGCTAAGATTAGTGATATGAAACGTGCGATCAAACTTGCAAAGATTTTGCGCGAAGCGGCCGCTGTTGAAGAACTATACTATAGTCCTAGCCTTAGGGAGTCAATCGCTTTTGCAAAACTTCTTAACGCCGGAAGCAATGCGAAGCAGGCCGCAGAGATTGTTTATGCCAATGCTTATGACCAGTGGGGTGAGGTAGAATATCAAAAGGTAATGGATATGATAACATCAATTTTTGTCGACTAGAGTATGCCAACACCATCGGTGCCATTAGGGCTTAACTACACACATCTGCGGAACGATGTCTTGCTTGATATTTCAACCTTCTTGAGTAGGCGATGGTCTAACAATAACAAGACTGTCATAATCTTAACCAAAGATAAAATGCCCTTAGCAAAAATTACCAAGAATCAGATTTCATTACCCTTTCTAAATTATTATCTCGGAACGAGTTTCCAGCAATACAGGCAATGGCGAGTTGGATTGTGGCACGAATCTATGCGTATGCACTATTCAACCAAAGTATTAAGCTATGAACATGCTTTCGGATTTCTCCTGAATACTATTGAAACCAAACGGGTTGAAATCCTAGGACTACAGACTTGGGAAGGAATGATTAAAGAGCTCGTTTTTAACGAAGGCATGTCTTGGTTGTCACGTCCGCTCCTTAATTCTATCTATGGAAAGCCCAAGATTATTGAGGCCTTTTCCCAGTACTTCCTTACAGGTTACCTTAAAGGCGAGTTGTACGGAAACGACTTCGAAAAGGTAAAGAAGGCATCGTCTTTTGCAAACGAAATAGTCCATGACGCAATAAAGAATAACTATCATACCGAGTGGGTTGAGAGGCATATCCCACTTTTGATTAAGATGCTTGAATTAGATGCATTAACTTCCGTAGCTATCCTCGCGCCTAGGACGAGAATAGTAGGTTTGGGGATGAACCAGAGCGATCTAGTTAAACAAATTGAAAAAATTGTGAGAAGGAATACTAAGGCTACTGATTTAGACAGAACTTCAAGAGAAATTATTGAAGGAACTGACGTGCTGGGCGAATATGAAGTCCTGCTCAAAGAGAGTAAGAAAACCGAAAACAAGGGTTATGAGAGTCTGGAAAACCTCGGTTTAAGCGTTCCGGAAGTGACTGAAATTGATCCCTCCCCAATATATGATGCTGATTTAATCCGAAAGGTGAAGGCTAAATTCAGGGACTGGAGAACAGGTTGGATTGAACGACACGAAGAGGCAGGGGAAGAATTTGATCCTGAAAGCTATGTGGAAATGTTACCCAAAAATTTCTTGACTGACCTTAAACTCTCCATCAAAACAAAAGTTGCAATCCTGCTAGACCATTCTAGTAGCATAGAACAGGTTGAATTGGAGTATAAACGAGCAACAGTTGCTCTATGCGAAGCACTGAATTATCTGGGAATAAAATTTGCTGTCTACGCTTTCAGTACGGAATCAAGACAGGTTAGATGTTGGATAATAAAGCCGCCAAACCTCAAATGGTCTGCAACGGGGCCGCGTAGACTAGCCCAGATACGGGCAAGCGGTGGCACACCGCTTGCGGAGATATATGGATTATTGCTGCCTATCGCAAAATCATTTAAACCCGATATCATGGTGACTTTGACTGATGGAGAGCCATCCGACTTTGATGCAGTCCGTGAAATGGTCCTTTCATACCGGAAAATGGGTATACATATGGTAGCACTTGGATTAGGCAGGAACTTAAATGATGCAATAAGTATAGGGCATAATCTAAAATATTTGACCTATGAGAGAAGCTTGGCGGTTAGCAGATTGGAAGACATACCAAAAAAAGTAATACATTTACTTCGCGATTAAATTAAATTAAATTCCGATGTTGGGGTTTTCCCTTTTCAATTTTTCCCAATCCTCAAGAAAAGCAGCCAAGCCCTTATCTGTTAGCGGATGCTTTATCATTCTTGCCAAGATATCCGGTGGGAGCGTCACGATCTGCGCTCCTATCTTCCCTGCTTCAATAATATGGAGTGGATGCCTTACGCTAGCTACAAGGACTTCTGTATTGAAGTTATAATTTCTAAAGATCTGAACAATTTGCCTTATAAGATCTATGCCGTCCTGTCCACCGTCGTCCAACCTTCCGATAAAAGGGCTAACGTAAGATGCACCGGCCTTCGCAGCCAAAATTGCCTGGTTGGCAGAGAAAACAAGTGTCACGTTAGTAGGGATACCCTCCTGAGTCAGCTGTCTAATAGCTCTGAGACCATCGGGCATCATCGGAATTTTAACAACGACGTTTTGGCCATACTTCATTAGTCGATGGGCTTCTTCAACCATTTCTTCTGTTTTTGTCCCAACAACCTCCAGACTTACTGGACCCTTTACAATTCTAACAATTTCTCGCATCAGGGCGGCCGGATCCTCTTTCTCTTTCGACAGTAGAGTCGGGTTAGTGGTGATCCCATCAATGAGCCCCATATCATTGTATTCTTTTATGGAGTGCAGATTAGCAGTATCAAGAAATATTTTCATCTCTTGCTCTTACCTCTGCATTCGATAACAGCACGTGCAATTTCTTTTGTGGTTAATCCATATTTTTCTAATAGTGCATCGATCTCTTCATCTCTGGCAGATTCTCCGAATGTATCGCGTACGCCCAGCCGTCTAATCGGCACAGGGTAAGTCTCCGAAGATGACTCAGCCACGGCCGAGCCAAGACCTCCAATCATGCTGTGTTCTTCGGCAGTTACAATAGCTCCAGTGTCCCTTGCACATCCTGCTATCAGTGAAGTGTCAATGGGTTTAATTGAAAACATATCAACGACGCGACAAGATATTCCGTTATTAGATTTCAAAACCTTTGCTGCGTCTAATGCTCTTGCAACCATTAGACCACACGCTATAATCGTCGCGTCAGAACCATCCCGCAAGATATTCCCTGTCCCTATCCTGAAAATCGCGTTTTCTTCATACAGAACTTCACTCAACGGCCTCGCAATTCTAATATAAAATGGCCCAGGGATCAGAGCTACTGATCGGATCAGATATTTTGTTGCCACAGCGTCAGCAGGAACGATTACGCGAACATTGGGTATCGCCCTCATAGTTGAAAAATCTTCGAGCTGTTGATGCGACGCCCCGTCAGGTCCCACAGTCAGACCGGCATGAGAAACAACGAGCTTAACATTCAGGTTGGGATAGCATATAGCGTTACGGATTTGGTCAAGGCATCGTCCTGGCAGAAATGCCGCATATGTACTTGCGAACGCAATTTTGCCTGCAATCGCAAGGCCAGCTGCCACAGAAACGAGGTTAGCCTCTGCTATGCCTACATTGAAGAACCTGTCAGGATAATAGTCCCCAAATTTCTTTATCTTGAGTGAATCTGTAGTGTCGGCTCCTACGCAGACTATATTTTGGTTAGCTGCTCCTAATTCTACAAGTGTTTCGCCATACACTCCTCTCATATCAGCATATTTTTGTTCATTACTTAAGAGCATGAAGTTCCTCCTCTATCCCTAGCTCATTTGCAAGAGGAATCAATATATGTTTGCGTGTCTTCAACCAGTCACGTCTTATACCTATTGCATTCGCTTGTTCTAGGAGCTTTCTCTCCAATGCCACATTTACCTTATACCTTAACTGAATAATTGCACCATGGATATCCCCACTGCCGTAAACTGCGTTTCCGGCAACGAATATTCTAGCTCCAGCCTCATATACTGCCTGCAATATAGTAGCATCAATGCCACCATCGGCTTCAATGTACCCCAGAAATCCGTGTTCTGTTAGCTTTTGATTTACTAGCCGCATCTTTGATAGGACTTCCGGGATGAATTTTTGGCCCGCAAAGCCTGGATTTACGGACATTATTAACACAACATCGACATCCCGCAGGTGGGGAAAAAGCCAATTCGGAAGTTCTGTAGACGGATTTAGTGCAATCCCCGGGCTAATTCCATTCGAAAGTAATCTGTCTGTAATCTGCCCGAAATCACTTTCACTGCACGTCTCTGCATGAACAGTAACTATATCGCATCTAGCATCAATATAATCTTGGATTACAGCCAGCGGATTTTCAATCATAAGATGAGCATCAAAGGGTAGTGTAGTGATATGTCTCAGTTGTTTGATTATATCTGAATTGAATGTACTATTGGGCACAAATCTTCCATCCATGATATCCAGATGTATAATGTCGGCTCCTCCCCGTTCTGCGCTTCTTATCTTCTCTTCGTAATTTTCTTGCTGCCCAGCAATAATAGATGGCGCAATTAGGCATTCACTTCTAAGTTCTTCTAACAATATCGGAGTATGTTCTCTTGGCGGAGCTTTTCCATGCCACTGCGGGTTGTTCGTCATATGTTTGATGCCGTTGCCTTTAACGGTTTTTGCTATAATTATAGTGGGCCTATCTTTTGCCTCACTTGCTTTATTTAGAGCGTCAATTATCTGTTCAACATTGTGACCAGCAATTTCGATTACATTCCAATTGAAGGCCGACCATTTATCACGAGTCGGATCGAGAGGCATGATATCTTCCGTAAAACCGTCCTGTTGGATGCGATTGCGATCCAATATGGCAACAAGGTTATGCAGTTTAAACTTTGCAGCAGCCATTGCTGCTTCCCAGATCTGACCTTCGTTTGACTCACCGTCACCTATTAGAGTATAAACACGATTTTTTTTACCATCCAGCCTATTTGCAAGCGCTATCCCTATCGAAACGGAAAGGCCGATTCCTTCCGAGCCTCCTGAAAACTCTGTTCCTGGCACACTTTGGTGGATCTCATACGGAGTGTATCTAACCGGATGACCCTGGAGTCTGCTCCCCAGCTTACGCAACGTCTTCATTTCCGAGGGTGGAAAATACCCGGCGATAGCTAGCGTTGCGTAGAACCCCGGAGCCGAATGTCCTTTTGAGTTGATAAAATAGTCCCTCTCATCCCAATCTGGCTTTTCTGGCGAATGGTTCATCTTTCGAAAATAAAGAACACCCATGAGCTCTGCTGCAGAGAATGATGCGCCAGGATGACCTGAGCCAGCTTCAGCAATTCCTTGAATAGCAAGCATACGGACGCTGCATATCTTCCTCTTAAGATCAAGGTATCTCATTTTAAAACCCATTATGAGCATCACAACCATTCAAATGTTTTCAGATCATAAGAAGTGCGGCACCAAGGAAAATAAAAAGATATACTTGCACGTACAGGCACCAGACCGTCTCTACTAGTCTATTAAGGAGCAGTTTTCGACATACGTTGATCGGGATAATTTAAAATAATTAAATGATTACACTTGACCATGGTTAGCGTAATAGTACGAGATACTGAGATAGACCAGATGCAAACTGCAATCCTAGTCATTGGCATTTTCGAGAATGAACGTGATTTTTTTGCGTCAAAAAGACTGGATTCTACAATATTCGCTGCGATAATAGAGCTCATCGAAAATAACGAATTCAAAAGAGATATTGGATCAAATATGATTTTCCATATGATTGGCAAAGGATTGGTCAAAAAAATTATGCTAATGGGTCTTGGAAAGAGAGAAAAATTCACTTATGAAAATGCCAGAATTATCGCTGGTAAAGCAGCTCTTAAGGCTAAGGAACTAGGAGTCGAAGAATTCTGCATTTTACCTTTTATTGATGTGGATGAGATGTTAATAGAAGCGATATCTGAGGGTGTCCTTCTTTCGCTATATTCCTTCAACCGATACAAGACAAGTGGAAAGGAATCTACTACTATCCCTGCACGAGTCACAATTGTGGTTGGTTCAGATTCTGCGAAATTCCAATCGGTGGTAGACAAAGTGAATTTGATAACACAGGCGGTAAATTATGCGCGTGATTTGGGTAATCTACCACCTAATGACTGCCCCCCATCGCAAATGGCAAATTTTGCGTTGGCACTTGAGGAATACGGGATAAAAACTAGGATTTTAGAGCGGTATGAAATGGAATCTATCGGATTAAACGGAATAGTTTCCGTGGGAAAAGGAAGCAGTAATCCGCCTAAATTGGTCATTTTGGAATACCATGGTAATGCAGAACATCAAAAACCATATCTTTTGGTTGGAAAGGCTGTTACGTTCGACACCGGTGGCATCTCCTTGAAACCTGGTGATAAAATGGATGAAATGAAATTTGATAAATGTGGAGGCTGCAGCGTTCTTGGAATAGTAAAAGCTATAGCATCGTTGGGTCTTCAGGTAAATGTTGTAGGGATAATTCCTTCGGTCGAAAACATGCCCTCCAGCAGTTCGTACAGACCGGGGGACATAATTAGGATGTACAATGGGAAGACAGTGGAGATCTTGAATACAGACGCAGAAGGCAGAATCATCCTCGCAGATGCAATGGCGTACGGCGTTGCAATATTCAATCCTCAGGCAATTATCGATTTAGCCACTCTCACAGGTGCGTGTGTTATTGCTCTTGGCGCTAACGTTGCGGCTGCAATAGGAACGAACAAGTACCTCGCGGAAAGATTGCGGAAAGTATCTGAGAAGACAGGAGAAAAAATATGGGATCTTCCATTGCATGACGAGTATCATGAACAGATAAAGAGTACAGTAGCTGATATTAAGAATATCGGGGGTCGACCAGGAGGTGCAATTACAGCCGCAGCATTTCTGTCTAATTTCACTAATGATATTCCATGGCTACAATTAGATATTGCAGGAACCGCCTGGACCCAAGAAGGAACTTTTGAGAGAAGCTACAATCCCAAAGGCGCGACAGGGTTTGGTGTTCGCACTTTGGTAAAATTTCTGATGGAAGCTCCTAATAAGTAACGCTAAATGGGTGATGCCAGTTTGCTGTTTAATTCTTGGTTAACGGCACAATAGCATTATAAAACCTCCCTGGCGTCAAACAGTAGTATATATTTCGATGGTGGATACAGGTATTAGCATCTAAAAACCTTTTTCGGGCAAAAATTTGAAAATAATAAATGTTTTTGCTGTAAAACACAGGTTGAGGAAGTGAACTCGGTTCGCTCTTCCCGGCTCCTCTTTAAAAAAATAGAAGAAATCAAGTGCCAGCACTGCTGCTTCCCAACCGCTCACGCAGGTAAGTAACACAGCAGCGGCGACAGGTTTGACTTCCGGGTTCGGAATGGGACCGGGTCGCGCCCTGCCTCTATGGCCGGCTTATTGATATTACTGTCAGAGGGTCAAATTAATCTTGCTCTAGATATGCCTCTTAAATCCCGCAATATTTACTCAGCACCTATCAAGCCTAATAAGTCAAACCCCTCAGCAGATTTTGCCTCGAGCTGTACAATTGAGATCATGTGCTCATCAGGATCTTCGAAAATGGCATGTTTTCCAAATGGTTCTTCTCTAGGTTCTTTGAAAAATTTCACCTTCATTTCTTTTAATCGTTTAACCGTAGTGTCAAGATCGTTTACCATAAAACCGACCAGTATAGTTAGAGCAGCTTTTGTTTTTTCTTTCTTTTTTGCTAGACGTAAAGCCAACATAGTGCCATTGCTGAAAAATTCAGTCCAATCTTCGGATTGATGCTTTAAAGGAAGATCGAGAATACCTTTATAGAATTCTATAGATTTTTTCATATCTGCCACTAAGAGAATTATCGCTCCCAGCTTGGTGAGCACCACTAAGTTACACCGTTCTGACTTTGCATAGGCCGCATTAAGAACTTATCGCTAGGTAGACAAAAATGACTTGGAAAACGTCATTACGAAGTAATGTCTTGACTCTAATATTGCATTATATACTTCTATTTTAAAACTACAGTCGTGCATCCTGAAAAACTGTTCTTCATCTATGTTGCAAAAAACCAAGAATGGGAAAAAAGACAGAAAGAGGATTGGGATTACGTTTCATCTATGTCTAGATTTTACCGTTGGTGGATTAAACGTAATTTTGAGCTAGATTTCAACGTTGAAGCTGAAATCTTACCTGTAGTTCCTGGTAAGTTGTTTGATAGAATGTCAATAAGTTATCTTAGTAGGGATCACGTTGAACGTGGGAAGTCAGTTTACCATTTTTACCTGACATACTTCAAGCCTTTCTGGACAGATTGTCAGACCGAGGGATATGCCGCTGAAAATTTTGGAATGATTTACTGGAAGAGAGTGGAATCGCCCGTGTCAGATTCCAAGCGAAGTAAGTTCTTTGCCGATATGAACTGCCCAAAGGTCTCTCATGTCTTAAGTCACGAAGTGCTAAGGATGCTAGGGAAAAAGAGAAAGGATTATTTTGATTCTATCCACAATCGCTGGGAGTGTCATATTTACAAGCAGCTACCGTACATCTACTACAAGGAACGATTGAGGATAGTGTCTAAGGAAAGTGCCTATCGATATGTGACAAGCGATGTGAAGCATATTCATTGACAGATAAAGAACAATTATTTATCTCCGCACGGCTAGATAGATAGTTGAGCTTAACACTGTTCATAAAATCCGGGGCTATTCTCTCTTCCTTCGGAGCCATATTACTCGTTGTTCTAGCGGCTATCTTACTTGTCTATCCTGTCGTCAAGAACTGTCATGAGCGGAAGTGCGTGTTTACTTCTTCTGCGCCCAGCCCCCTTAACTCTTTCGTCAAACCGTCTTTCCTAGCAACCTCTCTCGTCATGATTGCAGCGGGAGTAGCACTAATTAGATTCGGTTCATGGTATCAATACAAGTCTAGGAAGGAAGAAAATGGTATGGTATAGTATCTTGACGGGAACAAATCCCGATCGATCAATGATCGTCATGTGGAATGTTAAAAAGGTAGTTAGAGCCTATTTAATGACTCCGGTGAGGTTGGAGTGACTGAATATGATAGTGGTGCATACTCTGTGCATTTTGCTCATTGTGCAGCGAAGTTAGAAGCTCATCTGCTCAGATTCGGTGTAACATGCACAGATGCGGATTCAATTATAGAGGAAAGTTCGATTATTTATTTTGAAAAGTTAGGTTCTGCAAAGAAAAAGCTTTTGAAGTTTGTTAGAAAGGAAGATCCTGCAAAAGTCTTTGTTGATTCAGCTTGCAAAGCTATCGAACGACATATTCCCGAAGCAAAAAATAGTTTTGGATCCCATATCGAACTGTCAAAGTGCATCCATCAAATTCATTAATGTGCGCTTGTTGCTGTCGTGAAGTACATGCAGGTATGATGAAGTGGGGCCGAAGGGATTTATCCTGACCAAGCGCAGGCTATAGTCAATTGAACCCTTGACCCACGGGTTTCTTCTAATCCTAGCCTTTATTTGTCAGATCTGGAGCCCGTTGCGATGCCTGGCTTCGCTACGACCCCACAATGGCATCCGATAAATATCAAGAGTATGTATCTCTATAAGTCTTCCGAGCCGGTTCCAGAGTAGACTAGAGGGAAGTCTAGGGCATCTTACCTCGAGTTGCTTTAGAAAGAGATAAATAATTTTGGGATATATCAACGATATTGACTGGAGAAACTCAGCTTCGCGCTAGGCGGACGAGAATCAAAATCTTGCGGGCGATTGCGGACAAGAACGGATCGGCATGTTTCTCAGAAATTAGAAATGCAACCGGACTTTCTACCGGCTCAATCTATTACCATCTAGAGAGGATGGGAAATTATGTTAATAAGGACTCAAAACACTATACTATTACTGAGGAGGGCTTGCAGATGCTCCGCGAACTTGACAATAAATCTTCCTCTTCCGCGACATATAGGAACAATGAGGTTCCATTCGGTACCTCCGAGACTGAGATTGGACGGAATGTCAAGCAGATTGATCCTGTGGGAGCATTCATTGGTGAATATTCTTCAGTATTCGTTCTTGGACTTGTTATCATCCTTGTCCCAGTAGGCTTATTCGAGAATTTCCATATAATTTTTCCGAACCTATCCACAGCCGCTAAGCTGATAGCAAATGCCACCCTGATATCATCGCTTTCAATCGCTGCACTCCTTTCTATTTCTTTTGTGGTGTTGCTAAGAAGACAAATTCTTCCCACAGGATACAGAGGAATAATGATATCCGCACTAACAGTATTGGCGGTTTTAGTGGTTAACATTCTAATCTTTTCTGGCCTCGGGACGCAAATCGGGATGAGTTCGTTTACCTTCTAATCGTCAATAAAGAATACAGGTGTCATGTCACCGCTATTGCATTAAGTAGCAATTTGAATTTTCTACTTAGAACACTAAATCATGTTTCAATTATTCTTTCCCCAGTAGAGATCAATTCTCCAACTTGGTTTTGGAGATCTACAAACTGAATAACCTTCTGCGTTATCATGTAGGCTGTCCTGCTTTACTGTATTCTATCAAACTTTTTTCCAGAAGAACTATCAAATACCCTTTCGATTGGAGAGAAATGGTCTAGACATCATTATTGTTGTACCTGCAACTCCGCACTTCTGTGACTATCCCAGGTCCAGTTGCAGATATCGAATTATATTCCTGGCCTGGGAATTAGAGATTGGCTACTAATGGGTTACTGGTCTGCCTCTCCGAGCATAGGGGCTAAGACAAAAGCTAGGTTTAAGGAGATAAACTGATTTATTTGCTATCTACGTTAGTTTTTCGAACTCCCAATTCAGGATTTGTGAACATATTACGAATACCTTTTACGTATGGCTAAATTAGAGTCACAATTGACCGTTGACTTCGGAATTTCCTTGTTATCTTTTCCCGCCTCTTAGACTATCCTCTCCTAGACGCAAACCTGTTTGTGACATATCCTTTTTCGGACGTATCTAGTGAGATAAAACGCCATTTTTTATCCAACGCCTTCGACGTTCCTATCCTTTTGGTTGCTATTATCCCTGGAGGCTTGACTCCAAATTCTATGTGTATATTACTTTTCTGGTCTGTCATGTCTTTGCCATTCATCGACTTTTGAATATTAAGTGCTTGACCGAGCTTCCCCGGTCCAGACGTCAATGATAATTCTTGACAATTTTTACGAAAAATTTTCATAATCTTAAGGCCCTCTACTGGTTGTAAAGCTCTGATTAATACAGCACCAGCTTCAATTTCAAGAGGCTTTGCTGAAATATTCAAACAAAAATCCTCCGTTTCAACAATTATGCCAGAGAGTCGCTTGGGCTTTTCCTGACCATGTGAGATTATGCGGACCAATTTGTTACCGAGCAATTCCATGGCGACAAGATCAGTTGACCTGTTATAGAAAGAGCGATCAGGACAAATCATAAGTAACCCTGCTTGTTGTTATTTTTCATACCTTAGAATTAAATCAGATTCCGATATTCTCGGTATCTTATCTGAACATCATCTGCGGTAACCGAGAGAAATCTTCTAATGCCAAAATCCTCAACAGCAAATGCCCCCATTACATTTCCGTATATTACTGCTTCCTTCATCGTATTGAATGACTGATTGTTTTGTTTAGCAATATATCCTATGAAGCCCCCTGCAAAAGAGTCTCCGGCTCCGGTAGGATCCACGATCTCTTCTAATGGGTAAGCTGGAGCAGGAAATACTGTATTTTCTGCGATGAATAATGATCCATGTTCTCCTTTCTTAATAATTACAAATCGCGGTCCCCATGAAATTATTGTTTTTGCGCATTTTACTAGGTTTGGGTTCTTACATAGCAATCTGGCCTCGTCGTCATTAATTACTACTCCGTCTACAGCACTCATCATCTTGACTACAAGATCGCGGCAGTTCAAGATCCAATATTCTATAGTATCACAGACTACGAGTTTAGGATTAGAAAAGTATTCAAGTATTTTCATATTTTGGCGTGGATCGTTGTTGGCTAGGTAAATATATTCTGAGTTCATATATGCATCGGGAATTACTGGGTCGAATTGTGCGATCACATTCAACTCCGTCTTGTTGGAGGTTCTATGAGATAGATCGTAATCGAAGGAAGAATCATAATGGAAAGTCTTTCCACCATTCTCGGTGACAATACCTTTTGTATCAACTCGCTTGTCAAGGATAGTTCGGTACTCTACAGGAAAATCTGACCCAACTATGCCAATCTAATGCTATTGTTCCAAAAACGGTTAACATTTGTATGCAGACTTTGATTCATTTCAAAACTAATAAATTTTAAGAGTAGCAAACCCTCCGTATATAGTTTGAATACAAAAGATTGATCCGAAAGCATAGCGGTTAATAACGGGTGTGACTGATCTCTGACGACGAATGCGATTAGTAGTGGGAATAACAGGCAGTTCAGGTGTAATCTACGGGATCAAAGTGCTCGAGGTTTTACTCAAAATAAAGATAGAGACCCATTTGATAATTAGCAAATGGGGAGAAAGGAATGTTCAAATCGAGACCGATAAATCTGTTGAATTTGTGAAGTCTCTCGCCACTAGAAATTACAACAATGACGACATGGCCGCTCCAATCTCAAGCGGCTCCTTTAAAACTGACGGGATGGCAATTGTTCCGTGTAGTATGAAAACCTTGTCCAGCATTGCAAATGGGTATGACGATAGTCTGGTTTCTCGTGCAGCCGGAGTATGCATTAAGGAATCAAGGAGGCTAGTGATTGTTCCAAGAGAAACACCCCTATCGAAAATTCATTTGCAAAATATGATAAGTCTTGCAGACATAGGAGTCATAGTTTTGCCTGCGATGCCAGGATTTTATCAGAGACCAAAATCGATGGATGATCTGATAACTCATATCGCAGGCAAGATTCTGGACCAATTTGGCATCGAACACAATATCTACAGGAGATGGGGCGAAGCGTTAGTAGACCGCAACATTTCTTAAGAACTATTAGAAGAAGCGGTTTCAAATGTAATCTCATTAATACGTATAGGTCGGACCGGCCTTATGGGAATCTTAACGGATTTATTACACTTTCTATAATACAGGCTAGCGGACGGTGATATGGAATAGCACGATACACAAAAAAATACTCTACTGATCGTTCAATGGATTTTTTCGTACCTCTGTTGAGTCTGCTGTTTCTTGGGGTAATGTACATCCTGATAACACGAATAAACCAGAGTTACTCTGGGTTTCTCCTGGTGTCGGTAGCGTCTGTTTTGATGATCTACTGGGTTAGAGAGTTGAAACGCATTGTAAGAGACGAGGATTCAAAACCGTTGCCAGGGAATGCTGACCCAAAGGACTGGGTTTACGATCTGATAAAGAATAAAAATGAAATGGTATTTGTGGCCGAAGTCCCTGGACCAGAGGAACAGATTGATGTTAGGTTAACAATTGGAACCCTTCACGTGAAAAGTGGTCAGAATTTTGCCAAAACTATTCCACTGGACCTAAATGAAGAGATGAATATATCGGATTTTAAGTATCGAAATGGCATACTTACCATAAAAATCAACAAGGTTTGATTATTGAGAATTTTCTTCCCATAATTTCATTTTATCAAACTTTGCCTTCCGTCTTGCTACTTGCAACATATTGTACACGCTCTTGTGTGAACTACCCTTAGAGATCATGGTTATTGCCTCGGTGGCCATTTTTAATTCTTGGAATGAGCCGATCAAACCAACTGTATGTCCATATACTGAGATATATGCCCCGGTCAATTCTTCTATCGTTTTCCTAGATTTTCCTGCCTTGCCTATAATTCGTCCTTTGATTCTCTGGATCGAATTAGTTGATTTACCTGCATAATCTCTAATATCTATGAGCTGCAGTAAATCCTCGGAGAGTAAGCGACATGCACGTCCAGGTGAAAATCCTTTCGAAATGGCCGAAATTATTTCTATCGCTTTGAAGGCTTCCGTTTTGGTTATGGGAGATGAGCCGGAAGAAACGAGGGCATCACCATTCTCGCTATCTATTTCAATTATGACATTACATTTTTGCTCAATTTCTTCTTTTACTCTTCCCTTTTTGCCGATAATCACACCTATTCTATCCTGAGGAATTTTGATTATTTGTTCGAAGTTCATTTTCAAGATTTATCTCCGGGGTCGGATTTGGTGCTAACCTTTACGCATTTGCTATCCATACTGGAATTTATAAATCATCAAGAAGGGTACTCCTGAGATCCTCTTTATACTTGCTTCTTTTGCGAGTTTCAATTTTATTGCACGAAAGACAATTCTCTGGCCAACTAAATTCGCAATAGAACAATCTAACAATAGTTTTTCAGCGACTAATTCTTCAATTATCTCTTGTTGAAAGTATTCTTTTGTAAGGCTAATGACAAATTTATCTTGTTCAATTTGTGTCCCTATCAATTCCAAGTCGCAGATATTGACCATTGTTGACCCTTGATAGCTCATCCACCTTAGCGCATACTTTCCACCGACTGCTCCTTCTCTGGACAAGCACTAGGAAGTACTCTTAACGCAGATTTAAATCAGTGTATTTCCTTGCGAACTATTGCAAGTCATTTTTTCTCAACAAAAATTGTTTCCAAATTTACGTTTATCGATCTGAACAATGGTCACATCCGTGGTGTAACAAATTGTGAGAGGCAAGGTAGGTTAAGCTATCTTTTTTTGCGTAATACTGGCAATACCATGTATTTGCTCGTGGCAACAATTATTCCACTGGTTGCTATTGCAAATACTGCAAGAGCAATGGTTGCGAATTCCGGTACTATTCGAGTACCAGTGATTTCAATTACCGAGGTACCATTATCGAAGCCAACCATTAACGTCCTTGCCTGTGCATTAGTTCTTATTTCGTTCCCTACCACATACTGACCATCTTCAAACACTGCGAAGTTGTCGTCTACGTTTCCTTGCTTTTGAGAGTCTATAACATTCCGGGGTAGCTCAATAGTTAATTTTCCATCTGAAGTAGATGAGACGTTAACGATAAGAGTCATATTGTCCTTCTCGGCAGAAAGGCCAGCGAGCTTACCGCCTGTGATCTGATACTTAATGGGATACGTTTTGTTGCCTAGCCTCAGGTCGATACTATTGTTGCTGGCTATCGAGAAAGATTGATGATGTAACTCTTTATTTACTCCCGTGGCACTTTGCGCATAAGTGAGTTGGAATGATATGATACTAACAGATATTGTAGCGAGTTCGATTACAGCTGCGGCTATTACCACTCCTACTACCGCATTCATTTTTTTCTTTTTATTTCATCGAACTGCCTTTTTTCTGTCAACTAAGAATATCTGCACTCTAAGAGTGTATGCGGGCTTAATACTTTTCTGTTATCTTTAGAACGAACGCAGGATCATTTCCGGGTTCTTCTGTACTCCAACCACATCCCGAAAATGACAATCATCGCTACTACCGAGGCCGCGTCTTCTGTGTTAAAGATGATTCCATGTATCGAACCCGATGTACTTCGGTTGTTGTAGAGCTTATTTTTTTAGGTACCTCTTTATCACCTGGACGTAGTTGCCTGGGCGTCGAATCGTTACATAAAAATTAAGGTGTATTTCTTTAACGACATCCTTATATGAAAAATAACCGCAGTTACTATAAGGCAAATAATCGAAACGCTACATGATATCAATATGGTGGTCGATATTGGCTCTTTCGCATCTACAGCAACTTCCGTAGGATTTGGAGGTATCACTGGTTTTCTGATTGGATATGCTATTAAGAAAGTCGTACGAGTCATGTTAGTGATAGTGGGATTAGTATTTGTTGCGTTTATGTTTCTCGAATACCAGAAAATAATAACCGTAAACTGGAACAAGATTCAAGCAGGTACTATCGCGGCTCTTGGAAATGCAACCTCGGGGCAGCTTCTTGCACGTAGCGGCATTCCAGGCACCGATCATATAGCGTCTACGATGACAAATTTCGGCATACCCTTAACCGGGAGCCTCACAGCAGGGTTGGTTTTAGGCTTCATGAGAGGTTAGAATTACCCAATAACTGGTTGCTAGATCCTGGATACATATTCATGGAAATAACAACTGGTCTTTTGATAGCACGATGAATTTAGGGCCCTAGTGTGTTGTCTCCCTCTATAATAAAATCTATTTCTACTGCACTATCGAGTGGAAGACTACTCATTCCGACAGCGACCCGGCTATGTTTCCCTTTTTCACCAAAAAGCTGCACAAGAAAATCCGATGCGCCATTAATAACTTCAGGATGTCTACTAAAAGAAGCATCGCAATTGACAAAGCCAGATAATTTGACAAACCTTTTTATGTCGTCAAGATTAAGGTCTGCATCTTTTATATGCGCAAGTGCATTTATGGTGCAGAGTTTTGCTGCCTGCTTGCCATCACGTATAGAAATGTCCCTGCCCACCTTTCCCTTGAACATGACTTTTAGGGGATTTGAACCTTGTTCTATGGGCAATTGACCTGACACAAACACGAGATTTCCAGTTTTGACTAATGGTACATAAGAGCCTGCAGTCTTAGAAGGCCTTTGCAATGTTATCCCAAGTAGAGTTAGCTTTTCTTCGATCATATTCTTAATTGTAGCTTATACTGTTATTAGTTTAATAACAAACCTCGATATAGATATTGATTGATTAGCTCGACCCATTTACATCCGGGCATTAATGATACAAATATTTTTAAAAGCAATAAGACGTCTCCTGCAGTATTGGTCGGAAAATGATGAGCGAACAATTCGCAGGTTCAATAACCTCATTCCTGTTGATTGGGCGATTCATTATGGGTGCGGTTTGGGCATATAGGACCAACTTCCTCTAATACACCAACAGAAAACTATAAGGCAGCATTTTGGCCTGTCGCCTCCGCCTTTTATTGCCTATCCCGACGCTCTTCTCACACCCCCTTCGCTTAGACGTTAAGAATAATACTTCGAATAACAACAACCAAACCTAAAACAATCTCGTTACGATTCTTCATCGATGTTCGCAATTACGATGCAAGGGAGGGCATCCCCTTGGAAAACTCCTAATAGACGGATCAGAGTAAGTTATTTTTTGGTGCAGCCCAACTTGACAGAATCGCCGAATAAACTTAGGTAGCGTCTTAGAAAGACCCTACAGTCGTTCAGTGTATTGTAGAATATTTTTAGCTGTTTTCTCTAATTTAGCTTGCATCTTAGATTAAGCTGCAGGTCGTCAAAAGTTCAACATGCAGGTTGATAGCGAAGACATCAATTGCCAACGAGTAATAACATGTGAGACCCATAATAAAATATGCCGGCTAATTGGCGGCAACGACGACAAATGCCCTTGTTGTGACAAAAAAATCTGCCTTTGCGACTATACTCTCTAGAAGCGAATATTATTAAGACATGACAGTTACCAATTACGGTCCATGCAGTAGAATCTGTTAACAACGAAAGTTGCCAATTTATTTAGTTAACTTTCAATATAGTCCATTCCATTCTTGATCAGGAAAAAAATGAGAACACAATTCTCCCGCCATTTAGTATGTCCACAACATACTGATAAACAAGTTCGTCTGTCATTAGAAATTCTTCAAGGCAAAGATAACGAATGTGTGGAGGGCTTTCTTAAATGCGATACATGCCAAACACTGTACCCGATAGTAGAAGGAGTAGCGATAGTAGTAAAAGACTTTGTAAAATACTCTGAATGCCGTGTGGCAACTTTCGGCAACTGGATACTGAATAGCAAAACGGACAAGATGAAAAGCTTTCTAAAAGGCCATGGAGGGCAAATTGCGTCAAGACAAGCCAAGGATGATCGATATGAAGAAGGAGGTGCCTTGTTTGTTCCCTACCGATGGGTTCAATACGATCATTCGTCTGAGGATAGACTTCTTAGTACGCTCAAATGGCGCTTAAAGCCCAATGAATTTTATAACAGAATCGTGCATACAATTAGCCTAAAAACTGATGGAGTTGCTCTTGACATGGGGTGTTCTATGGGATATAGTACCCTAGAGCTCGCAAAAAAGTATGCATTTGTAGTTGGTATTGATCTGTCCTTTTCCTTTATCAAGGAGGCCCGGAGGAGATTGTCGACGTCTCAACAAGAAAATGTTGAGTTTTGTGTAGCGGATTCACTGCACGCGCCATTTAATTATATGAAATTTGACCTGATACTTGCACTCAATCTGTTAGAGCTAGTCCAGCCGACTGACCTGCTTTCCTCTATTCACTGGCTCTTAAAGCCTCACTCACTAGTCGTATTCGCGGACCCTTACGATTATAACTACCAGCCACAGGCAAAACAAAGAGTTGATGCTCAGACCTTTAGGTCTATGGTAGAGAAAACAGGTTTTGAATTAGTGCAAAAGACTAAGACAGAATCCCATATACCCTGGATAATAAAAATACATGAAAGAGCTTATTTGTTTTATTTTGTAGACTACATAATGGCGAAAAAACTTTCAAAACATAAAGCTTGAACTCGATTTCCTTCACAGTGAATCAATCGGCATTGTTGTTAATTTTTCTTAATGTGAATTCCTATCCATGAATCCACCAAATGCCAAGAACTCGATCATTTCTTCGCCATTATTTGTGATGGTATGCTCGGTTCTTTCTGGAATATAGATAATGTCTCCGTCTCTGAACTGACTTTCTTCCTCACCTATTCTGATCTTGCCCTTTCCGTTGATAATATAATACAACTCTTCATGATCCTGGTGCTGATGTTTTTCGTAAGAAAGAGTGGGCTGCAACTGAGCTAACGAAACATACGTGATGGCCTTAAGGCACTTATATTTTTCGTCAACCTGAGCATCGATGTCGCCGCTGGTTTTGTTAGCCATAGAAAGTAATCTCCAATCGACCCCGCTTTTGTGTGCTATAGTAGGATAAACATCTCTCCAGTTTCTAACCACTATCACATTAATCGTCCGGCCTTAACCTTATAACTAGATAACTAGAACAATAATTCAAAGTGTGCCTCCTCAAGTACACTCGATAACACATTCGTAAGAAGGATCGCATTTGGTCCGGCTATATATATTTGTCAATAAGCACTCATATACCAGGTCGTAGATTTCTTCAAATTTTGTAGACATTGTTTATTTTGCTGATGATACAGGATACAAGATCCGAAAGATCCGGCGAGACTGAATATGACCCGGCTGAGACTATTTTTTCTTTGAAAGCCTTGTTAAATTTCACGACACTGCCCTTCTAGTGGTTTATGCAAATTGAATGTAAACATTAATAAATTATAATTATCGAGTCTCCTCGTTCGTGCAAAGAGATTCGCAAGCGCTAGAAGCGAAAAGGGCTTTTGGGCTTTTTTTTATTGCCGTATCGGTCGCAATAGTCATTGGCACGGTTCTTAGTGAAGTCGCAGCCAAATATAACGCCCCGATAGGTGATATTGTCCTAATCTGGCTGGCAAGTTTCGGTGTTACATTTGGGGCAAATTTTCGGAAATTTCGTAGAGTGATTGTTTCGGTCCGTACTCGAATGAAAAAAAGTATGAAATGGCCTGCTAGCGCAAAGGCTATAAATGGACTATGTTGGGCTGCTCCCTTCGCTTCGATAGGGGTGTTTCCATCAATAAATCAGTACCTGATCCTTGTCGGCATAGGCCTAGGGAATTTTTCTACATACCTGTTGATGAAAAAATACAATGGTCTTGACAACGGTGAACAAATGATAGTCGGTTTGCTTTCTTTTGCTTCAATTCCTATTTCGATATGGATCGATATGACTTTATTTGTTTCGATGCATGATCTAGCTGTTTTTTTATCTCGACTTTTGATAGCCTTAGCTTATGCAGTTGGGGGATTTTATGCGCTCCTGGAAAAAGAGTAAAACACGAACTTGTTCGGATTTGCATGTATACTAAGAATACCACCAATAAAGCATGAAGTAGAGTGACATGATGGTTAAATCATTCAATTTTGGGATCCGGCGCCTGATTTGTCTCAGGTAAGCCTCTTGGACCGACACACTTTTAATTTCGTCGTCAAATGGTAGATTATGGGAAGTTCGCACCGTGTTGCAATCGTGCAAATGAAATCATCGGCGAACAAGGAAGAAAATCTAAGGATTTCGCTAGATTTTATCAAAGAAGCGGCAAAAAGGAAGGCACGTTTGATATGCTTCCCCGAATTTCAAATGGCGTTTTCATCAGCTAAGCAATCTTCGAAACAATTGGCAGAGATAGCCGAGTCAGCAAAAAACGGTAAATTTATCTTGGAATTATGTAGCATAGCAAGGAGTTGTAACATCGGCATTGTGGCGACAATCTATGAAAAAGGCCACAGACTTTCTGAAAGTCGTGTATTTGATACGGCGGTATTAATAAACAGTAAAGGAAAAATCATTTCAACTTATCGAAAAGTGCATCTATATGATGCGTTAGGATTCAAAGAATCTCTTAAACTCATGGCTGGCGATAGTATTGAAGAACCTAACCACACCTCGGCTGGAAAAATAGGCTTGATGATTTGTTATGACATACGCTTTCCGGAAATGTCTAGGATCTTGGCATTGCAAGGCGCTGAATTACTAGCCGCTCCCTCGGCATGGTTTCAAGGATTTATGAAGGAAGATCATTGGGAGACCTTGCTCAAAGCCAGATCTATTGAGAATGGGCTATACATAGTGGCTCCAGATCAAGTGGGCAATGTCTTCTCGGGAAGGAGCATGGTTATAGACCCTTTTGGTGTGGTAATATTGGACATGGGAAATAAAGAAGGAATGGAAGTTGTTGAAATCGATTTATTGAGAGTACATAGCATTCGAAAATCACTTCCTCTTTTGAAAAATCGTCGAACCGACGTATATCGAAATCACATTAGTGCATTCACATGAATGTAATCTTGATACCTTTTTGTCAGGCGGTGCTGGCGATTCTACTTACAGCGAAAGGCAAATAACGTACGGCTATACGAATGATCCATTGCTCAATACAGGAGCATGTATGGATAAAAACGGCAGTCATGCAGATTATTCCTCATTATATGATCTACTCTAACCTTTTTATAACTCGAACAGTTAGTTTTTAATAAATGCCAAATAAGGTTTATGTTCTCGGTGCAGGCAGTACCAAATACGGTAAGTTAAACGAAGGCATTATCGAAATTGCATTGAGTGCGTCTATCGACGCAATTAATTCAGCTGGTATTACACCTAAGGATGTTCAGGCAGGATACATTTCAAATGTTTTTGGAGTATCCGATAGGCAAGTCCATATGGCGCCAGTCATTATGAGTAACCTGGGTGTCCCAGAGGTGCCAGGGCTAACAATAGAATCGGCTTGCGGTTCAGGTTCTGTTATGTTCAGAGAAGCATACGCGAACGTAGCCGCTGGATTCTATGATTGCGTTTTAGGATTAGGTGTGGAAAAAATAACCCATACCGGCACAATACAAAGCACTACTTTGTTCTCTTATTGTTCCGATTTCTTTTACGAAGGTGGAAATGGCGCTTCGTTCCCCGGATTATTTGCG
>WNGR01002056.1_pt1 | contig 24482 bp, 22 predicted proteins | sample 5407581 | NCBI WGS metagenome assembly WNGR01 (sample SAMN13153383, study PRJNA577476) | soil metagenome | isolation source: 80 cm soil or saprolite under Garry oak tree replicate 2 | place: USA:California | collected 2016-06-15
GGCCCAAGGTGCTCTTGATGGATGAGCCGTTTGCGGCGCTCGACGTGCAGACGCGGGCCAAGATGCAGGATTTCCTGCTCGACGTCTGGCGCGACAGCGGCGCGTCGGTTCTGTTCGTCACCCATCACATCGATGAGGCAGTGGCGCTCGCAGATCGGGTCGTAGTGTTCACGTCACGTCCAGGCCGCATCAAGACGATCGTGCCGGTCGATATTCCGCGCCCGCGGGATCCGTTTTCCTCCGAGGCCGAACTGCTGCGCCGGCAACTGACGGAGCTGATGCGTGACGAGGTCGATCGCGCCTTCGCTGAGCAGGAAGCGCTTGCCGCCACCGCCTGACCAAGACGACCTGACCAAACCCCATCCCGCACGTCGCCCGCGCCAAATCCGGAGCACCGCCATGTCCACCTCCCTCATTCGCAGCCGTGCCATCATCGCGCAGGCGCTGGATCGCCAGACTTGGCAACAGATCGACGACGGCGCCGTGCTGCAGGAGGACGGCGTCATCGCCGCCGTCGGCACCTACACGGACCTGCGCAAGCGCTATCCGAACACGGCAGTGATCGGCAGCGGCGACGAGATCATGCTGCCGGGCTTCGTCAACGGCCACCATCACGTCGGACTGACCCCGGTGCAGCTGGGCTCGCCCGACATGCCGCTGGAATTGTGGTTCATCACCCGCATGGTGACGCGCAATCTCAACATCTATCTCGACACGCTCTATTCGGCGTTCGAGATGATCGCGTCCGGCATCACCACGGTGCAGCACATCCACGGCTGGATGCCGGGCACGCTCAGTGAGGTGGAAGCCAAGGCCGAACAGGTCGTCCGCGCCTACGAGGATATCGGCATGCGGGTGTCCTACTGCTACGCAGTGCGCGATCAGAACCGACTGGTTTATCAGGCCGACGATGCGTTTGTCGCGAGCCTGCCGAAGGAGCTGCAGGGACCGATGAAGCGCTGGTTCGAGCGTTTCAAGCTCGGTCTCGACGACGCGATCGGCATGTTCGAATCGATGTACGCCCGCCACAACAACAAGCCGAGGGTGAAGATCCAGCTTGCGCCCGCGAACCTGCACTGGTGCTCCGACAAGGCGCTGACCGTGCTGTCGCAGACCTCAAAGAAATACCAGGTGCCGATGCACATGCACCTGCTCGAGACCTCGATGCAGAAGGAATATGCCTGGTCGCGCGGCGGCTGCACCGCAGTCGAATACATCGACCGCTTCGATATGCTCGGCCCGCACATGACGCTGGGCCACGGCGTCTGGCTCAGCGAAAAGGACATCGCGCGCATAGCGGAGGCCGGCGCTTGTGTGTGTCACAACTGCTCCTCCAATTTCCGGCTTCGCTCCGGCATCGCAGCGCTCAACCACTTCGAGGCCGAAGGGATCAACACCGCGATCGGTCTCGACGAAGCCGGCATTAACGACGACCGCGACATGCTGCAGGAGATGCGGCTGGTGCTGCGCGCCCATCGTGTGCCCGGCATCGGCGACGAGGTTCCCACCATGGCACAGGTATTCCGGATGGCGAGCATCGGCGGCGCAAGGACAACCGGATTTGGTGAACAGATCGGGACAATCGCGGAAGGCAAAGCCGCCGATCTCTCCCTGATCGACTGGAAGCAGATTTCCTATCCGTATCTCGATGAGGAGATGCCGATGCTCGACGCGGTGATTCAGCGCGCCAAGACCGACGGCGTGCGCACCGTCATGTGCAACGGCGAAGTGATCTACGACAATGGCCGCTTCACGCGGGTCGATCGCGAGAACGCGCTCAAGACACTGCATGACGAGCTGCAGCACGCGCTAAGCGATGATGAGGTCGAACGGCGCAATCTCTCCAAGGCGCTGCTGCCGCATGTGAAGAAATTCTACACCGGCTATGTCGATCCCGCGAAACACGAGCCGTTCTACCGGCAGAGCTCGCGACTCTGACGCGGGACTCAACAGGCGTTTGCCCAAGCTGCCATGGCTCATGAAACTGCTGACGCTGGTTGTGGCAGTCCGGGACTCCATTGTATGAGTGCTTATAACAAACGAACCGATGTCAGCTTTGCGCCATGTTGCGCGAGAACTTCGGCGCGGTCGCCGCAGATCAGCCGCCGCCAAACTTGGATGGATCGTCATAGGCAGGAGGGTCGTCGTGGTCGGTGCGCAGACCACCAGGAACGGAGTCGTCGCGATAGATTCGCACCCGACCCGGAGTGATGTCGCTTGGGATCACAGCCTGGCTGCGACGAACGATGACATGTCGCGATTTGGCATGATGCCCTCTTGCTGCGGCGTTCGCCAAAGCACAGAGAGCGATCAAAAGGCATAATGCCAAGACAGAACGCATTGCAATTTATCCGACTAATTATCCCTGTTGTTACGTGGTGCGCGGGCCGCACTGTCCTTTAGGTTGGCTACAGCACGTCGAACACGCCTGCCTTGGCTTCCTCTTCGAGGATATCGGAATTCATAAGATCAACGCGCCACCATAGATCTGCGATGAGCGCGCTGAGCCGCAGCTCCCCGGTGATACCGGAACGGGACCCTTCTTGCATCGTTTGCCTCAACCTGAAGCAGCCGCTCCACTGGGAGCGACCTTTGTGTTGACTGAGCAAACGGAGTGCCAAGGTAACGGTTAGGTTCCAGAATTAACCCCGCGCGGCGCCATCAAGCTTAATTTGTGAGTTCAGTTGTCGCCGGCCGCAAGAGCGCTAGGTTTGCACGCATCGGACATTGCCCTCGTCCGGGTTTACTAGAGCAAAGTCGGCGCGCGCCATCATACTCGGCGCGTCGGCTTCCGCTTCCGACAAGCGCGGCCATTGAATGCGAAAATTATTCTCCGTCGGCCTGACTGCCCTCACTTACATCTGCCTGTTGGCGCTCGTCATCACCGGCGTCGCGCGCGCCGGTATAGAGGCGGAAGGAGCGCAAGTCTCATAGCGTCGCGCGGTCACAAGATGAGCTATGAGCCTCTCTCATCAGTCCATGCACGGCTTCGGCAGCTGATGGCGGACGTTGCCGAGGCAGAACGCGAGGCCGCAGGGTGGCCTCAAAGCGCTCAACCGACGAAAGCTGATCGAAGTCGAAAGCGTCCGCGCAGCTGATTTGGAAGGGTTCGCCCGAAGTGTCTGCCGAATGGAAGGGGATCGAGCGGCGACGCACCGTGCGGAAGACGGTTGATCAAACGGTGCTGCTCTCGCTGCCCGGCGACGTAATTGTCACTCCGTGCAGGATGCTGAACCCCTCCGTCCTAGGCGCCGGCATCTGGCTGAAAGACACCCCGCTTCTGTCAACCGACTTCCAGCTGTCGTTCGACGACTTTAGGACGCCATTCCAATGCCGGTTGGTGTGGCGCCAAAAGGTCCCGCTTGAATGTCATTCAACGGCGATGAAGCTTGCTGCTCAGTATATCTATGATAGTAAGGCGCTTCGCAAATGAAGGAGACCCGGGTGGCGAAGAAATCAAAGAAGACGGCAAAAAAGATCGTACGCCGCGAATACACTAAGGCTGATGTGAAGGAGCTGCGTGCGCACTCAAAGGCGAAAATCCCCGTAGTCAAGATTGCAAAGCTTACAAAACGTAGTGTGGGTTCTCTTCGACAAAAAGCGCTCAAGCTGGGAATTGGTCTAGGTCATCAGCGCTAGCGAGACATCATATGACGCTGTTCAACAAGGTTTTCTCGACGAGGACGCTGTTGCAGATCGTCTGCGTTCTCGGCGCCGTCGTCGTGATGAAAGCATTGAGTTCCCACTACGATTTCAGCTGGGCGACCGCATTGGCGGCTGAATAAGAAAAACCCCGCGATTTAGCGGGGGTTAGCTTCGCACCTTGCGGGTCACAGGCTCTCAACGCAGCTTCCTAAGTCGCTCACCGCGCCAGCGTTCCACTCGCCGCTGCTCTGGGAAGATTCGCACAAAGCTATCCGCGCCTAATCTTACCACTCAAAGAAAGAGAGGCCCGAAGGCCTCTTGGAATAACTCCACCATGTCGCAATGCTTCGTCGCCATCAGCGCGGCGAGCATTTCAACTTGCAGAGCCGTGATGTCAGTTAAGAAGCACACACAGTTGCTGACGCCTGACTCGTGCGCCTTCAATGCCTGAAGCGCAAACTCGTACCCGATGAGGTCGCGAAATTCACCGTCTTCCTCGCTTCCGACGAGGCCTCCGCCTGCACTGCTCAGCACTACATCGTAGATGGCGGCTGGGTGTGAGATGCTTTGAGGTGGTGAGCGCACCAGGGCGCGAACCTGGGACCCGCCGACTAGAACCTGGGACCCGCCGACTAAGAGACACACCGTTTGCATTGATTTCTCGATGGAACCTCTTAACTGCGCCAAAACTCGGGAGACCGCGTTCGAAAATACTGCGCCGAGAGCCGCCGTTTGTGCGCGATCGATCTCCGGCTCGACAAAGCTCTTCTCCGCAACGCACTGGCGTCGATGACCGCACGAATTCGTCGCGGCCGCCGGTTGCACCGCAAAACCACTTGCGCCGCAACATTCAAAAATGAGACTGCCCGTCAAGCCGAACGAGGCGCCCACGCAGGCACCGCATTCGACTTCGGCTAGCTTCCCTACAAAGCCGCGGCCGTTCGAGAGCCACGGACGTCGCACCGGTTCGGCGCGGCAACAAAGCGACGACACAGGGAGGAGCACAATGTCGAAATGCAGTGTGGGACTGCTCGCGCTGAGCAGCCTGTTTCTTTCGGGCGCGGCGATCGCCCAGGAAAAGATCAAGGTGGGCGTGACCGCAACCCTCGAAGGCACCTACACCGTGCTCGGTGAGGACGGCATCCGCGGCTTCCAGACGGCGCTCAACGTGCTGGGCAAGAAGGTCGGTGATAAAGAGCTCGAATTCGTTATCGCCTCGACCGACGCGACGCCGGACTCAGCTGTGCGCGCCGTGCGCAAGCTGATCGAGCAGGACAAGGTGCTGATCCTGCTGTCGCCGCTATCTGGCGACGAAGGCATCGCGGTGAAGAATTTTGCAAAGACCCATCCCGAGCTGACCTTCATCAACGCTGCCTCCGGCGCCCAGGAAACGACCTATGTCGATCCTGCCCCAAACTTCTTCCGCTACAACATGGACGGCGCGCAGTGGCAGGTGGGTCTCGGCAAATACGCCTATGAGGAAAAGAAGTATCGCAAGATCGCGACCGTCGGCGAGGATTATTCCTTCATTTACACGCAGGTGTTCGGCCTGGTGCTCGAATTCTGCGGCGCCGGCGGACAGGTCACTAACCGGCAATGGGTGCCGCTCGGCACCAAGGATTTTGCCTCGGTCATCGCCGCGCTACCCGACGATGTCGATGCGATCTATCTCGGCCTCGGCGGTGCCGACGCCGTCAACTTCCTCAACCAGTACCAGCAGGCTGGCGGCAAGGCGCATCTGATGGGCGGCTCGATCATGATCGACCAGACCATCCTCTCCTCCAAGGGCAACGCCAAGAACGCACTGGTCGGCACGCTCGCCGCGAGCGGCCAGGCCGACACCTGGGAGGATCCGGGTTGGCGGAAGTTCGTGAAGGACTATCAGGACGCCTTCCCGCCGAACAAACGCTTCCCAAGCCCGTCGCTGCTCGCGACCAACTATTACGGCTCGACCATGGCGCTGATCCTGGCGCTGCGTCAGGTCAATGGCGATCTCTCCAACAACCAGGCCAAGTACAAGGAAGCTCTCGCCAAGATCGAGCTCGACGCACCCAACGGCAAGATCAAGCTCGACGCCAACCGCCAGGCGATCGGCACCAACTTCGTCACCGAGGTCGTTGACGACGGCAAGGGCGCGCTGTTTTCGAAAGTCGTGAAGGTGATCCCGAACGTCAACCAGACGCTGGGCTACGACCCGGCGGTGTTTGCCAAGATCGGTTTGCCAAGCCGCACAGTTCCGGAATGTAAGAAGTACTGACGTAGTCTCGTTCGCGAGCGACGACTGACCGGGGAGAGATTTGCAAGGCGCGGACATCGTGCGCCCTTGCATTCTCTCCCCGGTTGTTGAACGCTACCAAAAAAAGACAAGAGCTTTTGGGAGGGAAGGCATGAGCCGGGCGCTCGCCGTCTTCCACGGCCGCTTTGGCCGGGCGACGGTTTATCAGTTGAACCGCCCTTTCAACATCCACGCACATCGCGAAGGTCATTTGATCTTCCATGTCGGGGGCCGTCCCGCATGCATCGATGTCAGCGATGGACGCTACGAACTCACCGAAGGTTCCGTCGTCGCCGTCAATCCATGGGAGCCGCATAATTTCCTGCCGTCCGATCTCGAAGGCGGCGCCGTTTTCTTCGTGCTCTATGTCAATGCGGAGTGGTTCGCGCCCGATGCGCCCGGCGCCGACCGCCTGCGCTTCGGCCGTACCCAGTTCACGCGGTCGGTTGCGCTGGACAAGCATATCAGGCACGCAGCCGCCCTCGTGTGCGGTGCACCCTCGCTCAGTAGCCTCGATGGCGAACTGAGAGGGCTGATCGACATCTGCTACGACGAAAGCTGGCAGCAGGCCGACACCGCGCCCGATCCGCGCGCGAGCGGTTCCGTCACCGATTTTCGCGTGCGCAAGTGCATCAAGATGATGTCGGAGAGTCCCGGTGCCGAGGTCGAGCTCGACACCATCGCGCGCGAATCCGGCCTGTCGCGGCCGCACTTCTACCGACTGTTCCGAACCCAGACCGGTGTCACGCCACATCTCTATCTCAACACGCTGATGATGGAGCAGGCATTGGAAGCGTTGGTGGCGAGCGAGGCGCCGATCGCCGATATCGGCTTCGATCTCGGCTTCTCATCGCAGAGCGGATTCACCCGTTTCTTCGCCGCCAATGTCGGCATGGCGCCGACCGATTATCGCCGCGCCGCCAAGGTTTTGCGCGGCTGACGGGCGCGCGAAAAGATACTCACGATCAAGTGCTTCCCTTGCAGCCCCATTAGGATGTGCGGAACGCGATCCCGCCAGAGGATCGCGGTCGATAGGGAGCGTACGTTCATGGCAGTGCTTGCGGCCGGCAACGGTCTGCGTGCCTCCTCACCTCGGCTGAAAGGAGAGGGTTGGAGGGACGTGGCGACGGAGCGGCGATCATGACCCGCTTTGTCGAGCGCCATCCCGCCTGGGCGCTGATCGTCATCATCACGGTCGCGGTGGCGCTGTGGCTGATCTTCGCGGTGTGGCCTCCCGGCCTTGAAGAGGCAATCGGGCGCAAGCGGGTCTTCCTCAACGCTCTCTTCAATGGCATTACGCTTGGCGGTCTCTATTTCCTCGTCGCCAGCGGCTTTACGCTGATCTTCGGCCTGATGCGCAACGTCAATCTCGCGCACGGCTCGCTCTATCTGTTCGGCGGCTATGTCGGCTACGCCATCAGCGCCTCGACCGGCTCCTGGATCCTCTCTTTCATCGTCGCTTTTATCCTGACCGCGCTGGTCGGCGTCTTGCTTCAGGTCCTCGTCTTCCGTCGCATGGAGGGCCAGGATCTGCGCCAGACCATGGTCACGATCGGGCTCTCCATCGTGTTCGCCGATCTGATGCTGTGGGCCTGCGGCGGTGACTTCTACCAGATCCAGACCCCGAACTGGCTGATCGGCCCGATCGAGCTGCCCCTGATCACCGCGGTGAAATCCTCGGGCGAGCCGGTGTACCTGCGCTATCCGCTGGTGCGGCTCGTGATCTTCCTAGCGTCCGCGATCATCGGCATCGCGATGTGGCTCGCGCTCAACCGTACCCGGATCGGCATGATTATCCGCGCCGGCGTCGACGATCGCGACATCCTCGCCGCGACCGGCGTGCGCATCCAGATCGTCTTCGTGCTCGTCTTTGCGCTCGGCGCCGGGCTTGCCGGCATCGCAGGCGTGGTCGGCGGCACCTTCCAGTCGCTCTCCCCCGGCGAAGACATCCGTTTCCTGCTCGCGTCCCTCGTCGTCGTGATCGTCGGCGGCATGGGCTCGATTCCCGGCGCCGCGCTCGGCGCGCTGATCATCGGGCTCGCCGAGCAGCTCGGCTCGGTCTACATCCCGACCTACGCCATCGTCGTGACCTTCCTGATCATGGTGCTGGTGCTGGCGCTTCGGCCGCAGGGCCTGCTGGCGAGGCGCTGACATGTCCGTCACCCACGATGTCCGCGTCCAGGTTCACCAGCCCGTTGCCACTGCGCAGCGGCCGGCCGTTCGCGGGTGGCCCGACATCAACAATCCCGCGGCCTGGATCGTGGCGGTCATCCTCCTGATCATGCCGCTGATCGCCAATGGCTTCTTCCTGATCGAGATCTTTGCGACGACGCTGATCCTCGGCACCATCGCGCTCAGCCTGATGTTCCTGGCCGGCTATGGCGGCATGGTCAGCCTGATGCAGCTCACCATCGCGGGCTTTTCCGCCTACATGGTCGCGGTCTTCGGCGTCAGCGGCAACGCCAATATCAGCCTGGGCTGGCCGTGGTGGCTGGCCGTCCCGATGGCGCTCGCGCTTGCCACGATCTTCGGTACGCTCGGCGGCGCGCTCGCGGTGCGCACCGAGGGCATCTACACCATCATGATCACGCTGGCGATCGGCGCCGCCTTTTATTACTTCACCAACCAGAACTGGGCGATCTTCAACGGCCACACCGGCATCAACACCGTCGGTACGCCGCATTTCTGGGGCGTCGATTGGCGCGCCGATATTCCCTTCTACTACATCGTGCTCGTCGTCGCCGCGCTTTGCTATTTCGCCGTCGACTACATCTCCCGCGCGCCGTTTGGCCTGGCGCTCCAGGGCGTGCGCGACAATCCGCGCCGCATGGCCGCACTCGGCTTCAACGTCTATGCGCACCGCGTTGCGGCCTATGCGGTCGCCTCCTTCATCGCGGCGCTCGCCGGTGTGCTCCAGGTCTGGAACTACCGCCAGATCTCGCCGGGCTCGGTCAGCGTCAACGCCTGCATCGACGTCCTGATCATCGCCGTCGTCGGCGGCATTACGCGGCCGATCGGGCCCTATATCGGCGCGCTGGTCTTCGTCCTCCTGCGCACTTTCGCGCTCGACTTCCTGGTCAAGATCGGGCTCGACGGCAACCGCTTTCGCCTGCTGATCGGGCTTGGCTTCCTCGCCATCGTGTTCTGGTCGTCCGACGGCGTGATCGGCCTGTGGCAACGCTGGCGCCAGAGTCAGCGTCGACAAACAGACCGCCCAGTCGGAGGGCGCGGCCATGGATAGCGTCGCGCAACGCCTCTCTGCCGTCGGTGCCGGCGCAGCGCTGGAACTTCGCGGCGTCACGCGGCTGTTCGGCGCACTCTCGGCCCTCACCGACGTCACCATCACTGTGCGCGCTGGCGAGCGTCGCGCCGTGCTCGGCTCCAACGGCGCCGGCAAGACCACGCTGTTTAACTGCATCACCGGCGATTTCCCGCCCTCCTCCGGCACCATCCGCTTCTTCGGCGAGGACGTCACCCACTTCCCGCCCTATGAGCGCATCCGCCGCGGCCTCAGACGCACCTATCAGATCTCCGCGCTGTTTCCCGGTCTCACTGTGCGGGACAATGTCTATCTCGCCTGCCGCGGCGTCTCGCGCGGACGGTTCTCGTTCCTCCGTCCCGGGCAGAACGACGCGCTGATGCACGCCGCCGATAGTCTGGTGCAGGCCGTGCATCTGACTGCGGTCAAGGACCAGCGCGTCGCCGAGCTCGCGCACGGCCAGCAGCGCCAGCTCGAGATCGCGCTGGCGCTCGCCGGCGCGCCGCGCTTCGTGCTGCTCGACGAGCCGGCCGCCGGCCTCTCGCCGACCGAGCGGGCCGAGCTGGTCGAGATCCTGACCTCGCTGCCGGCGCATATCGGCTACATCATCATCGAACATGACATGGACGTGGCGCTGCGCGTCGTCGAGAGCGTGACGATGATGCACAACGGCCGCATCTTCAAGGAGGGCCTGCCGGAGGAGATCCAGTCCGACCCCGAGGTGCAGGAGCTTTATCTCGGAGGCGGCCATGAGTGAGGTCCGCCGCTCCGCCGCAGCGCTCGAGGTCCGGGGCCTCGACGTCTATTACGGCCATTCGCATGCACTCCAGGGAGTCGACCTCTCGCTCAACACCGGCGTGTTCTCTGTCGTCGGCCGCAACGGCATGGGCAAGACCACGCTGTGCAAGGCGATCATGGGCCTGGTGCCGGTCAGCGGCGGCTCGATCCGCGTCCGCGGCCAGGACATCACGCGGCGGCCGCCAGCCCATATCGCGCGTCTCGGCGTCGGCTATGTGCCGCAGGGCCGCCGGCTGTGGCGCTCGCTCAGCGTCGACGAGCATTTGCGGCTTGCCGGCGGGATGCGTGCCGGGCCGTGGACCGTCGAGCGCATCTACCAGACGTTTCCACGGCTCGCCGAACGCAAGGGCCACGGCGGCGGCCAGCTGTCCGGCGGCGAGCAGCAGATGCTCGCGATTTCGCGCGCGCTGCTGACAAACCCGCAGCTCCTGATCATGGACGAGCCGACCGAGGGGCTTGCGCCCGTCATCGTCGCCCAGGTCGAGGAGATGCTGCTGCGGCTCGGCGAGGACGACGACATGTCCGTGCTCGTGATCGAGCAGAACATCGGCGTGGCAACCGCCGTCTCGCGCAATGTCGCGATCATGGTCAACGGCCGCATCAATCGCATCATCGACTCAGCGCGGCTCGCCGCCGACCGCGAGCTCCAGCAGCGCCTGCTCGGTGTTGGCCTGCATGCCGAGCTTACGCCTGATCTCGACGTGCCAGCGACAGGCGCCGAGACGAAGGCGGCGCCGCAGGCCGCCCGACCGAGCGGCCCGATCCGGATCTACATCTCCAACCCAACACCGCCGACACGCTGGTCCCAACCCGCGCCGATCGCACGGATCGAAGCGGCGGCACGCACGCTCTCGACGCAGGTTGCGCGCCTCGACGAGACGGCGCGTCGCAATCGCGAGCCGGCGACGTCCCAGTCGTTAGGGCCGCCAGTCGTCCTGGTCGTCGGCACGCTCGACACCAAGGGCACCGAGCTGCGCTTCATCCGCGACATCATCGCCGGTAGCGGGTTGCGCGCGCGGCTGGTCGATGTCTCCACCAGCGGCAAGCAAGCAACCTGCGACGTCTCCGCGCAGGAAATCGCACTCAACCACGGCCGCGGCGGTTCGGCCGTGTTCGGGCCCGATCGGGGCGTCGCGGTAACGGCAATGGCGGATGCGTTCGCCAACTGGCTGCGGCGCCAGGGCAACATCGCCGGCGTGATCTCGGCGGGCGGATCGGGCGCGGCATCGCTGGTCGCACCTGGAATGCGCACCCTCCCCGTCGGCGTGCCCAAGCTGATCATCTCGTCGGTCGCGTCAGGCGACGTCGGGCCCTATGTCGGTCCTGCCGACATCACCATGATGCATTCGGTTACCGACGTGCAGGGTCTCAACTCGATCTCGCGCGCGGTGCTGTCGAACGGCGCCAACGCTGTCGCCGGCATGGTCAAGGCGCGGCTCGATCAGCGCGAGGCCAGGGAACGCGCCGCCAGCACCGGCCTGCCGTCGATCGGCATCACCATGTTCGGCGTGACCACACCGGCGGTGCAGAAGATCGCAGCCGATCTGCGCGATGACTTCGAATGCCTCGTTTTCCACGCCACCGGCACCGGCGGCCGCTCGATGGAAAAGCTCGTCGACTCCGGCCAGCTCGCCGGCGTCATCGATCTCACCACGACCGAGATCTGCGACCTCCTGATGGGCGGCGTGTTTCCAGCGACGGAGGATCGCTTCAACGCGATCATCCGCACCCGCGTGCCCTATCTCGGCTCGGTCGGTGCGCTCGACATGGTCAATTTCGGCGCGCCCGACACCATCCCCGAGCGCCATCGCAGCCGCAAATTCCACGTCCACAATCCGCAGGTGACGTTGATGCGGACGACCGTGGAGGAGAACGAGCGCATGGGCCGCTGGATCGGCGAGCGGCTTAACCAGATGGACGGGCCGGTGCGCTTCCTCCTGCCCGAGGGCGGTGTCTCCGCACTCGATGCCCGCGGCCAGCCGTTCTGGGACCCAGAGGCCGACGCCGCCCTGTTCCGCGCGCTGGAGCGCACGGTGCGGCAGACCGGCAACCGCCAGCTCGTCCGCGTCAAGCAGAACATCAACGATCCCGAGTTCGCCTCGACCATCGTGAGCGCGTTCCGAACACTGTTCGGCCGCGCCGGGGCGCGCCGGAGACTAGCGAGGTGACCGATGGCCCGGTTTGAACGCGCAGTACTCCTGAGGCGATTTCGCGAGATGGCGAAGCGCGGCGACCCGATCGTCGGCGGCGGCGCCGGCACCGGCCTGTCGGCCAAGTGTGAGGAGGCCGGCGGCGTCGATCTCATCGTCATCTACAATTCCGGGCGCTACCGCATGGCGGGCCGAGGCTCGCTTGCGGGACTCATGCCTTATGGCGACGCCAATGCCATCGTGCTGGAGATGGCCGGCGAAGTGCTGCCCGTCGTCCACAAGACACCGGTGCTCGCGGGCGTCAACGGCACCGATCCGTTCCGTGACATGGACGTGTTCCTCGACCAACTCAAAGCGCTCGGCTTCGCCGGTGTCCAGAACTTTCCGACAGTGGGCCTGATCGACGGCGTCTTCCGCGCCAATCTCGAAGAGACCGGCATGTCCTATGCGCTGGAGATCGACATGATCGCCAAGGCACGCGAGAAGGACCTGCTGACGACGCCTTACGTTTTCAGCGAGAAGGAAGCCGCCGCGATGGCGATCGCCGGCGCCGATATCGTCGTCTGCCATCTCGGGCTCACCACCGGCGGCACGATCGGCGCGCAGACCGCACTGAGGCTGCAGGACTGCCCGGCACGCATCGACACCTGGGCGTCAGCCGCGCTCAGCGTCAATCCGGACATTCTGGTGCTCGCCCATGGCGGTCCGATCGCGGATCCCGCGGACGCCGATTTCATCATGAAGAACACCCGCCATTGCCATGGCTTCTACGGCGCCTCCTCGATGGAGCGGCTACCGGTGGAGCGAGCGCTGACGGATCAGGTCCGCAAGTTCAAGGCGATCGGCGCGCGATAACGCCGAGACGATTGAGGGAGGAAAACATGTCAGGGATCCTGGTCGGCGAGTTAATCCTCTGGCTGATCGTCGCGATCATCGTGATCGTGGTTGGCGTCTACATCGTGAATTGGCTCTACCACCGCTCCTCCAAGGAGGTGTCGTTCGTCCGAACCGGTTTCCTCGGCGAGCGCGTGGTGATTAACGGCGGTGCCTTTGTGCTGCCCTTCATCCACGACTACACGCCGGTCAACATGAACGTGCTGCCGATGGGCATCGTGCGTTCCAAACAGGATGCGGTCATCACCCGCGACCGCATGCGTGTCGACATCGAGGCCGACTTCTATGTCCGCGTCCAGGCGACCCGCGAAGCGGTGTCGATTGCGGCTGCGACGCTCGGCCGCCGCACCATGGAGCCGGAGCAGCTCCACGCGCTGCTGGCCGGCAAGTTCATTTCCGCGATCCGCTCGGTCGCTTCCGAAATGACCCTTGAGGAAATGCACGAGCGCCGCGGCGACTATGTCACGCGCGTCAAGACCAATGCAGCCGAAGCCCTCGCCCAGAACGGACTCGAGCTCGAGTCGGTCGCGATCACCGATCTCGACCAGACCGACCTTGAGTTCTTCAACCCGTCGAACCGGTTCGACGCCGAAGGTCTGACCCGCCTGATGGAGGACATCGAGGCCAAGCGCAAGCTGCGCAACGACATCGAGCAGGACTCGATGATCAGGATCCGCACCCGCAATCTCGAAGCCGAGCGGCAGGCGCTCGACATCGAACGCGAGAGCGAGACCGCACGGCTGGAGCAGGAGCGCGATATCGAGATGCGCCGAGCACTGCAGCGCACGGAAGTGGCCCGCGAACGCGCGCTGCGCGAGACCGAGGCCGAGCAGGCCCAGATCTCGGCGCGCGAAGCCATCGAGCGCTCGCGGATCGCCAATGAGCAGGCAATTGCCGAAGCCCGCATCGCCTCCGAGCGCGAGACCCGCCAGAAGGAGATCGAGCGCACTCGCACCATCGAGGAGAAGGAGCTCCTGGCACGTGAGGAGATCGAGAAGACCCGGATCGCCAACCAGCGCTCGATCGACACGACCCGGATTGCATCGGAGCGCGAGGTCCGTCAGCGCGAGATCGAGCGGACGCGCACCATCGAGGAAGCCGAGATCGCGGCCCGCGAGGCGATCGAGAAGGCCCGGATCCAGCAGGACCGCGTCGTCACCGACGCCCGTATCGCCAATGAGGAGGAGACGCGCCGCCGCGAGATCGAGCGCACCCGCGCCATCGACGAGGCCGAGATCGCGGCCCGCGAAGCCACCGAGAAGGCCCGCATCGCCCAGACCATGATCGTCAATGTCGAGCGCATCTCCTCCGACGAGCGCACCCGCGCCCTGGAGATCCAACAGGTCCGCATCATCCAGGAGGCCGAGATCGAGGCGCAACGCGCCGTCGAGGCCGCCCGCATTGCCCGCGAGCGGACGCTCGCCGCCGAGCGCATCGCCGCCGAGCAGAACACGCGGCAGCTGGAGATCGAGCGCAACCAGACGCTGGAGGTTGCCGGCATTGCCGCGCGTGAGACCACCGAGGCCTCGCGCATTGCCCAGGAAGAGCGCGTCCGCTCGCTCGAGATCGCCCGCAACCGTGCCGTCGAGGAAGCCGACATCGCCTCGCGCGAGGCGATCGAGGCGGCCCGCATCGCGCAAGAGAAGACGGTTGCAGCCGAGCGCATCCAGGCCGAGCGCGACACGCGTTCGCTCGAAATCGAGCGGACCAGTGTACTGGAGGCGGCCGAGCTGAAGCGGCGCGACGCCATCGAGCGCCAGCGCATCACCGTCGATCTCGCCCTCGAAGTCGAACGGATCACGTCGTCCAAGAAGCGCGAGGTGCTCAATATCGAGCAGAAGAAGGCGATCGAGATCGCCGACGAGGAGCGCGTCATCGCGCTCTCGGCCAAGCGTTCCGAGCGGATCGACGCCGACCGCCAAGTCAAGCAGGCCGAGATCGTTGCCCGCAGGGAGGTCGAGACCACTGACGTCTCGCGCGAACAAGCGCTGGAAGCCGCCCGGATCGCGCGCCGCCGTTCGATCGAGCAGCTCGAAGTCGCCCGCGTCCAGTCGCTCCAGGAGGCCGAGATCGCCTCCCGCGAGGAGGTCGAGCGCGCCCGCATCGCCTCTGACCGCGGCCTGGACGAGGCCCGCGTCGGCCGCGAGCGCGAGCTGCGCAAGCTCGAGGTCAACCGCGAGAAGGAGGTCGAAACGGTCTTGATGGAGAAGGCGATCGCCATTCACCAGAAATCACTTGAGGAGTCCGCCGCGCGCGCTGCAGCCGAGGAAGCGCGGATGCACGCGACGGAGGCCACCGAGCGCGTCGTCACCGCGCGCGAGAGCGAAATTGCCAAGCGACGCAAGACCATCGAGGTTCTGCTGGCCGAGAAGCAGGCCGAGGAGACCCGGATCGCGGCAGGGGCCGAACGCGTCCGTGCGACCGTCGAGGCCGAAGCGCAGCGGATGCTCAACGAGGCCGAGAACGTGCTGACCGACCAGGCACGCTACTCGCTGTTCCGCAGGAAGCTGCTCGACCGCATCGAGGGCATCGTACGCGAGAGCGTCAAGCCGATGGAGAAAATCGAGGGCATCCGCATCCTCCAGGTCGACGGCCTCAACGGCAACGGTCATGGCGGCGGCAACGGCGGCCGCAGCGCCACGGACGAGGTGATCGATTCGGCCTTGCGCTATCGCGTCCAGGCGCCGCTGATCGACTCGCTCCTTGCGGACATTGGTGTCGAAGGCGGCAGCCTCGCAAAAATGCCGGGCCTGATCCGCGAGGCCCGCGACATGCAGGGCATCAAGGAGTCGGCGCGCAAGGGCGGCGGAGCTGGCGGCGAAAAGCCGGCCGCATCGCCGGCGCCACCGGCCGAAGGCGGCGAACCGCCGGCCGAGCGCGGTTCGCGGAAAAAGAGCTGAGGTCGCACCATGCCCCGCGTCTACATCTCCACCGTCGTCAATGCGCGCAACGACCGCGTCTGGGCACGAGTGCGCGACTTCAACGGCCTGCCGAACTGGCACCCCGCGATTGCCGAGAGCCGGATCGAGGGCGGCGAGCCCTCAGACAAGATCGGCTGCGTCAGGGATTTTCGCCTGCGCAACGGCGACCGCATCCGCGAGAAGCTGCTGGGCCTTTCCGACTACGACATGTTCTGCACCTACTCGATTCTCGAATCCCCCATGGGCGTCGAGAACTACGTCGCAACCTTGCGCCTCACGCCGGTCACCGACGGCGACCAAACCTTCATGGAATGGACCGCCGAGTTCGATTGCCCGCCCGAGCGGGAGACGGAGCTTGTCAGCAACATCGGCGGCGGCGTGTTCCAGGGCGGTTTTGATGCCCTCAAGCGCGTGTTTGGAGGCTGAGTGGTGCCGCATATCGTCAAGAGCACCATCCTGGACGCGCCGACCGACGCGGCATGGTCGGTGCTGCGCGATTTCAACGGGCATGACCGCTGGCACCCGGCGGTCGCGACGTCCTCCATCGAACGAGCGCAGTCCTCCGACAAGATCGGCTGTGTCAGGCGCTTCAAGCTCAAGGACGGCTCCGAGCTGCGCGAGCAATTGCTGGCGCTGTCCGACCTCGAGCAAAGCTTCAGCTATTGCCTGCTCGATACGCCGATCCCGATGTTCAACTATGTCGCCCATGTCCGCCTGCTGCCGGTCACCGACGGCGACCGCACTTTCTGGCACTGGGAGTCGCGCTTCACGACCAAGCCGGAGGATCGCGACCGCATTACCCATATGGTCGCAGAAGACATCTACCAGGCCGGATTCGAGGCAATCCGCCGGCATCTGAAGGAGGCCGCATAGTCATGGCCGTGACAGTGAAGACCTTTGCGAGCGCGAGCGAAGCGGCCGAGGCACTGTCCTCGGACCGCAGCACGCGATATCTCGGCGGCGGCACGCTGGTGATGCGCGCGCTGAACGAGGGCGACGTCTCGATTGCGACGGTGGTCCGCGCCCAAGACCAGGCGCTAACCCGGATCGACGCATCCGGCCCGCGCATCACGTTGGGCGCCGGCGTCACTTTTGCGAGCGTCCTCGACGAGCGCGACCTCGCCTTCCTGCATGCACCCGCCCGCTCGATCGGTGGTCCCGCCGTGCGCAACATGGGCACCGTGGGCGGCAACCTCTTCGCCCCAAATCCCTATGGCGACTTCACCGTCGCGCTGCTGGCGCTCGATGCCACCGTTGCTGTCCAGGGCGGCTTCGGCGCGCGCGACGTCGGAATCGAGGAATTCCTGCAAGCGCGTGAGCGGCAGGCCGGCACGTTGGTGCTGTCGGTTTCTTGCACCCGGCCGGCGAGCACGGAGGCGTTCCGCTATCGCAAGATCGCCCGCATCAAGCCAAAGGGCGGCTCGGTCATCACGCTGGCCGCGCATCTGCCGATCAGCGGCGGCCGCATCGCGGGTGCCCGCATCGCGCTGGGCTCGATGGCGCCCACGCAGATCCGCGCTCGCGCTGCCGAGCGTGCGCTGGAGGGACGTTCGCTCGATGCAGCAACCATCGCGGCCGCCGCATCGGCCGCCACCGAAGGAACATCGCCGTCCGACAACGCGCTCGGCAGCGCCTGGTATCGCCGCGAGATTGTCGGCGTCCATCTGCGTCGTTTGCTGTCGGGCCAAGAATAGACAGGGAATAGACCGTCATGTCCAAGGTTCCCCTGCAATTTCGTCACAACGGTCGCGACGTCGCGATCTTCGTCGATGGCGGCACCAATCTCCTGGTCGCGTTGCGCGAGCTGATCGGCGACATGACGCCGAAATTCGGCTGCGGCCAGGGCGGCTGCGGCACCTGCAGCGTGCTGATCGATGGGAAGCTTCATCTCTCCTGCCTGACGTTGGCGGAAACCGTGGCGGGCCGTTCCATCGAGACGCTCGACGGCATGAAACAGGGCCCGAACCTGCATCCGCTGCAGCGCGCCTTCGCCGACAATTTTGCCGCCCAGTGCGGCTACTGCACGCCGGGCATGCTGATGGCCGCAAAGGCCCTGCTCGACCGCAACCCCTCCCCGAGCCGCGACGAGGTCGTCGAGGCCATCTCAGGCAATATCTGCCGCTGCACCGGCTACGAGCCGATCATCAATGCCATCCTCGCCGCCGCCGGCGGCCGGGCCAGCGCCTGAAGGACGTCACCATGCTGGAACTGCGCAAGGACATTTTTGCCGACGAGCGCGACGACAACCTGAAGGAGATCGGCAAGGGCACGCAGCGCCAAGACATGCTCGGCCATGTTACGGGCACGTCGAGCTATTTCAACGACCATAAACTTCAAGGCATGCTGCATTTGAAGGTCGTGCGCTCGACCCAGGCCCATGCAAGGATCCGTCGGATCGATACCACGGAAGCCGAGCGCTCGGCCGGGGTGCGCCGGATCATCCGGGGCGCCGACGTGCCGCGCAATCTCAACACGCTTCTCAGCCTTATCAATTTCGGCAAGGACGACGAGCCCTCGCTGGCGGTCGACAAGGTCCGCTACAAGGGCGAGCCCATCGTCGCCATCGTCGCCGACAGCGAGCGCGAGGCCTTCGAGGCCGTCGCAAAGGTCAAGGTCGACTATGAGTCGCTTTCGGCCGTGTTCGACGTCGAGGACGCACTGAAGCCCGGCGCGCCCGTTGTCAACGAAACCTATCCAAAGAACACCTTCACCTATCATGACGTCTATGATCACCAGAAGCTCCGCTTCGGCGATGCCGACGCGGCGCTCGCGACCGCCGATCACGTGCTCGAGCAGCGCTACCAGATGTCGCCGATCGAGCATGCACCGACCGAGACCAACGGCGCGATCGCCGCCCCCGACACCAACGGCCGCTACGTCGTCTACACCTCGACGCAGGCGCTGTTCTTCTCGGTCGACACTTGCGCAAAAATCCTGGACGTGCCGTCCAACACCTTCCATTTCATCGGCGGCACGGTCGGCGGCGGGTTCGGCGGCAAGGTGGACACGCTGACCGAGCCGCTCGCCATCCTCGGCGCGATGCTGACCGGACGTCCTGTGCGCTACGTGTTCGGGCGCGAGGAGGAGATGCAGTATGGCCCGCCGCGCGGTGCCGAGCGGATCTATATCAAGGACGGCGTGATGCGCGACGGCCGCGTCGTCGCGCGAAAGATCCGAGCCTATTTCGACAGCGGTGCCTATACGCGGCTATCCAGCTACGCCGCCGTGAAATGCGCAGCGCATCTGCCGGGGCCCTACACCATTCCGAACGTCTATGGCGACGTCTATTGCGTCTTCACCAACCGGACGCCGGCCACCGCCATGCGCGGGTTCGGCGTCACCGCGATGGACTTTGCGATCGAATGCCAGATGGACAAGCTGGCCAACCTCGTCAGCATGGACCCGATGGAGTTCCGCATCCTTAACGCCTATCGCGACGGCGACATGAAGGCGCACCGGCGCGAGGCCAAGAACACCGCGCTGATCGAATGCGTCCAGGTCGCGGCCGAGAAGGCGAAATGGCCGCTCCGTGAGGAGTTCAAACGGGCGTCCTCGCGCAAGGGCGGCGGCGGCAGCCGCGCCGTGATCCCGCCGACGCCGACGGAGTCGCGCAGCCGGCCGGCCGCTCCGGCCCAGCAGCGCACCAGCTATGACCGGCTCCCGCCCACCGTCACCCGCGAACCGCCGCGCGAGCCGTTGCCACCGGCACCGCCGCCGCCCTCACCGCGGCCAGCCGCGCCCTCACACGGCGCGACCCGTTTCTCCTCCGTTTTCGGCACCAGGAGGCGCTAATGACGCGGCATCGCGGACGCGGCATCGCGTCGATCAACTATCCCATCGGCATGAATCTCGGCGGGGATCCCAGCCAGGCGCTGGTGCATTCCAACCCCAGCGGCAAGTTCACGGTGGCGCTGTCGTCGATCGACCTCGGCCAGGGCATGAAATCGGTGACGCGGCAGATATGCGCGGAGACGCTGGGCGTGCCCGTCGAGGACGTCTATGTCGACACGGCAGACTCCGACACCGGCCCGCATTGCATGGGCTCGTTCGCCTCGCGCGGCACTCACCGCGTCGGCAATGCGGTAATGGCTGCGGCACGCGAGGCGCGCGGCGTCATGATGGAGTCTGCCGCCGAAGAGCTCGAGGTCAACGCCGCCGATCTCGACACCGACGGACGCGGCAATATCCACGTCAAGGGCGCACCACACCGCTCGATCTCGACCAAGGACGTCGCGATTGCTGCGCAGTTCAAGCAAGGCAAGACCATCTCCGGCCGCGGCATCTTCCTGGTGCCACTGTCCAACGTTGATCCCGAGACCGGCGAGATGTCCCCGGCGACCTGCTACGCGCATGCCTGCCTTGTCGCCGAGGTCGAGGTCGACGATGAGACCGGCGAGGTGGCGATGGTCCGCATGGACTCTGCCTACGAGCTCGGCCGTGCGCTGAACCCGCGCCTGGTCGAACAGCAACTCGTCGGCGGTGCCTGGATGGGCGTCAGCCACGCGCTGTACGAGACGACGGAGCCTTACTACCCCGAACCCGTTCAAGGCCCCCGCGACTTCGTCGAATATCTGATGCCCGGCCCCAGCGACATCTGCCCGCACGATATCGCCGTGCTGGAGCGCCCCGCGCCAGATGGTCCGTTCGGCGCCAAGGGCCCCGGCGAGATGTGCGCCAATCCGGTGCTGCCCGCTGTCGCCAACGCGATCTTCAACGCCGTCGGCGTGCGCATCGACGACCTGCCGATCACCCCGGAAAAAGTGCTGCGCGCGATAAAAGCCCAGGGCGGCGCGCGGCCGCAGGCGCGGCGCTAGAGGATTTCGTCCATGGCGGTCCGCAGCAACATCGTCGGCATCGACAGCCCGGAGGCGCTGGAGAAGGCGCTACGCGCGGCCTATTACCTCGCCGACGAAGGCCTCGCGACCGCGTCCTATCTCGGGCTCGCGCTCGGCAAGCCATTGCTGCTCGAAGGCGCCCCGGGCGTTGGCAAGACCGAGGCCGCGAAGGCGATCGCCGCCGTGCTCGGTCGCCGGCTGATCCGCCTGCAATGCTACGAGGGAATTGATGCCTCGGCCGCGCTCTACGAATGGAACTATCCGCGCCAGATGCTTGCGATTCGTCAGGCTGGGGACGAAAGCATCGATATCTATGGCGAGACCTTTTTGATCGAACGGCCGATGCTGGCCACGCTTCGTGCGCCCGACTCCACCGTGCTGCTGATCGACGAAATCGACCGTGCCGATCAGGAGTTCGAGGCCTTCCTGCTCGAATTCCTTTCCGACTTCCAGATCTCCATCCCCGAGCGCGGCACGGTCCGCGCGGCGGAACGCCCCGTCGTGGTGTTGACCTCGAACCGGACGCGCGACCTGCATGAAGCCTTGCGCCGCCGCTGCGTCTATCACTGGATCGACTATCCCACGGAAGAGCGCGAGGCGCGCATCGTGGTGCTGCGGGCCTCCAGCGTTGCGGAGGCGACCGCGCGGGCCGTCGTCGCGGCGGTCGGCAAATTGCGACGCGAACCGCTCAGCAAGGCGCCGGGCATCGCTGAAGCCGTCGACTGGGCCGAGGCGGCGACATTGCTGCACAAGGGCGGCGCGCGCTGGCCGGACGCCTTCAAGCGCTCAATCGGCGTGGCGCTGAAGGACGAGGAAGACCTGCACTTCATCTCGCCCCGGCTCGACGCGCTGCTTGCGGAGGCGACCGCATGAGCACCGAGCCAGAACTTCCGCGCGCTGCGCGCATCTTTGTCTCCTTTGTCGGGCTGCTGCGCGTGAACGGCTTTGCGGTCGCCCCGGAGCAGACCACCACGTTCCTCGCCGCGATCGGGCTGCTTGGCCCGCGCGACCTCAACGATATCAGGCTGTCGGCGCTGGCCACCCTCGCCCTGCCGCCCGAACGCCGCGCGACCTTCGACCGGCTGTTCGATCTCCATTTCCGCGGCAGTGAGGCCATCGAGCGCGATGACGACGGCGAGGACGACGAGACCGTCCGGCTGCAAGAGGAGGGCCGCGGCGACGAGGAGCCGCTTCTCTCCGACGACGCCAACGAATCCGGCCTGACAGCAACGCGCACCGAAGCGCTGGTCGAGCGCCGCTTCGCGCAGCTTTCCACGACGGAAGCGCTGCGCCACCTGGCGCGCGAAGCGCCAAGGCGCTTGCCGCGGCGGCGCGGCCACCGCCGCATGCGGGCGCGCCGCGGGCCCTTTGCGGACCTCCGCCGCACCCTGAGTCGCACCGAAGAGAACATGAAGCTTGCGCATGCGTTGATGCAGGCCGCGCCAAATGTCGAGGTCTTCACCTTCGGCACGCGGCTGACCCGCGTCACCCGCGCGCTGCGGCTGAAGCGGCGCGAGCAGGCACTGAACGCGGCCGCGCATCTCGTCAGCGACTGGGACGGCGGCACCCGCATCGGCGATGCCTTGCAAGCCTTCCTCGCGGTGCCGCGATTCGGCGGTTATGCGCGCGGAGCCGCCATCGTCGTCGTGTCGGACGGGCTGGAGCGCGGCGAGCCCGACGCACTGCGTGACGCGGTGGCAAAGCTGTCGCGGCGCGCCTGGCGCGTGAGTTGGCTGACGCCGCTCGGGACGGGCCCGGGCTTCCGCCCACAGACCGAAGCACTCGTCGCGATCGAGCGTTTCGTCGATGATCTCGTGGATGGCGGGTCGAGTGCGTCGATCGTCGCACACGTACTGGCATTGGGACGAAGGAGAGTTGCGTGATCGATATTGTCGACGGGCATCACCACATCTGGCGGCAGGCCGACCTGCCCTGGCTGACCGGCCCCATGCAGCCCCGCATCTTCGGCCCGTACGAGCCGATCCGGCGCGATTATCCGATCCAGGAATATCTCGGCGATCTCAAGGGATCCGGCGTCACCCGATCGGTCTACGTCCAGACCAACTGGGCCAATGACAGCTTCGAGGACGAGGCGGCCTGGGTGCAGCGGACGGCCGACCAGCACGGCTGGCCGCATGCGATCGTCGCCTACGCCAACTTCGCGGTCGAGGACGTGCGCCCGCAGCTCGACCGCCTGAAGCGCTATCCGCTGGTGCGCGGCTTGCGCATGCAGCTTCATTGGCACGAGAACCCGCTCTACCGGTTCGCCTCGCGGCCTGATCTCTGCGCCGATCCCGCGATCCACCGCAACGTCGCCCGTCTCGCCCACTACGGCTGGAGTTTTGACCTTCAGGTATTCACGCCGCAGATGCCGGATGCGGCGCAGTTGGCCGACTCCTGTCCCAAGGTGACCTTCATCCTCCAGCATGCCGGCATGCTGGAGGATCTCTCCCCGGCAGGCCGCGTCGCCTGGCGCGCCGGCGTGGCCCGGCTCGCGGCATGTCCGAACGTGGTCTCGAAGCTCTCCGGGCTCGGGACCTTCATCCATCGCAACGATCCCGCGCACATTGCCGCCGTGCTCATCGACACCGTCGCGATCTTCGGCGCCGATCGCTGCCTGTTCGGCTCCAATTTCCCGATTGAGAAATTGTGGACCAGCTATCGCGAGCTCGTCGATGCCTTTCGCAGGGCGGCAGCGCCGCTTCAAGCCGAGCAGCAGGACGCGATCTTCAGAACCACCGCGACGCGCGTCTATCGGCTCGCGCAATAGCAATCACAGACAGGAACGGGAAACGGGAGGGACACGGATGGCGCTGGAGATCAAGATCCTGGATTATGGCGATATCGAGCTGGAATCGAGCTTTCTGGTTCTCGGCCGCGACTGCGGCCGCACACGCCGCGTCCTCACGCTCGGCTTTTTGATCCTCGGCGGCAAATATCCGGTCGTGGTGGATACGGGTTACCGCTCCAACCAGATCATGGAAACGCTGGGGATGCGCGGTTTGCAATATCACGAGCACATGATCGAGAACCAGCTGGCGCGCCATGGCGTGCGCATGGGCGACGTGCGCTTCGTCTGCCACACCCATCTGCATATCGACCACGCCGGCAAGGACGATCTGTTTCCGATGAATACGACCGTTGTTCTCAATCGCAAGGAGCTCGAATACTCGGTGTCCGGGTTAATGCATCCGCAATATCCAGCGCCCGACATCAAGCATCTGATCGATCGCCTGCACACCAGGAGCGCGCTGCGCTTCCTCGACCTGGAGATCACCGGCCCGATCGAGCTGATGCCCGGCGTCTATTGCGATGCCGCCAACGCACATACCGAAGGCTCGATGAACATCATCGTCGAAACCGCCGACGGCATCGCGACCATCTGCGGCGATGTGATCTACGATTTCAATGACCAGATCGTCACGCCGTTCAACGAGATCCACGACTGGGAGCCGCGGACGACCGGCAACCACGGCACCAGCAAGCGGGCGGAGAAGGCCTCGATCAAGAAGCTGCTGAGCAATTCGCGCTATTTGCTGCCGGTGCACGACAGGCCCGCCAAAATTGAGGGCGGCACGGTCGTCGGACGCCTGCACGACCAGGTCCCCGGCCCGATCGTGCAGTCCCTGCCCCAGCGCAACTGGTTCCCTGCCTGACGCCAAGGATCGACCGATGACGCATGTCACCTTGCGAAGCGAATTCGAG
>WNGR01001704.1_pt1 | contig 24442 bp, 20 predicted proteins | sample 5407581 | NCBI WGS metagenome assembly WNGR01 (sample SAMN13153383, study PRJNA577476) | soil metagenome | isolation source: 80 cm soil or saprolite under Garry oak tree replicate 2 | place: USA:California | collected 2016-06-15
ACGTATCGACGCCGGCGACGCGTCGCTTCTTCAGCACTTCAAAGCGCTGCCCTCGAAGTGGATGAAATGGATGACGAATCTCCGCCCATCCCAAATTAGAACTGTGGGACAGTGCAGTTTGCACTGACCGTCCCCATTCTCGAGGCGCGTGGCTTTCACGTAACCGCGGTGCAGAACCCGCTAACGTCGTTGGCAGATGACGTCGCCGCTACGAAACGGATCATTGCCCTGCAGGATGGGCCAGTGATTCTCGTCGGCCATTCCTGGGGCGGCGCCGTTATCACAGAGGCGGGAGATGATCCGAAGGTCGTAGGCCTCGTCTATGTTGCTGCCTATGCGCCGGATGCAGGTGCTTCCGCGAACGATACCAGCAATCCATTCGGCGTCACACACGGCCAGAAGGCGATCACGGTGGATGGCGAGCATTTTGCTTCGCTTACTCCTGAAGGTGTCCTCGAGAGCTTTGCCCAGGGCTTACCGATGCAGGAGCGTCGATTAGTACTTGCGGTGCAGGGCCAGAGCTACGGTCCTATGTTTGATGAAAAGCTGTCCATTGCTGCTTGGAAGACCAAGCCGTCGTGGCACGTCATTTCCTCCCAGGATCGAATGCTACCTCCCGCGATGGAAGAGGCTGGCGCCAAGAAGTTGGCCGGCAAGGCAGTGGTATTGCCCACCTGCCACCTGGCTATGCTGCAGGAACCGGAGAAGGTTGCAGACGTCGTGAGCGATGCAGCTGCACATTCGCTAAAGAAGTAGCCTCGTGTCATGCCAGTGGGTGTCATGGTCGACGTCTGGAATCGAAGTCGTTCCGGCTTCAGGCACGGAGAACCGTACTCATCTCATATCAACTACACCAGAAGGAAAACTATGTCAGATCAGCCGCAAACCGTGACTCACTTCGACCCTCAAGAGTTCCTCCTCGTGCCTGCACGCCGCTTCGAAGACCTCAAAGTGGGAGACATCTTCCGAGCGCCAAGCCGCACTTTGACGGACGCTCATGCGGCAGCCTTCCAGACCGTGTCTGCGGACAATCATCCAGTCCACTATGACGCCGTGTGGGCTATGCGGCATGGGCACGGCGCGCCCGTGGTTCATGGGCTGCAGGTCCTTGCCTTCACCGCTCCAGGCGCGACTCTGTTCCCGCACTACATCGGTGAGGTCTTCATCGCATTCACGGAGTTGTCCTGCAAGTTCTTGAAAGAAGTTCATTCTGGCGACACTCTTTATCCAGCTCGTGAGATCGTGAACCTCGAGAAGGACGGCGTGAACGGGCTAGTCACCACAGCTGTCTCCATCTTCAATCAGCGGAAGGAACTCATACTTTTGGGACAACATAAATACCTGCTGAAGGCCTGAGCGCGGTAGCTTCGATCGGCAACGTTTGACCAAGGAGAGCCCCGTGCTTCCAGTTTCATCCGCCAGAACAGAAGGCGATGCGCATAGTAATCGCGATCTAGTGTTCCCCAAGCTAACCCGGGAGATGGTAGACCGCAGTCTGCCCTACGGCACGATCATGCGCTACCCCGCGGGTCAAACGATTTACTCGCGAGGCGTGCGAGGCGTCGACTTCTTGATTGTGCTCAAGGGCAGTGTGCTCATCGTCGCTCCCGGAGATAGTGGTAGCGAGTCTGTGGTGACCATACACAACGAGCGGGAGTTCACCGGCGAACTGGATCTGTTTAGCTACCGCGAAGCTCTGGTAACCGCTAGAGCCGCGACCGACACAGACGTCCTGCGTATTGGACGCGAGCGTTTCAGGGAGTATGTTGCCGGGGAGGCAGACATCAGTGACATCGTGATGAGAGCTGTGATCCTGAGGAGGATGGGACTCATCCAGCACATGCAAGCTGGCGTGATCATCCTAGGTCCAGGTCGCGCCGCGGACACCTTGCGACTGGAACGCTTTCTCTCGCGGAACGGTTACCCATACCGGCTCATAGATCTCGAAAGCGACCCTGGCGGAGACGGCCTGGTGCAATCGTTCAATCTCACTCCCTCCGACATGCCGGTCGTGGTCGCTGGTGCGGAGATATACCGCAATCCCGGCATTCCAGAACTTGCCGATGCTCTGGGGATAGCAGAACAACTCGACGCCCGATCCGTTTACGACGTTGCTGTGGTAGGCGCGGGCCCGGCTGGCCTGGCGGCGGCCGTGTATGCCGCTTCAGAAGGCCTGAAGACTGTGGTCATCGAGGGAAATGCCCCTGGTGGTCAAGCAGGGACTAGTTCTCGGATCGAAAACTACCTGGGATTCCCGTCCGGCATCTCGGGAATGGAACTGGCTTCTCGTGCGCAAACGCAAGCACAGAAGTTTGGTGCCAAGCTCGCTGTTTCCAGAAATGTGGTTGGCGTCGATTGTGCCTCGCGTCCTTTCGCTATCACGCTGGAGGGCAATATCCGCGTGAACGCGCGAAGCATTGTGATCGCCTCCGGTGCGCGATATCGCCGACTCTCCCTCCCCAATTATCAGCGCTTTGAAATGGATGGCATTCACTATTCAGCGACAGCCATCGAAGCTCGTCTTTGTAACGATCAGGAGGTGGTGGTAGTTGGCGGCGGAAACTCCGCAGGCCAAGCTGCTGTGTACCTCTCAGGCTATGCCAAGCACGTTCACATCCTGATCCGCGGGCCAGAACTGGCGGCAACGATGTCTGAGTACCTGGTGCAACGAATCGCAACGAGCCGGCACATCACGCTTCATGCAGACACTGAAATCGTGGCCCTCGATGGCGATCAGCACCTTAAACAGGTGAGTTGGCGCAACAGGATTACGGGAGACGAAGAGACACGATCCATCGAGAATGTCTTTGTGATGATTGGCGCCGACCCATGCACCGAGTGGCTAGGCCGCTGTGTAGACCTGGATGCGAAAGGTTTTGTGCTGACAGGAATTGCAAATGAACCGGATGGGAAGGGGCCTTACCGTACGTCCACGCCGGGAATATTCGCCGTAGGCGATGTGCGCTCCGGTTCAGTGAAACGGGTTGCATCGGGTGTCGGAGAGGGATCGGTTGTGGTGGCGGACATCCACAGGTATCTGAAGGATTTGAGCAGCGCGTCCTGAATGCTTGTCGGTAGGTGACGCTGTCCTCCACCGATATTTGTTTCACGTCAGATCCAAGAACCCACGCCTCATGGCAATGGTGACTGCGTGGGTGCGGTCGTTGGCGCCCAGTTTCGAGAGGACGCTTTTCATGTGAGCCTTGACCGTGTCCTCGCTGATGGCAAGTTTGTCGGCGATGATCTTGTTAGCGTTACCCAAGGCAACCTGTTGCAGCACCTGAATCTCGCGTGCCGTGAGCGAATCATCAGCGGCATATTCCGCCATCTCCGACGCAATTTCCGGAGGGATCCTTCGCTGTCCAGCGTGAACAGCGCGAATGGTGTCGAGCATGTACATCCGGAGCATGCTCTTGAGCAGATAACCGGAAGCACCAGCTTTGAGCGCTCGCAATGCCTGCACGTCGCCTTTGTACGTGGTGAGCACAATCATCCGGGCAAGCGGAAAGCGGTCACGAATCTTTGCGATCGCTTCCAGGCCGCTGATATCCGGCAATCGCAGGTCCATCAGCGTTATGTCTGGCCTGTGCCTTGCGTAGAGTTCTACGGATTCCAGGCCGGTAGAGGCCTCCGCGACGAGTTGCATATCGTTCTGGCTTGCGATCATGGAAGCGATTCCCTCGCGTACCACCGGGTGATCGTCTACCGTCATAATGCGTATGAGATTCCCGGCGTCTTCAGTCATCTTCGTGTCCTCCGAAAAGTTGACTCGGTTTGCGCAGAACGAACACATCAAAGGTAGCCAGTGCGCGATAAGCCAGAGTTGCCGGTACACCGCGTCGTACCCTCATCCATAATCGGACTAACAGCAATCAAGAGCAAATTACAAGGCACGTTGAGCCCACACAACGATGCTTTCAGATTTCGGAACACAATGCCTCACCCTTTGGGGCAATGTTTAAAGGGCAAGTGAAAAGTTCTCGGACAAGGTGGGTGCAGAGCTTTGCTAGAGGGGCTGTTTTGCGATTGATGCGAGCAATAGATCGGAGTTCAAAGTCCAAAGAACTGAAGGCGCGACCTTGCCGAGTCGCGCCTTCTACAGTTTTGGCATCAAGCGTTAGACCAGGGCAAGTATGTCACGTGCAGTACTCAGCTCTTCGCTTAGGACTGTGTGCGGCCTGCCGGGATAGCGGCGCAGTGTGACACGGCCCCCGATCTCGTGCAACAGGTCGGCGGACTGCTGCACACGCGCCCAGGGTACGTGAGGGTCGGGGTCGCCCGAGCTGAGAAGAACTGGCGTCCCGGCCAGATCTCCAGTGAGCTTGATCGGTGCCCCGGGCGGACCAATGAGCCCTCCAGTAAAGGCTAGCAGTGCGGCATATCTTCGTGGATTTCGGCCCATAAATTCCGTTGCAAGGCAGGCTCCCTGAGAGAACCCCCCGATGGCGATTGTTTCCGCCGCGACGCCCGCTGCTAACGCCGTGTCCACGGCTGCCTGGACCCTTCCCAATGCCGAGGTGAGATAGGGCTCATTTTGTTCCCGTGGCGCGAGGAACGAGAGAGGATACCAGGAGTTGCCCGCAGCTTGCGGTGTGAGCATCGCCCACTTGGCTGGAGAGATCGCTTCACCCAGGCTGAGGATATCCTCAGCCGTTCCTCCGCGGCCATGCAGAAGGATGAGAACGCCTACAGCATCGGCAAGTGGTGTTCCTATGGACACAATAGCCTGCGTTCGGTATGGGTTCGAAGTCATAGCACTGCCTCGCTCTCCTTTGTTGCTTCGCTTTTGGCTTTGTGCAGCGTGATCGGCTGCACATGTGCCTCAATCAACTTCCGCTGCGGCTCGAACCACTCGGGGATGCGCAACGCCTCCCCTAGGGATTCAGCGGTCTCGTCGATCAGGAAGCCGGGAGCATCGGTTGCGATCTCAAAGAGCACGCCACCCGGTTCGCGAAAGTAAATGGAATGGAAGTAGGTTCTGTCCTGTACTGGGGTCACGCTGACATAATGCCCGAGCTCCTGCTGCCATTCCACCTGGGCGGAGTCGTCACTGGCACGAAAGGCGATGTGATGGACCGTCCCGGCTCCCATGCGTCCTGCCTGCGCGTTGCCGTCTACGACAACATCCAAGAACCGGCCGCGAGCATTGCCTTCCGGCGCATAGCGGGTGCGGTCTCCTTCTTGGCTGAGCTTGCGATAGCCCATGACGTCAAGCAGAGCCTCCGTGCGCTTCAGGCTCAGTTCCAGCAGCGTCGTTCCGAAGAAGCCCTGGATCGCGTGTTTTGCCGGCACATCGGCGTAGCGGGGCACTGAAACAGCGTGTGCTTCCGCGTGCTCCACGAGCTCGATCACCATGCCGTCCGCATCACTGAAACTCAGGTGCGTTCCGCCGAAATAGACGTTCTCCTCAGTGGAAATTCCCTTATCGCCCAAACGCTCGCGCCAGTAGGACAGGGAACCGACCGGGATCGAGAAGGCAGTAGCTATGGTCTCGCCTGCGCCTCGCCTTCCCTTCGGGGTACCGGGCCATGGAAAGAACGTGAGGATAGTGCCCGGCGTTCCGGTGTCGTCGCCAAAGTAGAAGTGGTATGTTCCTGGATCGTCGAAGTTCACGGTTCGCTTGACAAAGCGTAGACCGAGCACCTGCATATAGAAATCGAGGTTACGCTGTGGGTCGGATGCGATTGCGGTGACGTGATGAAGGCCAACAATTGGGGGTCTCATGACGAGCTCCTTTCAAAGCTCTTGCGGGTAAATGTCGGATACCAGAACATGGAGAGGCTGCGCTTGCCAGGAAGCCAAGCGTGTTCGGTGATTACGGCTGTCGTATCGGCTACAGCGGTGCGTTCATATCGATATTCTTGAGTTGTCTCTCGAGCTTCCGAAGATTAGTGAAGGTGCTTGCACGTTCGTCCGGCGAAAGCGCGCTCATCCAGTGTTTTAGGTCTCCGCTGTGCTGCTGGTAAGCGAGGGTAATCACGGCCTTGCCCTCGCCCGTTAATTGCAGTACGCGAGCCCTACGATCGCTTTTACTCAGCGTCCGAGCGATCAGGCCTTTCGATTCCAATCGATCGACAGCAGCCGTCATCGACCCGGTTGCAAGCAAGGCGCTCGATTGGATCTCCGTAATAGTCATCGGTCCTTTGTGCAACAGCGCTTCCAGCAACATGAAGTCGGTCAGGCTCAATCCCGAATCCAGGAAGCTCCGCTCGATGAGAGAGCTCATGGCTCGATAGCAGTGCGCAAGTGTGATCCACACCTGTTCCGGAGCAGCGTGTTTACTGCCCTTCGAAACAGATCCTTCGTTGTTTGCCCGCTTTAGCATCACTTATCGTGCCTCCCGCTTTTCGGCCAGTACAGTTGATAGATGAATATCCTGATAAAAGGATTCTTTCTGGAAGCATATATGACTTCTACGGCTGGAATTACTGTAGAAAAGACGGGAAGCAGCGGGCGAGTTCCTTCGAATCGGACTGATTCCGCCGCTGTGCTTCATCAATCCAATCTTCGATATGCTAAAAGAAGCAAGCAAATGCCGCCTCCCCCGATCGGGTAAGCGGGGAATGCTTTGCTGTGGGAGGCCAGCCACGCAGAATGGCAGGCCTAACCCTCTGCAACACGCGTGAAGGGCAAGCCGCTTATTCCCGCTAAATGGTCGCGATTTTCATGCTAAAAGGCCGCGCCGCGAAGGTATTGAAGGGCGTCTAGCTTTGCCTATCGCACAATGGGCATAGCAGAGTGGTACGCGGCAAATGAGAGCGCCGAGGTAAGGCGACAGAATTGAAGCGAAGGTCATTCAAAAGGACGTTCCATGCGATTTCAACCAAAATACCGCCGAGTAGCCAGTTTGAAGGTATTTGCGGCTGTTCTTTTGATTTCAATGGGACGATTTTGTCTGCTACGGGCCGAGCAGCCTCGCTCTGGCCAGACGATGATTCGATCACTTCCGGCCGGTATTACGCTCTCGCAGACACGTGTCGGAGACATAATACAGGACGGCAAAGGCTTCCTATGGATCGCAACGCAATACGGCCTGAACCGCTATGACGGTTTTCGAGTGCGGCAATTCTTTCATGATCCTGGCAATGCGAGGTCGGTCGGATGTTCCTATATTCACGGCCTCTTTAAGGATCGCGGAGGAAGAGTCTGGGTGAGTTGCGATCAATCCCTGGATCGATACGAACCGGAAACGGAGTGCTTCACACATTTCAATCTTCAATCCCGTGATGGATCTTCAGATGTGATAGGCGCCCTCATGGAAGGCGAGGACGGTGCTCTGTGGCTAGCGAGTCAGAGTGGACTGCTGCGCCTCGACCCAAGGAACGGTGTGGTGGCGCGCTTCTCCCTCCGTGATCCCGCGGATGTGCAGCAAACAAGAGAAGAGGTCAAATGGGTCGAAGAGGATCGTGCAAATCAGCTTTGGGCGATGACAAGCTATTCTCTCGTTCGATTGGATCGGTCAAGTGGTCAAGTGGCAAAGTAGTCCAACGAATCCCGATTCAATATACGCCCGCTGTGGGCTCGTTTCACCAAGACAGCTGGGGACAATTTTGGGTTATTGCAGCCTATCGCTTATTTCTTCTGGACCGCGGACGCAATAGTCTTGTCGAGATCAGTCGATTCCCTGGGTTGAATATGAAGACTCTGGGAGCGCTTCATACGATGATTGAGGACACCGATGGCGGAATGTGGTTCGGAACTGAGAATGCCGGAGTGATACACATCCCTCATGGTGACAGCTCCCCTGAGAGGTTCTACTACGAACCGGGAGCAGTGAATATGTTGCCCTCCGACCGGGTCACCTCTCTCTATCAGGACAGACGCGGCGACATCTGGGTTGGATTTCACGATATAGCTCCAAGTATCATTCAGAGAAACCGCACGGCATCCAAGGTGGTGTCCTTTCAACCGGGGGTTGCAGGAGGTCTCCATTCATCACTAAGCACCTCCCTCTTTGAACTCAAACCAGGACAACTCCTGATCGGTACGAGCGGGGCACTTCAACTGTTTGACGAGGCGCAGAATAAATACACAGAGCCGTTTCCGTTTCTTTCGCCCAAGGATGTCTTTGCTGTACATCGCGATCGGCAGAGCCGGCTATGGTTCGCAACGGACAAGGGTCTCTACCGATTTGATCCGCGTTTCAAATCTGTGAACCGATTGCTTCGAGATTCCAGCGCTCGTTGCTTCCATGAAGATCGTCTGCGGCGCTTCTGGATCTTGTTGAGAAACGAGTTACTTCAATACTCTACAGCGACAGATTCCTTCGTCCCTTACGCAGAGGCCAGCCAGGGAGAGGAATTTTATACGATGGCGGATGCTCCTGATGGCACACTCTGGATAGGCGGAACCGACGGTCTTAAGCAGGTGGGCGTGCGAACCAGACACATGCGCACCTTTCGTTACGCAGGAGGAAGCGATCGAGGTCCGAGTGATACTCGCGTGAACTCGCTTCTGTCGGACACCAAGGGCCGCCTCTGGGTTGGTACACAAAGTGGGTTCGATTTGTACGATCCCGACGAGCAACAATTCCGTCGGATCGCTGGCCCCGACGATTTGGGCGGCCAGATCATCAGTTGCATTCTTGAGGACAGCAAACAGCACCTTTGGATGAGTAGCAATCAGGGTCTATTGAGATTCGATCCCGAAGGACGCGGAATCACCGAGTACAGCAGCGCTCTGGGCGTTGCTCCAATGGACCTTTCCGGATGGGGCGCGTGCTTCAAAAATGAAACAGGCAAATTGTTCTTTGGGGGGTTCGGCGGAGTTGTGATGTTCACGCCAGAAGAGATCACATTGCCGCCCCTTCCTCCGGAAGTCATTTTGACTAGCTTGATTGTGAATGGCCATCGCACAGAGGCAGGTCCCCACAGCATTCTGCAGAGATCGATTGCATTTACCGACAGGATTGCATTGGGTCCAAATCAGAATGATGTTGCGCTCGAATTCTCAGCACTCGACTTTCGCAACCTTGATGCGGAACGTTTTCGGTATCAACTGAGAGGGTTGGACAACGATTGGGTGGTGCTGCCGTCGGGACAGCACACTCTCACGTTTACACATCTGCCTGGGAAGAAATATACGCTCGTCTTGCAAGCAGCTTCGCTGCAGGGAATATGGGGTGAGCCGGGCGTCAAGTTAGATATCGTTATCGCGAAGCCGTGGTGGGCTACTTGGTGGATGCGCGGCGTATATCTCTTGAGTCTCTGGGTCGCGGCTTGGCTCGTGTACCGCTTTCGCATCCGCCAACTGGGAGAGATATTCAATGCGCGCATGGAGGGGCGGGTGCGTGAACGAACTGCGCTGGCTCGAGATGTGCATGACACATTGCTCCAGGACTTTCAAGGGTTGATTCTGCGATTTGCCACCGTCACGTCACAACTTGCGTCGGACGATGCTCGACGAACTGAACTCACCTCAGTGATTGCGCGCGCCGAGATGTCCTTGGTTGAAGGACGAGATGCTCTCCAGGTAATGCGTAGTTCGCCGATGCGGACGGTCGAATTGGTAGGAGCATTCGAAGAGTCGGCAAAGGATCTTGCCTTTCTCTCCCCAGCGAAAGTCGAGATCGGGATGGATCCAGGAGCTCTGCTCGACGGTGACTACGATGTCCATGAGATATTCCGCATGGGCAAAGAGGCGCTTCGCAACGCGCTCCAACATGCACGCGCCTCGCGGATCCAGTTGTGGTTTACTTGCGATCGAAAGAAATTCGAGCTCTCAGTCACCGATAACGGTACAGGCATTCCAGAGAAACTTATATCGGGTGACGCCCTTCCCGGGCACTGGGGAATCCGTGGAATGCGCGAACGCGCCGAGCGTCTTGGCGGCACTCTGGACTTCTCGTTGAGACCAGAAGGTGGAACTGTGCTGCGGATGGTGTTGCCCAACCCGAAACAGGTTAGCGGCTTCTATCAGCGATTGTTGACAAAGGTCAAGACGGTCTTTCGCTCAGCGCACAACGATTTGTGAGCGATCCGGACTTGCTTCTGATTCGGGGCAACCAGGAATCGCTTTCTACCCCTTCCGACACCGGTTGCCCCCTCGGTTCTCATGCCGGTTTGAGTCCAGCCTCGGCAGACAGCATCGACAAGAACGCCATCTTTCCTAAGCCAGCATTCGAGTCACCGCGTTGAGGCTCACCCTCTGAGATTGGGGTAAGGACGTAAGGACCGCAATAGTCAGTTGCAAAGTAGAGGTGTGAGTTTGGCCCGCCACACACAAATTTGGCATCTTCGCGCAAGGGGAATCCGTTCTGGGCATCGCATCATGCAGAATCCGCAGACTGAAAAACACCACCACATCACCCCGCCGCGTTTTTCATCGGGACAGTCATCACTACACGCACTTTCCTACCGGTTGTTCCCTTATTGTTCCCGCTCGTCGGAGCAGATTTACGATCAATCTTTAACAATCTGGAATAAGCAACTTACAGTTGGCAATGCGCGACGCCAGCCTTGCGGCCACCGATACATCTATATGGCAAATTGTTGCAAATAAACATGTTAAGGGAAATAAAAAAAGCCTCCGCTTCTCGGAGGCCTAGATTTGATATCCTGTAAGTTATTGATTCTAAATGGTTGCCAGAGACGGGATTGAACCGCCGCCGGCCTTTCAGCGCTGGCCTCTACGGGCTGTCGACGGCAGTTCAACACCTAGACGCCGAAAACGTATCAAGCTCATTACGTGAGCGTTACTGATCCGACCAATCGTCCTTTCCTTGTTGGTCCTACTCGCATGACGGCCTGGAGCGGACGTCGAGGGTTGAGGCCGGCACTTAGAGGGCCCCATGTTGGCCAGCTGGACATGGTGATCGGAACCCGTAGACCGATTGATCGAAGCTTAGAGCGGACCAAAAGCGGACGACAAGGAACGACAGAAGAACGGAATCGAAGAGAATAGAAGGGTTATTTGCTGCTTCTTCATGGTCTGCAAAACCTTTATGCGCCGGTTCGATCCCGGCCCGCGCCTCCAATTTTTTCCTTCAAGACCAATGGTTTGAGAAGCGCCTTTTTCAGGATCGCATACCTGGAAACCTGCTTGGTCTCTCCAGTTCAATCAAGATAATGTTGCCAAACATGGATTTGCCACCAAGTTGTCCCAAGTCAACACGTGAACTGCCGTCGCCTGTCACATGGTGAATTGCAAGTCTCGAAAAGCAGAGTCGGGGCAACTGCACGCGTGAGCATATAGAACTTGGCGCGGCGCGAGTTTTCCGTCTGCCGCCACTCGGAATTAGGCACACGGCTGGCTCCAACCCCTGCAGCGCGGTAAGAAACGATCCGGAGTTCACCTTGAAGACTCCGCGCGATATCTGTTCGACACGTCGCGCAAGGCCAAACCCGTGCATCGGTTACAGACTCACCGTCTTCACAATGGGCATGTCGAGGGTGCCTTGAATGACATCGGTGGTTGGTTGTTTCATGGAAGAGGACGTTATAGTTCGCTCCAGATGATTGCAAAGATGTGATCATCATGTGAAAAACCGGGAGAGGAATGGGGATAGAGGTTTCAGTTCGTGATTGTGCGCTCTTCAGCGCGAGATTCATTCTGCAGCGCGCGGGGGCTGAGCAGCCTCATGGTGATGACGATCGCCGGCGCCAGCATAACGAGAGAATTCAATACCCACATCTCGGCGCCTGCGGCGATCTGATCCTGCAGTGGCGTGAGCCGCGCGATGCGATCGGCCTGCTCGTAGGAGGGATATAGCACCCGTCCCGAGAAGGCCAGCGTGGCCGAGAGGATCGTGTTTATCATGTCCGCGGTAAGCAGGTAGGGAATGACGGTCCATCGCGGCCAGCGTGCGTCTGCGGGCCAGGGCGCCAACACTACCCACCAGAAGCCGAGCGATGTGGCGAAGAAGCACGCGTGCTCAAAGTTGTGGATGAGTTCCGACCGGAAGGTGAGCTCGAAGGCAGCGGGAACGTGCCACCCTAGGTAGGCAGCGTTCATGGCGAGCCATGCAGTTGCCGGATGCGTGACGATGCGCATGAGGCCGCGGAACCAGCGCGTACGCAGCAGAGGCCGTATGATTGCCCGGATCACCGGGCGCGGAAGGCCCCGAAGCATGGGCACAACCGGCGCGCCAAGCACAAGCAGGGGCGGCGCTACCGACATCAGCATGAAGTGCTGAATCATGTGCGCGGTGAGCAGATAATCGTCCAGCGCATCGATGGGCGAGGCGAGCGCGACCCACAGTGCAGTAAGTCCGGCGAAGAAGCAGGCTGCGCGCCAGCGGGGCAGTTCGCGGGCGCGGGTGCGCTGGGTGCAGCGCCAGCCGCGCGCGTAGAGAGCGAAGGCCAGAGCGATTCCCGCGAGTGGAAACGGTGGGAACGACCATGCGGCGACTAGATTCTGCGGCAGCTGCTCGGTCTTGAAGATGGCAATGAGTGGACACATTTGGGTTCAAGGGATGTGTTGAAAAGCAACCGCAGATCCTTCGCTATGTTCAGGATGAAAAATCCAGTGACAGTTCTCTGGGCCGGATTACCGGTTCGTCGTCTGGCCGGCACCATGCTCGACGGTTGAGTTTGGCGGAACGCCGCCCTGGGCCGCCACCTGTCGCGATGCATCGGCCGCGACGGGCTGATAGTTTGGGTGCAGCGTCTCAAGATAGTGCACGAGCGCGGTGGTTTCGGCGGGTGAAAGCGCGCTGCCATAGGCCGGCATGTTACCGCCGCCCAACAGCACCTGCCGATACATCTGATCTTCAGTGAGGCGGGTTGCCACGTCATCGAGCGCGGGTCCGCGCTGTCCTCCCAGTCCGCCAAGAGCATGACAATTGCGGCACTGCTTCTGCTGAAAGACAAGGGAGCCCTGCCGCTCAAGCGGGGTGCGCTTGTTCAGCAGGTCCACCGGAACCACCGCGCCGCTCCAGGCGCTCATCTGCGGGCTCCACGGCGTGTAGGTGCCCAGGTGGGTGAGTTCGGCACACGCGATGGCAAGAAACATGACCGTGAAGACGCCTACCGGCCGACGCCACCAGCTTTTCTCGCCGATGCCCGCCACGAGCGGCAGCGCCACGAGAAAGATGACCGCCACCACGGGGGCAATGAGGATGAAGGGCGTCTCCATCTCGGGCGGCAGGAGCGAGAGCACGGTGTAGATCCAAAGGAAGAAGAAATCAGGCTTCGGCACCGTGCTGATGATGGTGGGATCAGGGACGCCCTTGGGTCCGTATGGCCCGAAAAGCGCGGAGCACACCGCAACCGCAAGCAGAATCGCGGCCGAAAAGAAAAGGTCCTTCCACACCGCGCCGGGAACGAATGGAATGCCGCGATGGGCGAGCTCGTTGTACTCCTTCACGTATGTCTCGCGGCGCACGATGCGTCCGGGCATCGGCCATTCGTTGACGCCGAGCTTCAGCACCATCCATACGTGCAGGCCGGTCAAGGCAAGCAGTGTGCCCGGAATCACAAAGACATGCAACGCGAAGAAGCGCGTGAGCGTGGCGCCGTTGATGATGGGCCCGCCGAGCATGAGGTGCACAAGCTGGCCGCCCACGAACGGCACACGTCCCATAATGGATGCCCCAATACCAAGGCCCCAGTAGGCATCCTGATCAAAACGCAGCACCTGCCCTGTGAAGGCCATGCCCAGCGTCATCAGCAGCATGAAGACGCCCACAATCCATGTAAGCTCACGCGGAAACTTATAGGCGCCGAACAGAAACACCTGGGCCATGTGAATGAGCACCACGGCCACCATAAAGTTCGAGCCCCAGCCGTGCATGGCGCGGAGGAACCAGCCGAGCGGCAAATCATGATTGAGGATCTGCAGGGAGTCCCACGCGTGCGCCGCTGACGGCGCATACACCAGCCCGAGTAAGATGCCCGTGACGACCTGCAGAATCAACAGTGTGAGGCTGGCGGAGCCGAACACATACCACCAGCTGGCGGTGCTCTTCGGCACAGGATGCAGCACGGCCTCTTTCACAGTGCCTTCGAGTTGTACGCGCCGTTCTACCCAATCGTAGAGGCGCTTGTACCAGGGGTATCGGTCGGGGGACATGGTTCAATCCTTGAAATGAGCGGGGGTTCGGTTTGCGTTGTCGCACCGGGGCATGGGCCGACACTGGCTCGATTTTTGAGCGTGGGCATCTGGCCCGCGTTGATCAGCAGCTTTCCGCCGTCTACCTTCGCTTCGTAGGTAAAGAGTCCGCGCTCGGGCGGCCCCGAAGCGCGGCTTCCATCGGCGTAGTACACGCCGCCGTGGCATGGACACATGAATAGTTGTGACTCCGAGAACCAGCGCACCGGGCACCCCAGGTGCGCGCAGTTAATGGCGAAGACCGTGAACTTGCCGGGCTCGGTGCAGCGCACGTATGCGGGAACCTTCGCCGTCTCACCGTCCCACGAAGTAGCGAATGGGTTTATGTAACTGACCAGCCGCGTTTCGCCGGGCGTGAAATTGGACGCATCGCCTAGCGAGATCCACTGGAGATAATCCTTGCGGCGCAGCACCGGCCCCAGGACATACCCCACAACAGGCGTGGCAATCGCCAGGCCGACGGCTGCGTTCAGCAGGATGCCGATGTTCATCAGGAAGGTGCGGCGCGACCGACGCTCTTCGGCAAGGCGCTGCTCCTGCTCCTGAGGACTCGGTGGAGGAAGCTTCTCATCCATAACAACTGCTCCGTTTCCGATGCGTCATTTCTTCACCGCCAACGGCTGCGCTTCGCCGGGCTTGTCAGTATCGGGCCTTGTATTCGGATAGGGTTGACCAGGGGTCGTCGACCGTTGCGACACGAGCCACGCCGTTACGCTCGTGATCTCGTCATCGGTAAGTGCGCGGCCCTGAATATGGTTGCGCCAGTCGGGCTGGCCAATGTCGGGACGCCCCGCGATCACCGTGGTGCGAATCGTCTGCTCGTTTATGAGCGCCAAGAATGCGGCGTCAAGAATGGATCCGGCCTTGCCTGGTTTCTGGCCGGAACCTCCATGGCAGCTCGCGCACGCGGCCGCGTAAACCTGCTGCCCCTTGCCCGCATCGCCTGGGTGCGCGGCCTTGTAGGGTGGTGGAGTATCGCTGCCGAATGCATTCGGTCGGCGCCAGCGTTGCCGGATGCCTTGGGAGATCGCATCGATCTGCGCGTTGTTGAGCATGCCGCCGCTTTCGCTTCCGAAGCCGGGCATCAGGGTGCCTTTCTCGCCTTTCGTAATCACCTCGCGCAGCGTTGTGTCGTCGATCAACGCCTCATATTCGGGATTGGCAAGATCCGTGGCTGCCCCATTCTGTCCGTTGGCCCCGTGACAGCCCGCGCAGTTTTCGCCATACAGCTGATCGAACGAAATTACATTCTCCGGTCGAGGAATTTCAGGGCCGGCCCTCGGTTTCCCGGGCAGGTCGCATCCGGCAAAGGCGAATGCCGCGCAGCAGGCGAAGATGGCAATGATTCTCATTTGTGTCGATCGTCTCCGTGGCTGCCGGAGTCGTGTCCGGGATGCAGTCCCGGCGCTTCCACACCGAGCCGGACCGAGAGCGGCACCTGCCGCAGCCGCTTCAGATTGCCGAGTTTGGTCACGGTGTAGCCCGCGACCAGGCCGAAGATGACCTGCGAGGCACCGAACGACCACCAGTCAATGCGTTCCGCCAGGAACGGGTTCACGAGGCCGAGGATGCTGTGCAGAAAGCCGGTCCAGACGACCGGCGCGATAATTCCTCCGAGCAGGATGGGACGGCGCGGCCAGATGGGCAGCATGGCTCCATACAGAATGCCTACGAGCAGCGTGGTCGCGCCCTGGATGATATTCGCAGTGACGAACGCGTTCAGGCGGAAATGCGTCATCTGCTCGACGGTGGGGTTGGTCCACTCGCCCACTCCCGCGCCCCCCAGCAGGTTCACCACATACCACACGCTGTGGTAGCGCAGAAGGCCATAGATCTCTGCGGGTATGACCATGGCGATGCCGCCGGCGATCCCACCCTTGATGCCGCTCGAGATGGTGAAGGTTTGAAGCGGTAATTGCGCGCGATGCGTCTCGTCGATCTCGATGCGCGCCACCTTCTCGGCGCCGGGCACAAACGAGATGATCTCTTCCGTGACAGGAATGTTCTCGTGCTTTTCGTGCGGCAGCAGCTCGCGGAACCATCCGATGGCGGAAACGAGCGCGATGGCTCCGCCAAGATAGCCGATGCCCGCCGTGGTCACCAGCGATGCGGCCACCAGTGTAATGCCCAGAGCCATCAGGAAAGGCCACGCGGTAGGCGCGGGCAGGTGCACAGTGCCGGTGAGCAACTCGGCGCTTTCCATGCTGCGAGGTTCGGGTTGTTGCGGATCGATCATCGGCCCACCACGTAAACAACTGTGAAGACGACCACCCAGACGGCATCGACGAAATGCCAGTAGAGCGACAACACCTTGACACGATGCGCATGCTCGGGCAGCAGCGCGCGCGTAAAAGCGAAAGCGAGGACGATGAGCATCATGAGCAGGCCCACCACCACATGAGAAGCGTGAAGCCCGACCAGTGAGTAGTAGGTTGTGCCGAACAGGTTAGTGCTGATGGTGAGGTGATCTTGCACGATGAGCTTGCGCCACTCCACCGCCGTGCCGTAGAGAAAGATCATTCCGAGCAGAACCGTGATGGACCACCACAGGCGGAAGGCCGCCATGCGCGCGTGTTCGATGGCGCGCTCGGCCAGCCAGATGAAAAAGCTGGAAGAGAGCAGGCACACCGAGTAGAAGTACGGAACTGCGAGTACCTCCTTCGGTGTAGGGCCCTGCACGTCGCGTCCAAGGTAGTAGAGGTACGCAACTACGAAGATGGTAAAAATCGAGGACTCCGCGGTTATGAGGCTTGCCATCGCCATCATGCCGCGCGAGGGCTGGCGAAGATACGTCTCACGGGTTCCGTGCTGCAGCGGGATGGTAGCCATCGTATCCTCTCGCTTAATCGAAGGCAGAATCCGGATCTTCTGGATGTTTTAGATCCCACAGTGGGCGGCGACTCGCCACCTCGGGTTCTATCGCAAAGTTGTAAGCCGGCGGCGGCGAGGAGGTCGCCCACTCGAGCGTCCATGCGTCCCACGGATCAGGCCCCGCAATTTCTCCGCGGAAGTACGACCACACAAGATTGAAAACAAGCACGAGCACAGCAATGGCCTGAATGAATCCGCCAGCCGACACGATCGCATTCAGCGTGTTCCAGCCGCGATCGGGCTCGTAGGTAAAGATCTGCCGCGGCATGCCCAGCAGGCCGGGAATGTGCATCACGTCAAAGGTAACGTGGAACCCGATGACCATAAGCCAGAAGTGCCACTTGCCGAGTCTTTCGTCGAGCATGCGGCCGGTGATCTTGGGATACCAGTAGTAGATGGCCGCGAAGATCATGAAGACGATAGCGCCCACAAGCACGTAATGGAAGTGGGCAACCACAAAGTAGGAGTTGTGTAGTTGCCAGTTCCACGCGGAGACCGACAGCATGATGCCGGTCAGCCCAGCAAGCACCCACTGAAATAGAAAAGCAATGGAGAACAGCATCGGGGTGGCAAAACGAATCTTGCCGCCCCAGATGGTCGCCAGCCAGTTGAACGTTTTGATGCCGGTGGGAATGGACACAAGCATCGTAGACAACGTGAAGAACGCGTTGCCAAACGACGTCATGCCGATGGTGAACATGTGGTGCGCCCACACGCTCAGGCTGATGAATCCAATGCCAACCGATGCCGCCACCATGGCGGGATACCCGAAGATGGCCTTGCGCGAGAAGACCGGAATAATTTCGTTGGCAAAGGCAAACGCGGGCAGGACCAGTACGTACACCTCAGGGTGCCCGAAGATCCAGAAGAAGTGGGCCCACAGGATCGCGGAACCGCCTGCCTGCGTATCGAAGAAGTGACCGCCGAGATAACGGTCGATCATCAGCATGGCCTGCGCGGCAGTAAGCGGGCTCACCGCAACCAGCACCAAGAAAGAGACCGTCGCATACAGCCACGGCAGCAGCGGGATGCGCCACAACGTCATGCCCTTGCAGCGCATACAGAATACCGTGGCGAGAATATTGATGGCCGTGCCAATGCTGCCGATGCCGCTGGCGATCAGGGCTACGGACCAGTAATCGACAGTGTGCCCCGGCGAGAAGGCCCTCTCGGTGAGCGGCGCGTAGGCAAACCAGGCTACATCCGGCGCGGACCCCGTACCCGCCAGGCCTACGCCGCCGATGAAGCTGTAATAGAGCAGCAGACCCGCGAAGGCGCTGATCCAGAAGCTGAAGGCGTTGAGCCGCGGAAACGCCATGTCGCGCGCGCCGATCATCAGGGGGATGAGGTAGTTCCCGAAACCGAACAGTATGGGCATGCCCACCAGGAACACCATGGTAGTTCCGTGCATCGTGAACATGCGGTTGTAAGTGTAAGGCGACAGAAAGTCGTTCTGAGGAACAGCGAGCTGAATGCGAATGAGAAGCGCTTCGACACCGGCCACCAGCAGAAACACAAGCGCGTACGCAATGTAGAGAATGCCGAGTTTCTTGTGGTCGACCGTGACGATCCAGCTATGGACGAGCTCAAGATAGGTGCCGCGCGTGCCCAATGCGGGCGTACGGTCAAGCCCGGCTTCAATACCGTGCACGGCAGGCAGGCTGGATGAGTCCATCGGGGTCTCCTACTTCAGCGTGAGCAGATATGCTGTAATCTGCGCGTTCTGGCGATCGCTCAAATGCATGGCGGGCATCATGGAACCGGGCTTGAAGCGATTGGGATCCTCAATCCATGCCTGCAGGTTGCCGGGCGTATTCTCGGCTGCGCCGGAGGCCAGCGTGGCGCGGCTCATCAGGTGGGTCAAATCGGGGCCGTATCGGCCATTGGCGACTGTGCCACTCACCATGTGACAGTTGATGCAGGCCTGCTGCTCGAACACAAGCTGTCCGTTCTTCGCGTTGATCTGTTCGGGTACTTCAGCGGATAGCTTCGCAACTTCGTTGTGCGTTGCGGGTGAGTTCGGAGGAACGCCGCTTTGTGTGTTCTGATTGCCGGGATTGGGCTGCGAAACAGGACTCGCGACCGGCTTCGCAATCTCAGTTTGGGTACGCTGCTGGCCGGCGATCCACTTCTCAAAGTCCTCAGGCTTATCCACATAGACACGCAGTAGCATCTTGGCGTGCTCGCGGCCGCAGAACTGCGCACACTGGCCCAGATAGAGGCCGGGTTTCTGTGGATCGATCCACATCTCATTTACGCGATTCGGAAGCAGGTCAGTCTTGCCGTCGAGTCGCGGAACCCAAAAGCTATGCATCACGTCAGCCGAGGTGAGCTTCATGAAGGTTGGCCGCGGAGAGTTCCTGCTGCTTACCGGCACGTGCAGCTCATTGGCAGCCACTACGTTGTACTGCGGATAGCGGAACTCCCACCAGAACTGGTGCCCGATGACAATCACATCAAGGGCGGTGGCGGGCTTCTGCGCGTCCTGCACAGAAAAGAGAACGCGCGCCGTGCCGAGAAACAGCACGACAATGATCAGGATTGGGATGATGGTCCACGAGAGCTCTATCTGGACACTGCCGAAGACCTGTGGCGGTTCGGTATTTTCGGCTCCACGGGCGCGGAAGCGCACCAGCGCATAAATGAGCAGCGTCGTGACTCCGAGAAATATGAGACCTGTAATGGCAAGCACGAACAGGGAGAGGTCATTCAACTCATGGGCGGGCGTGGAGTGCGGCGCGAAGATCGAAGTGGGGAGCTCGGTTGCAGTTGCTTCCCCAGCCGTGGCATATGCAGCAATCGCGAGACACGCAGCTGTGAGGATGCGGCGCCAGAGGGAAATACTCGAGTTCAATCGCGTTCGCATGCTGGTTTTTGCGGTTGAAGTGGTGGTCGGCAAAAACCTTACGATGCTCGTCGCACGCGGGGCGGTTGCCCATTCTGTGGGACGGAAATTTGTAAATTGGTGTGGCGCAGCGGTTGGCGGCGCGCATTTTGCGAGGGTTCGACCCTCTCTGCATCATCTTAACTGTCCTATTACGGCGCTTCCATTGGTTCCATGATGTGAAAAGCGCCACAATCGGTCCGGGCATGTTCTCTCATCGCATTCGCACGACAGCCCGAGCTGACGATCGAAACAGCAGGACCAAATGAAGCCTGGATTTCGCGAACTGATTGGTGACATTGAACTTCATTGGTGCTGCCTTTCCTCGATGACTTTTCTCTTACCGGCGTGGAGCCCATTCACCAGCTTTCACGGCAAGATGAAACGTCAATCCAATGATCAGGATCGTCTGATGTGCTCCGGGATCGGATGACGGCTTGCTGTATTCATTGTGCCGGTACCAGAAGGCGCCATTCAGATCAACGAATCGCGACCTGCCGAACAGCAGCGCCCCGACATCAACCGTCACCGCGTTGCGAAGCAGGAATTCTCCCACTGTCTTACCGGCAAACAAATCTTCGCTCTTCTGAGTGTTGTAGTCTAGGAATCCGCTAGACGCAAGGTGCACTTCGCCCATGGAGAAGGGCAGCATCCATGTTAGTTCAATGTTGAAATCAGGACCGTAGTCCTCTGTCTTTCCGAGCACTCCCTCAAGGTTCCATTCTTTGCGCAGGTGGAGACCGACGTTGAAGTTCCTCCGCGGCACCGCGATCTGGATATTCGGACCGAAGTCAATGGTTTTCTCCGACGCGCTCCCGCAGGCTTAACTACAACTGCGAGCAACGAAAGTGTCCACCAGGGGAAATTAACCTTCTCTTGACAAAGCTTCTGCTACGGCGAACCTGTTGACGGCTTGCCGGCACTTGCGGAGTCATTCCGCTATCTCGATCACTCGCACAGCAGAATGACAGGTCAAAAGAAACCTGAATCGAAGCACTGAGCAGGCGAAGTTTTCAGGAAATGTATCGTGCGTCTATTCAAATCTCGATCAGACGCATTACTCTTATACGGCGCCGATGATCAGCAGAAATGCCAGAGAAGTACATGCGATCTTGAGAGCAGCCGCGGGTGCCGCTCTTCGAAGCTTCCTTCTGATCACAGTTGCGTCGTGCATTGCCGATCAGCAAGATCTTTCTCGAGGATGCCATGAACAAGTTACGAGCTTGTCTTTCGTTAAGCCTTTTCGCCCTGTTCCTTTGCCGGGCTGCGTTATCCCAGGGTCCCTTTTCGCACAACGACATCGACCGGGCCGATGCTCTTCTCAAGCAGATGACAATTGAGGAGAAGATCGGACAGCTGAACCAGCCCTTCTATTTGAAACTTCCGATCCCCGGTGTGAAGACAGATCCAGTGCCCTACGAGGACCACGTGCGTCGCGGCGAGGTCGGCTCATTTCTGTTCCTCACAGACGCGAAAGAGATCAATCGCCTGCAGAAGATCGCCATGACCGAGCAGCGCTTGCACATACCGATTCTCTTTGGCTTCGACGTGATCCATGGCTTTGATACGGAATTTCCCGTGCCCCTAGCCACGGCTGCCTCGTGGGATCCGGCAATGGCCGAAGAGGCCCAAGCGATCGCTTCGGAGGAGGCGGGCCATGCTGGCGTGCGCTGGAGCTTCGCACCGATGTTGGACATAGCAAGAGACCCGCGCTGGGGGCGTATCTCCGAGGGAGCGGGCGAAGATCCCTATCTTGGTGCGGCAATGGCGCGGGCCCAGGTTCGAGGTTTTCAAGGAACACCAGAGAACCCCCGGCCCTTCATGGCGACCCTGAAGCACTTTGCCGGCTACGGAGCCGCGGAAGGTGGCAGAGACTACGATGCTGCGTACATTTCGGAAGAGCGGATGGAGAACGTCTACCTTCCTCCATTTCGAGCGGGCGTTGAGGCTGGTGCGGAAACTGTTATGAGTGCTTACATGGACCTGAACAGCGTGCCGGCGAGTGGAAATGCACACCTGCTGCAAGATCTTCTTCGGAAAGAACTCGGGTTCAAAGGATTCGTCGTGAGCGATGCCTTCGCCGTCGGCAGTCTTGTTACGCAAGGTTTTGCCCAGAATGGCAAAGACGCGGCGCTTCGCGGTGCTACGGCGGGCGTGAACATGGACATGGGCAGCGCAACTTATCTGGAGCACATGAAGTCGCTCATTGACACTGGGCAGCTCACCGCATTGCAGCTCGATGACCTGGTCCGTCCGATACTGGCTGCGAAGTATCATCTCGGCCTCTTTGAACACCCGTATGCCGATGCTACGGATCAGACCCACGCCGAGATGCTCGCCAAGCATCGCCAGGCCGCAAGAACAGCGGCAGCACGTTCTGCAGTTCTGCTGCGGAATGAAGGCGGTCTCCTGCCACTTGCGAAGACTACCAAGCGCATTGCAGTCATTGGACCGCTGGGCAACAGCAAGGGGGACATGAACGGACCCTGGAGTCTTACGGCGAAGGCAGAAGATACTGTTTCGGTCTTCGAAGGGATTCGCGCAAAGTTCTCCGATTCGCAGGTGCAATTCGCACAAGGTGTGCAGATAGCGAAAGAGTTCCCCTCCTCATTCGAGGGTTTCATTGGGCCGAAGATAGAAAAGCCCTGGTCCCCCGAAGAGGCAGAGCGCCAGATCAAGATCGCCCTGAACCTGGCCGGCAATTCTGACGTGGTTCTCATGACCCTCGGGGAGCTGAGCGGCATGGATTTTGAGTACGCTTCGCGTTCGTCACTCAGTCTTCCCGGAAAGCAACAAGACCTTCTCGAGAAGATACAGGCGCTGGGGAAGCCCGTCGTGCTGCTGCTCTTCAGCACACGGCCGCTCGATATCTCGTGGGCCTCAGAACACATTCCAGCGATTATGGATTGCTATTTTGGCGGCACAGAAACCGGCAATGCGGTTGCCGATCTTCTTGTGGGCGATGCGGTGCCCGGTGGCAAGCTGCCGATTACATGGCCCCGCAACGCAGGGCAAGTGACAATTTATTATTCCCACACGACCTCGCACAAACCCTATGACTCCGCGGATTTCACGTCTCGCTATTGGGACCTTCCAACTTCGCCTCTCTACTCCTTTGGTTACGGACTAAGCTACTCGACTTTTTCCATCTCCGACCTTCACCTGAGTGGAAAGACGTCAAATTTGGATGGCTCGATCACGGCGACAGTGACGATTGCGAATACCGGTACAAGAGCGGCGGACGAAGTCATTCAACTGTATCTGCATCAGCGTTTCGGTTCGGCATCGAGACCCGTTCGTGAGTTGAAGGGGTTCCGCCGAGTGACACTGCAGGCGGGTCAAAAACAGGAGATCAGCTTCTCTATCGGCCGTGAGGAGCGAAACTATTGGAGCGCTGCGAAGAATGGTTGGGTTGTAGAACCTTCTGACTTCGATGTCTGGGTCGGAAACAGTTCAACAGCCGCGTTGCACGACAGCTTCTCGGTGGTGAAGTAGGGAGGGTACGCAGCGACTCGATCTGGAAAAAAACTGAGTTGCGTAAGCTCAACGCCACGTAGCTCTACCGGGCTCAAGCGCCACCGAAATTATTCGCTTTGTCAGTACCGCGGAGCCGCATGGCCGATGAATTTTCCGGCCCACTGAGTTAACCACTTCGTGTTTGGAGAGTCTCGGTGTCCGGCATCGTGCTGACGCCATGCAAGCGGGCCGTTGAAGAGGCCCTGATTCAATGAAGGCATTTTGGCGGGGCTGGTAATCGCCTTCGGCTTCAAAGCCCTGTCGCCTGGCAGCGTCTATACACGGCTTGCGTCCACGGTTGTCATGTGACGGCGGCGGCGCTTCGGAACCTGGGCCGTCGCGAGGTACAGAGCCTGCCAGCAAGGAGAACGAGCCGATGGATAAAGAGATAGTCTTACCCAAAGAAGCACTCGAATGCTTCAGGATGATATGCTGCAATCGTTCTAAAAACGATTTACTTCGAGCGATTCAGGTAAACCTTCTCTTATGAAACCGGCATGGAAATTCTCGCCGATTGTTGGCCTCATTGCGATTGCAGGCTGCCTATGGGGGGCAGCCCAGCGTCCAATCCTCGATTCAACCGCAGGGCTGGGTAGCCAGTTGGGGTGCTTCGCAGCAGGTGCCTGAACCGCAGAATGCGTTGCCGATTGACGACCTGCGCGACGCCACTGTCAGGCAGATATTCCATCTTTCCACGGGAGGCCGGGCGCTTCGGGTGCATCTGTCGAACGCATTCGGAACCGAGCCGCTTCACTTCACCTCCGTCCATATCGCTCGGCCGGTGTCGTCTTTATCCTCCGAGATCGAAGTGACCACGGACCGTCCGTTGACATTCGCGGGCAGCCCTGATTTGACGGTTCCACCGGGAGCGGAGTTCGTCTCAGATCCGCTGGAGTTTGCAGTTGCGCCCCTGTCGAATCTGGCCGTGACGTTTCATCTGGAGGCGGCGCCAGCCACCCAGACCGGGCATCCGGGATCGCGCGCCACGTCCTACTATGTCCATGGAGATTTTGTCGGCGCTGCCAGCTGGACGGAACCGAAGCGCGTCGACCACTGGTACCAGGTTTCGGAGATCGATGTGCAGGCGGCACCGCAAGCCGCAGCGATAATAGCTCTCGGTGA
>WNGR01001749.1_pt1 | contig 24441 bp, 26 predicted proteins | sample 5407581 | NCBI WGS metagenome assembly WNGR01 (sample SAMN13153383, study PRJNA577476) | soil metagenome | isolation source: 80 cm soil or saprolite under Garry oak tree replicate 2 | place: USA:California | collected 2016-06-15
CGATTGAAGACGACGTGTCCGGCCTGGTAGTCGGACGCATAGCCGCCCTACAAGCTGTAGTTCGGCGCTTCTCGCGTGATGACGACATCGTGCGGATGGGATTCACGCAGCCCCGCAGTCGTAATCCGAATGAACTCGGTTTCGGTACGCAGCGCAGCGATGTCACATACCCCGCAATACCCCATTCCGCTCCTCAAGCCCCCGACCATCTGGAAGACCACGTCGGCGACCGGGCCGCGATAGGGGACCCGCCCCTCGATGCCTTCGGGGACGAGCTTCTGCAGCGAGACCTCCCCCTCCTGGAAGTAGCGGTCGGCCGAGCCTTCTTCCATGGCCGACAGGCTGCCCATGCCACGGATGACCTTGAACCGCCGCCCCTCGAGCAGGAACGACTCCCCCGGACTCTCTTCGGTCCCCGCCAGCATCGACCCCATCATGACGCTCTCGGCGCCGGCCGCGAGGGCCTTCACCGCGTCACCGGAATACTTGATGCCGCCGTCCGCGATCACCGGGATGTCGCCGGCGCCGCGCACCGCATCCATGCCGGTGACGACGCGGGTCGTGCAGATCGACCCCGGTCCCACGCCCACTTTCACGGCATCGACGCCGCGCTCGACGAGGTCGCGTGCGCCCGCTTCGGTTGCCACGTTGCCGGCGACGAGCTGCGCGTCGGGGAAGACGTCGCGCAAACAGGCGACCGTGTCCAGCACGCCCTGGCTGTGGCCATGGGCCGAGTCCACGACGATCACGTCGCAGCCCGCATCGAGCAGGGCCTGGGCGCGCGCGCGCGCGTCCTGCGTACCGCCCACCGCGGCGGCGACTCGCAGCCGGCCATGCTGGTCTTTGTTGGCGTCGGGGTACTGGCGCCGCTTGAAGATGTCCTTGATGGTGATGAGGCCCTTCAACAGGCCCTGCTTGTCGACGACGGGCAGCTTTTCGATGCGGTGCTTGGCGAGAATGCGCTCGGCTTCGTCCAGCGTCGTGCCGACGGGAGCGGTGACGAGTTTCTCCTTCGTCATCACGTCACGAATCGGCCGGTCCAGCTCGCGCTCGAACTGCAGGTCGCGATTCGTGATGATGCCGACCAGTTTCCCCGCCCCATCCACGATCGGCACGCCGGAGATCTTGAAACGCATCATCAGCTGTTGCGCTTCGCGCAGCGGCCGGTCGGGGCCGAGGGTGATGGGGTTCATGATCATTCCCGATTCGCTGCGCTTCACGCGGTCGACCTCGGCCGCCTGGCGGTCGATCGGCATGTTCTTGTGAATCACCCCGATGCCGCCAAGGCGCGCCATCCCCATCGCCATCTCCGCTTCGGTGACGGTATCCATGGCAGCCGAAACGATCGGGATGTTGAGCGGAATCTTGCGTGTGAAGCGACTGGCGACGGCGACGTTACGGGGATGCACCGTCGCGTGACGGGGCACGAGCAGGACGTCGTCAAAGGTGAGGGCGACGTCGGGTCGGAAGGTTCCCATGGCGGAAGTTACTGGGGAGGCTTCGTTTCCTCAACCTGCTTTTCGGGAGGTGCAGCCGCCGTCTGCTTCTTGGCCTCTTCGACCGCGGCTTTCCCCGCCGCGGCCAGGCCCTCAAAGAACCGGCCGGCCTTTCCGACGGCATCCATCGTTCCCCGAATGATGGTGACCGGCACGCGACCGGCGCGCATCGTGTCCTCCAGCGTCTCGGCGACTTTCTGGAATGCCGGAGCGCCGGCCGCTCGCTGGGAGTACTTCGACTCGAGGAATTCGATGTAATCGAGCACCTGGTACGCCTGCTCGTCCGGCATGAGGTCGAGCTTGCGCCGGATGCGTTCGTTGAGCACGTCGTTCACGGTGTTACGCCCCCTCCCTCCAACGAAATCAGGTCCACGACCGGGTTGCCGAGATAGCGACTGCGGCCGTTGCGCACCCGCGCCGTGATCGTCATCGTGACGAGCGGCGTGAGCGCGTGGAAGGCCGGCAGCCTGGCATCGGGGACGATGATGTACACGAAGCCGCGCTCGGGCAGCGGCCCGCGCGCCAGTACGTACGACGAGCCGCTGGGGATGTCCGGGCGCAAGTCGTCGGCTTTCTGAATCGCGATGAACTCGAGATTCCAGCGGAGCACCTGGCCCACGTAGCGCTGCGGCTCGGCGCGCAGCTCCGCCGCCGTGACGCCCACCTGCACACCGGCGGGCGCCGCCTGGAGATCGCCGCCCTTCACCCAACCCTCGAACTGCACGCGCGTCCACTCGCCGTTGCGGCTCAGGACCCGCAGCGGCGTATCGGTCGCGACCGTGCCGGCCTCGGGCCCGTCGGGTGCACGGTACAGCGTCGTCACGCGCACGGGTTGGGCGCGGGTGCTGTCTACGGGGGTTGGGGCCTGCGGGCTCGGGCCTGGGGTCACCCCAGCCTGGCTGTCGGAGGCCTGGGAGGTGTCCGCGGTGCGGGTCGCGACGACGTCGGCCATGGGCGCGAGAGCGCTGCGCTGCACCCAGCCGTCGCGCGTCACGTGCACCCAGCGGCCGCTGCTGTCGGGCCTTGCGCGTTTGAGTCCGAAACCCTGCGCCAGCTCGGCGACCTGCGGGCCGGCCGGCGCGGCGCGCAGGTTTTCGTTCGGCGTCCGCGTCACCAAGAGGTCGAAGTCAGGCCTGTCGCTGGGGCCGACGGAGGTGGAGAAAATCCAGCCGTCGAGCGTGACCTGAATCCAGTCGTTGCGCGTTGCGCCACCCTTGAGCACCGCACCCTGTGACAGGCGCGCGATGCGCCGGCCGGCGACGTCTTGATAGAACCAGGCGTTGTCGACGCTGACGCGATAGCGGCCGCCGCCTTGGGAAGCCGCGGCCTCGGGGCTCGCAAGGCTTAGAACCGCTAGTAGCGCAGGAACGATCTCGCTAACTTGCATCCCCTTCAATATGACAACGAGCCGCAGCACGCGCACCCCGGTGGTCCTCGTCGTGCTCGACGGGTGGGGTTTCCGCCCCGGCCGCGAGGGCAATGCCATCGAGCTCGGCGAGACACCGGTGTGGCACAAGCTGTGGGCGCGCGCGTCGCGCACACTGCTCGAAGCGTCCGGTCTCGCCGTTGGTCTGCCCGACGAACAGATCGGCAACAGCGAAGTGGGCCACCTGAATCTGGGCGCCGGCCGCGTCGTGCCGCAGGACATCGTGCGTATCTCACAGTCGATCGATTCTGGACAGTTCTTTCGCATTCCCGCGTTGGTGAAGCTGGTGGAGGATACACGTCGGCAGGGCGGCACGTTGCACGTGATGGGATTGATCGGCACCGGCGGCGTTCATGCCCTGGACACGCATCTACTTGCTGCGGTGGAGCTCGGCCGGAATGCGGGGGTGCCGGTCGCCATTCATGCATGGCTCGATGGACGCGATACGCCGCCGAAATCGGCGCTGGGGTTCATGCAAGAACTGATGGCGGCGGTCAAAGACAACGGCGGCGGTCGGGCGGTCGTCTCGAGCGTGGTGGGCCGGTATTACGCCATGGACCGCGACAAGCGGTGGGATCGCACCAAGCTCGCGTACGACGCGATGGTGAACGGCGTCGGCGTGCCAGTCTCCGATCCCATCACCGCGATCCAGCAGGCGTACGCCGCGGGCGAGACCGACGAATTCGTCAAACCCCGGGTCATCAGCGGTGCACCGCTGATCAAGAACGGCGACGGCATCTTCTGCTTCAATTATCGCGCCGACCGGATGCGCCAGATCGTGCGCGCGCTCGCGGCTCCCGATTTTGACGGATTCGATGTGAAGGGCCCCCCCCGGCCGGCCGTCCGGCTCGCTACCATGACCCGATACGACGCGAGCCTGCCCTTCCCCGCCGCCTTCGAGCCGATGGTGCTGTCGCGCATCGTCGCGGAAGTGCTCTCGGACAACGGCAAGACGATGTTCCGCACCGCCGAGACGGAGAAGTACGCGCACGTCACGTACTTCTTTAACGGTGGGTATGAGCCGCCGTACAAGGGCGAGGAGCGCTTGCTGGTCCCGTCGCAGAAAGTGGCGACCTATGATTTGATGCCGGAGATGAGCGCGCCCGGTGTGACCGACGTGCTGTGCAAGGCGATTGCCGGCAAGCAGCACGACTTCATTCTGTGTAACTATGCCAACGGTGACATGGTCGGACACTCGGGTGTCCTGGCGGCGGCGGTGAAGGCGGTCGAAACCGTCGACACCTGTCTGGCGCGGGTCCTCACCACAGCATCAACGGCCGGTGCGACGGTGTTGGTGACGGCGGATCACGGCAATTGCGAATTGATGATCGATCCCGCCACGGGCGGGCCGCACACCGCGCACACCACGAATCCCGTGCCCTTCGTGATCGTCGGGGACGGTGCCGGGACGAAGCCGCTACGTGCCGGTGGCTCGCTTCGCGACGTCGGACCGACGATCTTGCACCTGCTCGGCATCGAGCCTCCGAAGGAAATGACGGGACGGGACTTGAGGGAGACTGACTGATGACTGGACGGTTGGAAGTTTGGAAGGTTGGAAGGTGGATCATCCTCGGAATGCTTTTTTCCAACATTCCAACAGTCCAACTTTCCGCCCAGGTCGGCCACGACCCCGGCGCGAGCCCGTACCACGACATCCTGCTGCACTCAGGGCCGGTGTTCTTTGTCGGCCACCTGGGGGCGGACCGGGGCACCGCCGGCGCGGGGACGAGCAACGCGCTCACGTTCGGCGCGCGCTACGAAATCCCGGCCGGCCGGTCGATCCATTTCCAATTCACCGGCGCTTACCTGCACGGCGACCGGTTCATCATCGATCCGCGCGCCGATTCGTCGTCACCCGCCCGCCGGACGGGACCGTTCAAGTCCGATCTCGGCTTGTTCGAGGTCGGCATGCAGCTGCGGCTCACCGGCGGAAAGACCTGGCGCGGCTTCGCCCCGTATCTGGGGACCGGGCTGGGACTCATGTTCGATGTGAATTCGCCGGGCGACACGACCCGCAGCGGCTACCGGTTTGGGACCAAGCTCACACTCGCGCTCGAGAGCGGTGTGCGCTGGTATCCGGTTCGCCGCGTACTCGTCAATGCCGACCTGCGCGCCCACCTGTGGCGGCTCAAGTATCCCGTCTCGTTCCACTCTGTGCTGGCGCCTGATGGGTCGCGGGTGCTCCCGCTGTCCCAACCGCTGAACGATTGGACGCTGCATCCCTGGATCAGTCTCGGCATCGGATGGATTTTTTAGCCGAAGGCTTCCGGCGGGCGTGGGCGCTACTCGTTACGGGTGATTCCGAAGTCTTCGGGATCGCCCTTCTCACGCTCAAAGTTGCCGTCGTCGCGACCGCGATCTCCTGCACCGTCGGCCTGCCGCTGGGCTACTTCCTCGCAACGCGGGCGTTCTGGGGACGGCGTGCGGCGCTGACGGTGGTCAACACCGCGCTCGCCTTCCCGACCGTGGTCGTCGGCCTGCTGCTCTACGGTCTCCTCTCGCGCCGCGGCCCGCTCGGTGGACTCGGCTGGCTCTATACGTGGCAAGGCATCGTCGTCGGCGACGTCTTACTCGCCTTGCCGATCGCCGCGGCGCTGTCGGCCGCCGCGGTGCAGGGCGTCGATCCGCGCATCCGCCGTACCGCAGAGACGCTCGGAGCGGGTCGGTGGCGGGTGGCATGGACCGTGGCACGCGAGGCGCGCTTCGCGCTCGCGGCGGTGATCACCGCCGCGTTCGGTCAGGTGGTCGCCGAAATCGGCGCGGCCATGATCATCGGCGGCAATATCCGGGGCTCCACGCGCACGCTGACCACGGCGGTGGCGCTGTATACCTCACAAGGCGACTTCGGCCTCGCTCTCGCACTGGGGCTCGTGCTCGTCATCCTGGCGCTCCTCGTCAACATCGCGCTGCAGGTCCTGCAAGGACGCGGCAGTGGTTGAGTTGCGCGGCGTGCGGCACCGCTATGAGGGGCGACTGGTGCTCGACCTCGAGCAGTTCGCCTTGCCGCGGGCGGGAATGGTGGCCGTCGTGGGACACAACGGCGCCGGCAAGAGCACGCTGCTCCGTCTGCTCGCGCTCCTCGAGGCGCCGACCGAAGGCCAGGTGCTGTTCAACGGGACGGTCGTACCTCGCCGAGCTCCCGCGTCGCTGCGCCGGCGTGTCACGCTCGTCGAGCAGCGCCCCATCCTCTTTCGCGGGACGGTGCGCGACAATCTGGAATACGGCCTACGGATCAGGGACATCGGTGGCACGGCGGGAAACGGGATCCTTGGAGATGTGGTCGGCAGACTCGGTTTGGCTCCCCTGCTCGACCGCCGGCGTCATGAGCTTTCCGACGGCGAGGTGCAGCGCGTCGCCGTCGCGCGGGCGCTGGCGCTGCGCACCGACGTGCTGCTGCTGGATGAGCCCGCCAGCTCCGCCGACCGCGCCGCGGCGGGCGCGCTCTATCGGGCGCTTGCCGCGGAGCGCGCCGAGCGCCCCTTCGCGGTATGCATCGCGTCGCACCAGCTCGAAGATGCCTATCGCTGGGCCGACGATATCCGCACGCTCGCCGATGGGCGCCTGTCGCCGGTCACGCCGGAGAATCTGTTTCGCGTCGAGCTGCCGCCGGGCGACGGCGTCAAGAGCGTGCCCGTCGGGGGCATCGAGATCGTGGTCATGACGGATCGGACCGGCCCCGCGGTTCTCGCCCTGCCCCCGACCGACATCTTCGTCAGCCGCGAGCCACTTGCCTCGTCGGCGCGCAACGTCTTCAGGGGCCGAGTGACCGGCATGGCGATCGAGCAGCGCGGCGCCGGCGTCCATGTGCGCGCCGACATGAACGGGGTCGAGCTCGTAGCCGCCGTCACCGCGGAAGCCGCCCGCGATTTGGCGCTCACGCCCGGCGCTGGAGTCGTCTTCTCTTTCAAGGCCACGGCGGTCCAGGTATTCTAAGGAATGCCGACAGCGTATCTGACGCGGATCGTCGAGTTCACGGCGACGCACCGCTTTCCCGACACCCCGGAATTTGCCGGTGCCACCGACGATCATAGCCATCGGTATCGGTGTGCGGTGACGGTCAAGGGCGCGTTCGAACCGGCGCAGCGCGGTGTGATGAGTCTGCAGGCGCTCAAGCGCCTGTTGCAGCGCGAGGTCGTCGCGCGGTTCGATGGACGGCATATCAACAACGACATCGCCGAGTTCGCCGCCGGAAAGTCGCTCGCCACGGGAGAAGCCCTGGCGGTCTACGTGTGGGAGCGGATCGCCGGCGAGCTGCCGGCGGGCGTGGCGCTGGACTGCGTGCGCATCGAGGAGAGTCCCCATCTCTACGCCGAATACCGCGGGGAAACGTAGCGGCCGGATGCGGGCCGACTCGGCGGTCGTCGAGGAATGGCCCGTCTGGCTCGAAGTGAACGGCGAGCCCGCCGTCACGTGGATGTGCACGCCCGATCAGCTCGAGGAGCTGGTCGTCGGCTGGCTGCATGGGGAGGGCTACATCGCGTCGCTCGACGACCTCGTGCAGCTGCGCCCGTGCGCGCCCGACCTGGGCTTCTGGGCCGACGTCAAGCCCGACCGGCTCGCCCAGGTGAAGGGTGAAAACCGCAAGCGCGTCCTTGCGTCGGGTTGCGGCGCGGTGGCCACGATGCTGGCCGACCCGGACGCGATGGCGCACTCCGCTCCGCTGCGGGGCGACCCGCCCCCTCCCGACGTGTTGCGCGTGCTGTTCAAGCAGTTGTTTGCCGCGGGCGCGCGCTACAACGAAACCGGCGGCATTCATGCCGCCGCACTCACCGACGGCACGACCTTGCTGTTTCATGCGGAGGACATCGGCCGGCACAACGCCGTGGACAAGGTGATTGGCGCCGCGGTGCTGGCACGGACCAAGGTCGTGGGTCGCGGCCTCCTCGTCACCGGCCGCATTTCCGCCGAGCTCGCCTTCAAGGCGGCGCGCGCGGGACTCGCGTGGGTGGCCACGCCGAGTGTGCCGTCCACGCTCGCGGTGACGATCGCCGACCGATCGGGGATGGTGCTGGTCGGTCGTGCGGTGAGCGGCACGCCGCACGTGCACAAGCACGAGGAATGATGCCCTCCGACTCAGGGCTCCGCGCGTTGCTCGGCGAGGCGCGCACGATCGCGGTCGTGGGACTCTCCCCTAATCCGATGCGGCCCAGCAATTCCGTCGCGCGCCACATGCAGCGGTCCGGCTACACGATCGTGCCGGTGAATCCGGGTCACACCGAGATTCTGGGAGAGAAGAGCTACCCCACCCTCAGCGATGCCGCTCGCGAGCACACGATCGACATCGTGGACGTGTTTCGCCGCAGCGAGCATGTGGCAGCGATCGTCGATGAAGCGATCGCGGTACACCCGAAGCTGATCTGGCTGCAGCTGGGCATCGTGGATAACGCCGCGGCGCAACGCGCCGCGGCTGCCGGCATCGCCTTCGTCCAGGATCACTGCCTCGCCATCGAACACAGCCGTCTCGAGGTCTAAGGTGCGCGGCGCGGTGCTGGCCGGCGGCGCCGCCAGCCGCTACGGTGGCGCGCCCAAAGGCCTGCTCGCCGTCGGCGGCCGCCGGATCCTCGATCGCGTCGTCGCGGCGGTGCAGGCGGTGACCGGCACACCGCCGTTGTTGATCGCCAACGCTCCCGATGCGGCGTCCTGGCGTCCGGACCTGAAGACGATTCCCGACCCGCGGCCGGGCCTTGGAAGCCTGGGTGGGATCTACACGGGCGTGACTGCCGGCGTCGCCCCGGTGCTGTGCGTCGCCTGGGACATGCCGTTCGTACCGGAGGGTCTGCTGCGGGCACTGATCGACGGCGCCAGCGCCGGCAACTACGACGCGTTTCTCCCCGAAAGCTCCGGCCGGCGCGGACTGGAGCCGCTGTGTGCGGTGTATGGCCCCGCCTGCGGCCCCGCGATCGCGCAGCGGCTCGCGCAGGGCGACTTGAGAGCCATCTCCTTCCACGCGGACGTGCGGGTCGGTATCCTCTCCCTCGCCGAGGTGAAGAGCTTCGGCGACCCCGACGAGCTGTTTTTCAACGTGAACACGCCCGACGATCTCGCCCGGGCGGAGGCGCTGTGGCGGCGACACGGATGATCTCCATCATCGGCCTCAAGAACGCTGGCAAGACGACGTTCCTCGTCGCGCTCGCGGCGGAGCTCGTGCGCCGCAAGTTCCGCGTGATGACGATCAAGCACGGGTCGCATCCCGCCGACATGGATCAGAAGGGCAAGGATACGTGGCGGCATTGGCACGAGGGGAACGCGGAACGCGTGCTGATGGAGTCGCCCGGACAGCGGGTGCTGTTCGAGCGCACGGCGACCGAATCCGATCCCATCACGCTCGCGCGCCGCTACCTGGGCGACGCGGACATCGTGCTCGTCGAAGGCTTCAAGCGCGCGCCGCTGCCCAAGATCGAGGTGTATCGCACCGTCGCGGGTCCCAAGCCTGTGTTCGATCCGGCGGTGCACGATCCCGCCGATTGGGTCGCGATGGTCACGGATGACCGGAACGTGCGTGCACCGTTTCCGGTGTTCCGCTTCAGCGACACGGCCTGGCTGGTGACGATCGCGAATCTCGCCTGGGATCGGGCGCGGATCCTCCCCCCGTGACGCCCGCCGAAGCCGCCACCGTCATCCTCGCGCACTGCCAGGCGCTCCCCACCGTGCGGCGGCCCCTGCGTGATGCGCTCGACGCCGTGCTGGCCGAAGACGTCGCAAGCCCGATCGATCTACCCCCGTGAGATAACTCCGCGATGGATGGGTATGCGGTGCGGAGTGCCGATCTTACGGAAGCCGAGACCGAGCTCGAGGTGATCGAGACCATCCCAGCCGGCCGGTTTCCGCAGAAGACCGTGGGCGCGGCGCAGGCGACGCGCATCTTCACCGGCGCGCCGGTGCCGCAGGGCGCCGATACGGTGATCCGTCAGGAAGACACCGCGCAGGGGTCGAACGGCAGAGTCACGATCCGCAACGCGCAGGGCGCCGGCAAGAACATCCGGCGCCGCGGCGAGGACATCCGCAAGGATGCCGTCGTGCTCCCGGCGGGCACCGCGCTCGGGCCGGCGCAGCTGGGCGTGCTCGCATCGATCGCCTGCGACGCGCCGCTGGTGCACCGCCCGGCTCGCGTCGCCTTCATGGGTTCGGGTGACGAGATCGTCGATCTCGATCAAAAGCAGGCGATTCTCGCGGGAACGAAGATCGCCAGCTCGAATTCCTACACGCTCGATGCCTTGATTCGCCACTCGGGCGCCGAGCCCGTCAACCTCGGCGTCGCCCGCGATAGTAAGGAAAGCCTGCGCGAGCACCTGCGCGGCGCCGCGGGCACCGATCTGCTCGTCACGACGGCCGGGGTGAGCGTCGGCGAGCACGATCTGGTGCGCGATGTGCTGCAGGAATTGGGCGGCGAGCTGAAGCTGTGGCGCATCGCGATGCGTCCCGGCGCACCGGTGGGCTTCGGGCTGTTGCGCGACGTCCCCTGGATTGGCCTGCCCGGAAACCCAGTGAGCACGATGGTGACGTTCGAGCTGTTCGTGCGTCCGGCCATCCGGAAGATGCAGGGACACGCGCGGCCGTTTCGCCGGACGGTGCCCGTCACGCTCACCGAGCCGATCACCCTCGGTCCGCGGCTGCGACACTACCTGCGCGCAATAGTAGAGGAAGGGAAGGCACGTTTGACAGGGCCGCAGGGGTCTGGCATTCTCACCAGTATGGCGCGCGCGAACGCTCTGCTCATCGTCCCGGCCGACCTGCCGGCGGTTCCCGCAGGCACGGAGCTGCGGGCATTAATCCTCGACGATCCGCAGCACGTCGCCGAGCCGCCGTACTGATGCCGGCGCTCGCGTCACCCGCGTTGGGCCGCGGCGTGCGATTGACGGGCTACGTGCTGCTCACACTGCTCGTGTACTGGGTTAATGCCCTGACGCCGTCGACGGCCCGCTTCGGCATCCTGTATACCATCCCGGTGTTGCTGGTCACCTGGACCGAGGGTCTGGCCTGGGGAATCGTGTTCGCCGTGTCTACCACGGTGTTTCGCGAGGCCATTGCCTGGGTCCAGATGCCGGCCGACACGCCGGCGTTGTGGCGCGTCCTCAACGGGCTGGCCTACCTTGCCGTGCTGGGCGTCGCCATGGCCGGGCTCCAGACGCTGCGGAACAGCCAGGCCCAGCTCGCGCGCCTCGTCGTGCAGGACTCGCTCACCAACGTCCTGAACGCCCGCGCGTTCTCCGACCGGCTCGGCCAGGAGCTGGACCGCAATCGCCGCTATCCGCGCCCGCTCGCGCTGCTGTACATGGATCTCGACAACTTCAAGGTGATCAACGACACGCATGGCCATCAGACCGGCGACGCGGTGCTGCGGCTCGTCGCGGACGCGATGCGCTCGTCGGTGCGGCAGGCCGACGTCGTCGGGCGGCTGGGCGGCGATGAATTCGCGGTGATAATGCCGGAAACCGACGCCCCGCTGGCCGACGCGGCGGCCAAGCGCTTGATCGCGAGCCTGCGAACGGTGTTCAAGGGCACGCCCAGCGTTACGGCCAGCATCGGCGTCGTGTCGTGCACGGCGACCGATGCGAGTACGGATGACCTGCTCCGTCGCGCGGACCAGGCGATGTACGCTGCGAAGAAGTCCGGGAAGGACCGCGTGGTTCAGGTCGTTCTTTGATCCTGCTGCTCTTCGCGCTCGTCAGCGCGCCCGACACTACTCCGCAGCTCTATTACAGCGTCACGGTCCCCGACGACCGATCGGCCTATCTGGTCGAGGTGCAGATCACCAATCCTCCGAATCCCAGCCGCCTCGTCATTCCCAACTGGGCACCGGGTGCGTATCGCCTCACGGATGCGTGGCAAAACATCCGCGACTTCGTCGCCGTCAGCGCGGCAGGCGACCGGCTCAGCGTCCGGCAGGATTCGCCGATCTCATGGATCATCGACACGCAGGGCAACCAGCGGATCACCGTGCGGTACACGGCCGGGCTGCGTGATTCGGTGCAATGGCGGCGTCCCAACAATCGCTGGTTCCTGCGCGCGTCATCGGGCATCGTCGACGGGCCGCGCACCTTCATGTATCTGGACGGCTGGAAGCAGGCGGCGGCGCGCGTGACGTTTCAGCTCCCGCCGCGCTGGCGCATCGCCACGGGCCTCGCGCCGACGACGATCGACAGCACCAGTTTCGCGGCGCCGAGCTACGACGTGCTGATCGACTCGCCGATGCTGCTCGGCCACTTCCTGACCTATCGCTTCACCGCGGCGGGGACCCCGCATCGCGCCGTAGTCGATCTCGGCGAGACGCGGGCGTACGCACCGGCGGTGTTCGTCGACATGCTACGCCGCATCGCTACGACCGCCATCGGGATATTCGGAACTGCCCCATACAAGGACTACACGTACATCTTCGTCGGGGGCCGCGGCGGCGGCCTGGAGCATCTCAACTCGACCACGATCGGTGTCACCACCGAAACGCTGGCGCGCTATCCGCGCGGCGCCGAAGCCGTCAGTGCACACGAGTTTTTCCACGCCTGGAATGTCAAGCGGATCCGCCCGGTGGAGCTTGGCCCGTTCGACTACGAACGTGAAGTGCGGACGGTCAATTTGTGGTGGAGTGAGGGTGTGACGGACTACTACGCCGACGTGATTCTGGCGCGGTCGGGGCTCGACAGCCCGGACGACTTCGTGCAGGGACTGGCGACTTCGATCGGGAACTATCGCGGCAATCCCGCCCGGCTGCTCGTTTCGCCCGAGCGCTCCTCGTGGACCGCGTGGGACTCGCCGGCGGTCAACAACAGCTACGTGGTCTCCTACTATCTCCAGGGCGAGCTGCTGGGGTTTCTGCTCGACCTTGCGATCCGTGATTCGACCGATAATCAACGGTCGCTCGACGACGTGATGCGCTACCTGCTGGCGCACTACGCCGGAGAGCACGGCTTCACGCGCGATGAGCTGGTAGCCGCGGTCCGCGGCGCCACGGGGCGCGACTTCGAGGAGTTCTGGCGACTCTACGTGAGCGGCACCAGCGAGATCCCGTGGAACGACTACGTGCGCGCGGCGGGGTGGGAGGTGGTCTTCACCAATACACCCGCGGTGGACGCGCGCATCGGCTCGATCCCCCCCGCCGTACAGGGCGGCCGCTGGCGCGCCGTCGCCTCCCCCGGCAGCATCGCGGAGGCCGCGGGGCTGCGCACCGGCGACGAGCTGGTCCGCATCAACGGGCGCCCCATCATCGACGGTACCGACGTGACCGCCGCCGTGCGCGCGATCGGTCCGCACGCGCCGGTCGCGATCGACGTCGTCCGCGACAGCCAGCCCATCACGATCCGGTTCCTCGCGGGGACGTACAGCCGCGTCAGGGCCCAGCTGCGCGATCTGCCGGTGCCGACGGCAAAGATGCGGCGCATTCGCGCCGGCCTGCTCCGAGCCCCACGATGACCGAGCGCGCGATCGAGCTCGTCCTGATCTTCACATCGGTCCTCTTCATCGTGGATCCGTTCGCGGTCATTCCGACGTTCCTCGCCATGACCGTGCGCGACTCCCCCGTGCAGCGGCGCGTGCTCGCCCGGCGCGGGGCGTGGACCTGCGCCATCACGCTCATCGCGTTCGCGCTGGGCGGCAGCATCATCTTCAAGATCTTCGGGATCACGATCGGCGCGTTCAAGATCGCGGGCGGTGTGCTCATCGGCCTGAACGCCCTCGACATGGTCCAGGCGCGGCGCAGCCAGCAACGCGAGACGCCGGTCGAGACGGCGGAAGGAATCCAGAAGGACGACATCGGCATCATGCCGCTGGGCGTCCCGATGCTCGCCGGGCCGGGCGCGATCTCGACGGTGATGGTGCTGGCCCTCGGCGCGAAATCGGTGGCGGCGACCGTGACCGTATACGTGTCGATCGCGTTGACGGCACTGATTACGTATCTGGTGCTGTCGGCGGCTTCGATGGTCGAGCGGCGGCTCGGTCAGACCGGGATGCGCATCCTGACGCGGCTGATGGGCCTGGTCCTATCTGCGATTGCCGTGCAGTTCATCATCGACGGGATCAAACTGAGTTTCCATCCGATGGGCTAGTCCATCGGATCGGGCTCCGCAGACGCCGTTCGTACAAACGACTGATTGTCGGCAAGACTGCCCTTCCCTAGTCTTTGGCTCCAATGAGCGCCCGCAACCGTCGGCCCCCGATGAATAGCTAAAATGGCAGCCCCCCCTGTCGACGCGCTCCTGATCGAAGCGCCCGTTCACCGCCACTTCGCGCAGCTGCACAACGACCCGCAGACGCTCACCGACGCCGTCACGCTGTACTTGCAGACGGGTCTGCAGCGCGGCAACGGCGTCGTGGTCATTGCCTCCCGCGTGCTCACCGACCACTTCGTCAGGCGGTTGCGGGAGGACGACCGCGATCCCGGAGCATTGCTCAAGTCCGGCCAGCTCGAGCTCCACGATGCCGAGCTGACGCTGCGCAAGTTCATGTGCAACGAGACACCGGATTGGGAGGATTTTCGTCGGGCTATGGGATCGATCTTCGAGCGGGTGCGCGCGTTCGGGCGCGGTACCACGCGGGTGTATGATGGGATGGTGAACCTGCTGTGGCACGAAGACAGGCCGGACGCCGCGATTCGCGTCGAGGAGTACTGGAACGACCTGGCGCGCCTGTATCCGTTCTCGCTGTTCTGCAGCTATATGCTCGACCTGCATGACGACCGCGCCTACAATGGGCCGCTCGAGGGCATTGGCCGCACGCATTCCGACATCATCGGCACGGCGGACGACGAGCGCTTCCGCGTCGCCTTGGATGCCGCGAGCCAGGACGTGTTTGGTGTCCCGCTCTCGCAGATGGTCGGTTTCTCGCCCCACCATCAGGACGGCGAGCGGCGTCTCCCCAGTGCGCAGCGGACGATGCTCTGGGTGAAGCGCAATCTGCCGTCGGCCAGTGCCGCAGTGCTCGAGCGCGCGCGTCGCTACTACGAAGAGTCGGTGTAACGAGGTGACCGCGCCCGCTGGTAGCAGCCTTCTGACTGACGCACCGACCGGCCGTCATTTCGCCCAGTTTCACCGCCACACCGAAGGCCAAGATCGTCGTCGCGACACCCTCACAGAGTCGGCGTTCGTATTCGTCGAAGCCGGCTTGCGGCGCGGCGACAGCGTGCTGGTCATCGCGGGGGCCGATCAGCGGGACCGGCTGTTCGAACGCCTGGCGGCGGGGAAATTCCGGCCGCAATCGCTGCGCGATCCGGGACAACTGTCCGTCCTGGATGCTGGACAAATCACGGCACAAGTCGTTGCCGGCGACGTGCCGGAATGGCCGCCGTTTCGGAACGCGCTGGCGCCAATCCTGTCGCGCCTCCAGGCATCCGGCCGCGACACTCGGGTCTACAGCGAGTTGGCGAACACGTTGTGGCAAGCCGGGAACAGCGATGGCGCGATCGGCGTCGAGGACTTCTGGAATACGTTGTCCGGCACCTACGCGTTTTCCCTCTACTGCGGCTACACGATGGATACGCAGTCCGAGCACTCGTACGCGGCCCCGCTCGAGGAGCTGGGCCGCACCCACTCCGACATCGTCGGCACACCGGACGACGAGCAGTTTGGAGTCGCCCTCGATCGGGCCAGCAAGGAGATCTTCGGGATCTCGCTGACGCAGATGTCGGGAGTGTCGCGGCAGGACGGCGCGCGCCGCTTCCCGAGTGGCCAGCGCACGATGTTGTGGGTGAAACGGAATTTACCGCTGTCTACGGCGCAGCTTGCGGAGAAGGCGCGGCAGTATTTCAGGGAGACCCACGCCTAGCGCTACATGCGCTTGTACTTGGGTCCGCTCCCGCCCTCTCGCGGCGTCCAGCGCGGCCCCAGCACGTCGGTCGCCTTACAGTCGACACAGTTCGGGACGTTGATGCGCAGGCCGCCGTCCATCGCTTCGTAGACTCCCGCAGGGCAGACGTGCGCGTAGAACCGCGCGACCTCGACCGGGACATCCTGCGGAGCAATCAGATGGTTGGGGATGGTATCTCGGGTTGAATTCCCAGACTTAAAGACCGCATCGACTTTGCTGACTCCGTGGGACGTTCCGGCTGACCCCGGGCGCAGGCCGGGGGCTGAGCGGCGCGCGACTTCCGCATCCGCGTGCATCGTGTACCTGCCACCTGGAAACCGTCCCCCAGTCAGCGTCATCAATCCTGCCTGCAAGCCGCCAAGATAGAAACCGTCGCGGAATGCCAGCCGCATGTTGCGGGTGCGGTAAAGATCGTCGGCGATAAAGGACGCGTTAACCAGCCGATCGTACTCGGCCAGCGTGGCGCCGGTTTTGAGATTCTGGAAGATCGCGCGCGCCGCATAGAGCCCCGACTGGACCGCGTAGTGAATCCCCTTGAGCGACGGCACATCCACGAATCCGGCGGCGTCGCCGAGTAACACGACGCCGTCGCCGGCGCGGCGGGCGGGCAGCGAATAGAATCCGCCCTCGGGAATCGTCTTCGCGCCCCACTCGACCAGCTCCCCACCCGCGAGGAGCGATCGCAGCAGCGGATGTTGCTTGAATCGCTGCAACAACGCGTGCACGTCCAGCGCGGCGTCGCGGTAGTCTAGGCCCACCACGAGGCCTAGCGCGACGAGCTGCGGCCCGAGCGGATAGACGAAGCTGCCGCCGAACGCGTCCGTGGGCAGCGGCCAGCCCAGCGTATGGATCACGCGATCGAGCGACTGCTTCGTCTCCCACAGCTCCTTCACGCCGAGCGCAAAGATCTGCGGATTCTCTGACGACACGCGCTGCCACTGGCACCACGCCTGGGCCAGCAACCCCCGCGTCCCCTCGGCGAGCGCCGTGACTTTGGCGACGAGATCGTTGGGCGCGGTGGCGCCCGGCGTCGGCTTGCCCTCGCGATCGAGGCCTGCGGCCGCCGTGCGGACGCCGGCGACAGCCACATCGCGCACGAGCAGCTGCGCCGCCGGAAACCCCGTGAAGACGTTGACGCCGAGTTCCTCGGCCTTGCCGCCCATCCAACGAACGATTTCGCACAACGAGCCGATGTAGTTGCCGTGGTTGCGCATCGACGGTGGCGTCGGAAGACGCCATTTGCCTTTGGCCGTCAGCAAGTACACGGCTTCTTTGGCGACCGGCGCGCGGAATGGAAAGTCCGCGTCTTTCAACTCGGGGAACAGCTCGCGAAATGCGCGCGGGTTGACGACTGCACCCGAAAGGGAGTGCTCCCCTAACGCCTCGGCCTTTTCGAGCACGCCGATGTTGAGCTCGGTGCGGTCGGTCTTCGCGAGCTTCGCCAGCTCGATCGCGCAGGCGAGGCCCGCGGGACCGGCCCCGACGATGAGCACGTCGAGCTCCATGCGGTCGCCGGCACCTGCGGCGCCGTCCTGGAGAATGAGCTTGTCGAGGGGAAGCGGTGGTTGGTACTGGGCGGGGACGATCTTATCCATGCAGCTTGCGGATCTCTTCGGTCAGTTTCGGAACGATTTCGAACAGGTCGCCCACGACGCCGTAATCGGCAACCTTGAAAATCGGCGCGTCTTTGTCCTTGTTGATCGCGACGATCACCTTCGAGGTCCGCATGCCCGCCAGATGCTGGATCATCCCGGAGATGCCGACCGCGATGTACAGCGAGGGGCTCACCGTCTTCCCTGTTTGCCCGACCTGATCGGCGTGCGGGCGCCATCCCATGTCCACCACTGCGCGCGACGCGCCGACCGCGGCCTGGCCCCCAAACGCACGCGCCAGCTCCTCGAGCACCTTGAAATTGGCCGGCTCCTTGAGACCGCGGCCGCCCGAGATGACAACTTGTGCCTCGGCGACGTCGAGCGTGCCCGCGGGCGCCGTCTTGATCTCGCGCACCGTCACCCGGCCGGCCGGCACATTCACGGCGACGGTCTCCGCTGCCCCGGCTTTGCGCCGCTCCACCGGCGTAAAGACGTTGGGCCGCAGTGAGACCACGGCAGGCCGCGACGCGACTTTGACCTTGAGCAACGCCTTGCCGGCATAGACCGGCCTCGTGACCAGCAGGTCGCCGCCATCCGTGGTGACATCGGTGATATCCGCCGCGACCGCGACGCCGAGCTTGGCGGCCACGCGCGGCGCGAGATCCTTGCCGGTCGCGCTCGCGGCAAAGAGCACAGTCTGGTAGCCGCCCTGCTTCGCGCGCTCGGCCAACGCCTGCGCGCAGGCCTCGGGGGCGTACCTGGCAAAGGCGGGATTCGTGAGTGTGACGATCTTGTCGGCGCCGTACTTTCCGGCCTGGTCGGCACCCTGCACCGGTCCGACGCCGCACACGACGGCTTCGACGGTGCCGCCGAGCCGCTGCGCGGCGGTGACGACTTCGTACGAAATCTTCCGCAGCACGCCGTCGCGCTGCTCCAGCACGGCGAGCGTCGTCACAGGACTTTGGCCTCTTCGCGCAGCAGCCGAACCAGCTCGCCGACGGCCCCGGCTCCCTCACCGACGATCTTTCCTTCTTTCCGCTCAGGCGGTGGCATGAGGGCCACGATCTCGAGGGTACCGGTCCCGGCCTGTACCGGCTTCACCTCGAGCGGCTTCTTCTTCGCCGCCATGATGCCTTTGAGCGCGGGCAAGCGCGGCTCATTGAGGCTCTTGTCGGTGGTGAGGACAGCGGGCAGCGAAAAGTTCACGACTTCGATGCCGCCTTCGATCTCTCGTTCGGCGACGCCCTTCGTCCCCTCGATGTCGAGGTGCGACACGGCCGTCACGCACGGCAGGCCGAGCAGCTCGGCGACGAGCGGGCCGACTTGGTGGCTGTAGTCGTCGATCGCCATCCGGCCGAACAGGACGAGATCCCACGCCGTGCCCTTCAGCTCGGCTGCGATGACGGTGGCCGTCTGGAACGGGTCAGCGGGAATGCTGTCCGCTTGCAGCAGCACGCCGCGATCGGCGCCCCACGACAAGGCGGTCCGAATCGTCTCCTGGGCTGCGGCAGGACCGAGACAGACGACGACGACCTCGCCGCTCCCCGCTTTCTCTTTCCGGCGCAGCGCCTCTTCGAGCGCGAATTCGTCATAGGGATTCATGACGAACTTCACGCCCGCTTCGTCGATGGTTTTGCCGTCGGCCGCGATTTTGACGCGCGTCTCCGAGTCGGGGACGCGCTTGATGCAGACCGCGATTTTCATGAGGACGGAAAGCTACGCTAGCGCCGCGCCATTCGGAACACGGCGATGCCCCAACTTTCGGGGTCGTCGGGAGGGTTGTCGTTCCAGTCGCCGTAGGAATGCGAGCCGTCCGAGCGATAGCGCAGCACGTAGCTCCCGGCCGGCAGCGTGATGACGCCATCGAAGACACGGTTCTTGTCCGAGCCGCCGGCGGGCTCGGTGTCCGCGTACTTCATTTGCCACACGGTGTGACCGTCGCTGGCTTCGATCCAGCCGTAGTCGAACATCTCGTCATCACGGCCCTCGCCCAGGGCCAGCACGCGCACGCGCGTCTGCTCCGTGAGGCGGAACGTCGTGTGCGCGTCCTCGTCGTTGCTCATGTGATTGAGCTGCGCGACGGTCGCGTCGTTTCCGGCGTCGCGGGTGCGCATGAACGGCCCGATGTCGGCGGGATTCAGGCGCCGGCTGGCCGGGAAGACGCTCACACCCCAGTACCGCGCCTCGGCGGGCGGCGCGCCATTCCAGTCGTTGTAGGAGTGCGAGCCGTCGCTCTTGTAGTACACGAGATAGTTGCCCCGTGCGAGATGCATCGTCCCATCGAACAGCCGGTTCTTCGCGGCGCCGCCGGCATGCTCGGTGTTCTCGTAGCTCATCGACCAGACACGCTTGTGCTGTTCTTCATCCACGATCCAGGCGTAGTCCGCCATGCGGTCGCTGAAGCCCTCGCCGATCGCATAGATGTGCACGTCCATCGGACGCCGCAGCGCGAACCCCGCCGATCGCATCTCGTCATCCCCGATGCCGATCAGGGAAACGATGGTCTGGCCGTGCGGCACCGGCTCGTACTCGAACGGACGGACCGACGCGCGGGCCGCCGGGTCGGCCACGCGCAGCGTGAGACCCCAGAACTCGGGATCGGTCGCGGGTACGTTGTTCCAATCGTCCGGGCTGTGCGAGTCGTCGCAGGCAAAGTACGCGACGTAGTGTCCCAGCTTGAGCTGCAGCGTCTCGTGCGCCATGCGATTCTTGGTCGCACCGCCGGCGGGATCGGTCGTCGCGTAGTCCATCGACCAGACGCGCTTGTTCGAGTCGACGTTGATGATCCAGCCGTAGTCGAATTTCTCATCTATCGACAGCTCACCGATGGCGTACACCTCGACGGCGGTGGGCCGCGTGATCTCGAACCCTTTGCGCGCGGAGCTGTTGCGGTCCGGGACGACCGTCGCGATGGCCGACGCGGTGAAGGCCGCACGCGCGGCGGCGATGTCCTCCGCGGTTGCGCTGCGCCCTGCGCCGCTGATGGCGAGCGCGAATTGCCGGTAGAGTCCGCCCTCGACGTAGGGGCCGCCGTACTTGGCGCGCCGGCCGAGCCGGATGATGTCCTTCAGATTGAGGTCGAGATTGCCGTTGAACGAGACGGAGGATGCCGCATAGGACGCGTAATGCGCTTCGTAGGTGCCGGCGGGGAGGTGGACGGTGCCCGCGAACCGGCGCAGGCCGTTGGAGTCGCGCCGCGTGTCCACCGAGCGGATATCCCACACGACGGCGCGCGTCCGCGCGTCGAGAATCCAGGCCGCCGCCGGCCACGTCGTCTGCTCGTCGTCCTGCCAGTGCTCGTCGTCGCGCGTACGCAGCCGGTCCGGCCACGGCTCCGCACCGACGGCGGAGATCTTAAGGTCTTGGGGTGCGGTCAGAACGAAGACGCTCACGCGGTGTTCCCGGGGCGTCAGGTTCTGAATGTCCACCAGCTGTGTCTGAGCCAGAACGAGCAGCAGGACGAGATGCATGGCTGATATAACGGGCCGCGTCGTGAGGGGGTTTCTAGTTGAAGGCGCTCAGACCGGTGATCTCTTGTCCCAAAATCAGCGTATGGACGTCGTGCGTCCCCTCGTAGGTGTACACCGATTCGAGATTTGCGAGGTGACGCATCGCCTGGTACTCGGCCAGGATCCCGTTCGCCCCGAGGAGGCGTCGCGTCTCACGGGCGACATCGGTCGCCACGTTCACGTTATTGCGCTTGGCGAGGCTCACTTGCTGAGGCGTGGATTTGCCGCTGTCTTTCAAACGACCTAACTGGACACAGAGCAACTGTGCCTTAGTGATTTCCGTGAGCATGTCCGCGAGGCGCGCCTGCTGCAGCTGGAATCCCCCGATCGGCTTGCCGAACATCACGCGCTGCTTGGCGTAGCTCACCGCTTCATCGTAGCACGCCATCGCTGCGCCGACCGCGCCCCAGGCGATGCCGTAGCGCGCCGCGGTGAGACACATGAGGGGAGACTTGAGGCCGCCGGACTTCGGCAGCAGCGCGGACTTGGGGACGTGCACGTCCTGCAGCACCAGCTCGCTCGTATCGCTCGCGCGCAGGGACAGCTTGCCCTTCTGGTCCTTGGCTGAGAACCCCGTCGTGTCGGTCGGGACGATGAAGCCACGGATGGAATCGGGATCTTCGATCTTGCCGGTCTTGGCCCAGATGATGGCGGCCTGCGCCGTCGAGCCGTTCGTGATCCACATCTTGGCGCCGTTCAGGACCCAGCTGTCTTTCGTCTCTTTGGCTGTCGTGATCATGCCGGACGGATTGGAACCGTAGTCCGGCTCCGTCAGACCGAAGCAGCCGATCACCTTGCCGCTCGCCATCTGCGGCAGCCACTCCTTCCGCTGTTCTTCCGATCCGAACGTGTAGATGGGATACATCACGAGCGCGCCCTGCACTGACGCGAAGGATCGCACGCCAGAATCGCCGCGTTCGAGCTCCTGCATGATGAGGCCGTAGGCGACGTTGTTCAGCCCGGCGCAGCCGTACTCCTCCGGCAGGTTCGCGCCGAAGAGGCCGAGCTCCGCCATGCCGGGGATGAGCTGTTTGGGGAATTTGCCGGCGACGTAGGCTTCGCCGATGACCGGCATCAGGTGTTCGTCGATCCATTCTCGTACAGTGTCACGGATGGCGCGTTCTTCTTCGGTGAGCAGTCCGTCTATGCCGTAGAAATCGACGCCCTGAAACTTCGAAGCCATCAGTCACCCGCTCCTAGAAAAGTTGCGCAGACGCCAAAGCTACTCTACCGCGTGGCTTGTGGCTCGAGGCTAGGGGTTTTTGGAGGCGTCCCTCGGGCAAAAGCCGCTGTGTCTGAGGGTTGGAACCGTTGCTTCCCCGAATCCCACCGAAAGAAGGTGACTTGCACTGCAGCAGGATCGATCGTGACGAAGTTGAAGGACACGGGCCGCCCGCCGCGCGCCCGCGTCGACAAGGTCCCGGCAGTCGAGACCGCCACCCGGCCCTCGAGCATCTCGGCCCCTTCCTGGTGGTCGTGCCCGCAGAGCACCACGTCGGTGCCCGCGTCGATGATGCGGCGCTGGGCCCGGCGCCAGCGGGCGAGCCCCATGCGCTGCGACATCTCGCCGCGCAGCACATTGTGATGGATCACGAGGACGCGCGGCAGGCCCGCCTCGGCCCTGGCAAACACCGCCTGCACGCGCTGCATCTCGCTTTTGGGCAGGTGGCCCTTCACGGCGATATCCCGGAGACGCAGGGTCAGCGAGCCCCAGGCAACCCCGTGCGCGGTGAGCGCTGACGCGATTACCGCGCCGCCCGGAATCGCGAGCGTGGGCGTGAGGTCGGCACCGAAATAGCCGCGGTATTTCTCGTACACGGCGTCCTTGCCGAACGGAATGAACGGCCGGCGCCACCATTGCACGTCGTGATTGCCGGGGATGACCAGAACGGGTGCGGTCTCGCGGCACAGGTTCGCGAAGGCGCGGCCGCGCTGAAACTCGCCATGACGGGCGCGCTGCGAGAGATCGCCGCCGACGACGATCGCGTCGGGGCGGAGATCCGGCAGCATCCGCTCCAGCGCTTCGACGACCGGCACGTTGGCGAGGCCGCCGAAATGGAGATCGCCGATGTGGACGATCTGAACCGTCATGACTCAATCTGCACGGTATAAGTCAACGTTGCTTCTCCAGTAGCCGGGACCGAGATCCGGAAGCGTGACTCCGTAGACGACAGCTTCTCCACCGGAAGGCTGCTCTCCATGATCTTCCAACTGCCAACGTGTGCCTCGCGCACGTCCACGTTGACGACTTCGGCCTTCGCGTTCGTGATCGTCACACGATAGGCGGCGGTGATGCGCTGGCGATTCGGCATGCCGCGCCTCACAGGCGCCAGCTGCTCCTGACTCCAGTCCGTCTGAACGCGCTCGGCGGTGACATCGAACGCATCGCCTGATTGCAGCCGGAGATCTCGCCCGGGTGCGGTGTGATCGTTCGAGGCTTCGCCGATGAGCTGCACCCGGCCACTGGAGTCGGCCTGATACAGCTGCACCGTCCCTGCAGGCAGTGGACGATCACCGAACGGCGTCTTCGCGGCCCGCTTGATCGTATACCATACCTGGACAGGAACACCGTTGGGCTCAGAGTTCTGGCCGATCCACCCACGCCACGGAAGCACGCCCGGCACAATGAGCTCCTGTACGACAGGAGCGGAGCTGCGCGGGAAGAGTGCGGTCGTTACGGGAACGCTGGGTTCGATCGAGAGGCGACCGGGGAGTTGATAGACGTGCGTCTCGCCGACCGCCTCCTCCGTCGTCACGATGGAATCAGCCATTCGTTGTCTTTGGAAAAAGGCCACACCTGCGGCAGGGCTGTATTCTTCGAGAGACTTATTACGCGCGCGCCGAACTGACCCGGCCACGAGTTGGACATCGGCGCTATCGGCGCGCAACGCCCGCGACGTGACCGTCGCCGTTCCTGTCACTTGCGCGCGTGTGCCCGTCAGCATCACCTGATACACGGCTTCCCAGGTCACCCCTTGCACCACGTACGCGATGTCGGTGCGCGGCCGCGCGCGCGCCGCATCGACCACGATCTCCGCCTCCGGTGCACTCCGTACCAGCTCGGCCGGAAACAGCGGCTCGCCGGGCATTTCGAGCTGCAGGCGCCCATCGCGCAGACGATACTGCGGCGGATTCACGCGCACGATCGTCGCCTTCACGGTGTCGCCGACGCTGCGCACGAACGACAGGGTCTGTCCCGTCGCCCGTGCAAGCGCGTCGTCCTTGGCGGTCGGATATCGCACCGTTGCCGAGGCGACGCTGACGCTCGTGTCGGTCGAAAACAGTGTCGCCGGATCGAGCGCCTCGAGCCGCAACGCCAACGCATTGCGTCCCTGCTGCAGCGCCTGCGGCAGTGTCCTCCGCACCACGACTCGCCCGTCTCTATAGATAGAAAGGGATGTCTGCGCAGCGGCTGGTAGAGCGACGCACACCAACACCATGATGCCGACCCATACATTTCGCATTCCGACTTCCGCATTTCGCCTTTTCATTTGATCCACTCCAGTGTTACGCGTTTTGCTATGAGAAACGTCAACACGTACCACAGGAGCACACTCGCGGTTCCGACCAGCCGGGCCGTCCGCTCCACAGGCAGTGCCAAGGCCACATACACCGCCAGCGGGATG
>WNGR01004657.1_pt1 | contig 24434 bp, 21 predicted proteins | sample 5407581 | NCBI WGS metagenome assembly WNGR01 (sample SAMN13153383, study PRJNA577476) | soil metagenome | isolation source: 80 cm soil or saprolite under Garry oak tree replicate 2 | place: USA:California | collected 2016-06-15
AATTGCGGCTCACGCTTCGGCGCAGCGGCATCGGAAGACGGCAAGTTCGACGGCATGGGAGAGAGTGCAATAGAGGACATCAATGCTGGCCGATCAGAATCCGGTTCAGTCCATACACGCGATCGAGCAGTAACATCGCGCCGGCGGTGATGAAGATCACCAGCGCGGAGACCGACGCCATCATCGGATCGATCGATTCGGTCGCGTACATGTACATGCGCACCGGCAGCGTGACGGTTTGCGGCGACGTGACGAAGATCGACATCGTCAGTTCGTCGAAGCTGTTGATGAAGGCGAGCAGCCAGCCGCCGGTAATGCCCGGCAGAATCATCGGGAACGTGATGCGGCGAAACGTGGTCCATGCATCGGCGCCGAGCGAGTGCGCCGCATGTTCGACGCTGCGGTCCTGTCCGCTGACCGAGGCCAGCACCAGCCGCATCACGAACGGCGTGATGATGATCATGTGCGCGAGCACGAGCCACGCGAACGAGCCGGTCGCGCCGATCAGCGCGAAAAAGCGCAGCAGCGCGATGCCGAGTACGAGGCCGGGAATCACGAGCGGCGAGAGCAGTAGACCGTTGAGAAAGCCGCGGCCCGGAAAGCGCGCGCGGCCGATCGCCAACGCGGCGGGCAGGGCGACGATCAACGAGAGCGTCGCCGACGCGAACGCGAGTTTCAAGCTGTTGAAGAACGCCGAGATGAAATCGGGGTAGTTGAGGATCGCGCGAAACCACCGCAGCGATACGCCGTGCGCCGGCAACGTGAGCGTTTCGTCGGGCGTGAAGGCGACCAGCACGACGATGACGAGCGGCGCGAGCACGAACGCAATGACGAGCGTGTGGAAAATCAGCGCAATGGGGCCGTTTTTTCTCATGATGTTCTACTCGGCGGGCCGATGAATTAACCCAGGCTTCTGGTGTACTTGCGTTCCAGAACCCGGTAGTAAGTGAGCATCACGACCAGATTCGCGGCCAGCAACAGCAGCGCGATCGTCGCGCCGAGCGGCCAGTTCAGCGAGCCGAGGAACTCGTCGTAGACGGCGGTGGCGGCGACTTTCAGGCGCCGTCCGCCGAGCAGGCCGGGAATCGCGAAGGCGCTTGCCGACAGGCCGAACACCATCAGGCTGCCCGACAGAATGCCCGGCGTGAGTTGCGGCAGCACGATGCGGCGCAGCGTGGTGGCGGGCGAAGCCATCAGCGAAAGCGCGGCGTTTTCCGTTTGCGGGTCGAGCTTTTGCAACGCGGTCCACACGGGAATCACCATGAACGGCAGCATCACGTGCACTAATGCGACGACGATCGCGAAGGTGGTGTATTCAAGCTTGTACGGCCCGAGCCCGAAGAGACCGAACGCCTGATTCACGATGCCGTTGGTGTTGAGCAGCATGCTCCAGCCGAACGCACGCACCACGACCGACACCAGCAACGGCGCGAGAATCACGAGCAGGAACATCGAGCGATACGGATCGCGCATGCGCGACAGCACATAGGCTTCGGGCGTGCCGATCACGACGCACAGCAGTGTGGTCAGAAACGCGATGCCGAAGGTGCGCAGAAAGATGGTGTGGAAGTACGACGAGCTCAGCACTTCCGCGTAATTGCCGAACTGGAATGCCGCGAGCGGCCCGCTTGCCGGATCGAAGCGATAGAAGGTCAACACGAGCGTCATCACAAGCGGCACCAGCACGAGCGCCGCGAATAGCAAGAACGCGGGCAAGCACATCAGCCACAGCGGCAAAAACGCGTGCCACGGCGCGCGCTTTGCGTGGCCGGTTTTCATGCCGCTGTTGTCGGAGGCGGGCAGCGTACTAGCCATGATGCGCATCCCGTTGAATGAAGCGGATCGCCTCGCTATTCCAGTCGACGCCGACCGCCGCGCCTTCCGGCAGCGGATCGGTGCCTTCGTTCTGGCAGCACACCAGCACTTCGCCGAGGCGGCTGTCGAGGCGATACAGCCACTGGCTGCCGAGGAAGAAGCGGCTCGTTACGGTGGCCGGCACACGCCCCGCATTCGGCGCGCACAGGCGCAGCTTTTCCGGGCGGATGCACAAGGTCACCGCATCGCCGACGTCGATCACACGCTCGCGCATCGGCAGTTGCGCGGTGTGGCCGGTTTCGGCGAGGTCGTGGCCGAGGTCGATGCGGATCGCGTCGCCGTCGCGCGCGATTACGGTGCCTGGCAGCATATTGGCCTTGCCGATGAACTGCGAAACAAAGCGATTCTCGGGGCGCTCGTACGCTTCGTACGGCGTGTCGATTTGCGTGATGCGGCCGGCTTCCATCACCACCACGCGATCGCTGATCGACAGCGCTTCCGACTGATCGTGCGTGACCATGATGGTGGTCGTGCCGATCTTGCGTTGAATCGCGCGCAGTTCGAACTGCATGTCCTCGCGCAGCTTGGCGTCGAGATTCGACATCGGTTCGTCGAGCAGCAGCACCGGCGGCGCGATCACGATCGCGCGGGCCAGCGCCACGCGTTGCCGTTGTCCGCCGGACAACTCGCGCGGAAAGCGATGCGCGAGCGCATCAAGCCGCACCAGCGCGAGCACTTCACGCACGCGCTCCTTGCGCTCGGCCTTGTCGACGTTGCGCATCTCCAGCCCGAAGCCGACGTTATCCGCCACGCTCATGTGGGGAAACAGCGCATAGCTCTGGAACACGATGCCGAGGCCGCGCCGGTTCGGCTTCATGTGCGTGATGTCGCGGCCGTCGAGTGTAATGCGCCCGCGTGTCGTTTCGACGAAGCCCGCGATCATCTGCAGCGTGGTGGTCTTGCCGCAGCCGGACGGCCCGAGCAACGAAACGAACTCGCCTTTTTCCACCGACAGGTTCACGTCGGCGACCGCCTGCAGATCGCCGAACGATTTCGCTACGTCCGTGAGTGTGAGGAACGACATGATCTGGCCTTTGGATGGTTCGACACCGGTTCAATCGACTGCTGCCTCGATGGAGCCGACTCTAGCCAGCCAAATTACGTGGCGTCAATTTCAAATTCCGTTTGATGATATAAGATTTAAAAAAATTCCATTTAACGGAATGTATCGGGCGAACATAAAGGAACTGTTCCGCTGCGTGACGTACGGAAAACCCCTATGATTAACCACTCACGCCCGTATGTGAAAGAGCCGGCCCAAGATTCCATTCCAAGATAAAACGCTCTATAGTGTTCCGGCCAATGAAATAGTTGAGACCGCTAACGATGAATGCTGCCGCCAAACGAGATACCGAAGCCGTACCGGCCGAAATCGGCAACGCCCCCGGCCCCGGTATGCTGGAGCGCGCGTTCGCGGTGATCCGTGCGTTATCCGAAGCGCAACCCGATGGCGGCCGCGTCACGCGGCTGGCGAAAGCGGTGGGTCTGACGCAAGGCACCGTCCATCGCATCCTGCATGCGTTGATCGCGGAGGGCATCGTCGAACAGGACGAGAACTCGAAGCTATACCGCCTGAGTGTCGACTTCTTCGCGCTCGCCGCGCAGGCCGGGAATCCGAGCGGCATGCGCACGCTGTGCCGTCCCGCTTTGCTGCGGCTGTGCGCCAGTCTCGGCGACACGATTTTTCTGCTCGTCAAAAGCAGTTTCGACGCGGTATGTCTCGACATCTGCGAAGGGCCGTTTCCGATCCGCTCGTTCACCGGCGATATCGGCGGGCGCGTGGCATTGGGTGTCGGGCAAGGGAGTCTCGCGATTCTCGCGTTCCTGCCCGAAGCGGAGCGTGAGGAGATCATTCGCTTCAACGTGCCGCGCATTCGCGGCTATGGCGTGCTCGACGAAGTGTATTTGCGCACCGAGATCGAACGTGTGCGCCAGTTGGGCTACGCGGGCCGCAATAGCGGCGTGCTCGACGGCATGGCGGGCGTGGCCGTGCCGATTCTGGACCGCACCGGCGTGGCGGTGGCGGCATTGAGCGTCGGCACATTGGCGGCGCGTCTCGGCGACGACCGCTTGCCGATGGTGGTCGAGTTGCTGCGCCGTCAGGCCGATGCGATCGGCCCGCAAACCAATCCGTTCGATGTCGCGTTGCGTCGCCCGATGCACGGCTTGTCGCGCGCGATGACAACCGAGCGGATCACCGGATAAACGCATACGAAAAGGCGTCACGTCGAGTCGACCAGCGTGACGCCTTTTCAGAGCAGCGGAAACTCCGCCTCGCTTGGCGCTTAGAACACCTTCACCGGCACATTCACCACCAGCCGGTACTCCATGTTGTTGCCATCCGAGTAGTGGTACTGGCTGTTGTGCCACATCGCGATGAACGTGATCTTCGTGTCCTTGAAGCGGCCGCTTTGCAGCGTGTAGCTCGGAATGAAGCCGAACTCGTGATGGTGGCCGTGCACGGGTTCACCGTTCTTCCAGTACAGGTCATGCAGCGGCGCCGAAGGCGAGGCATTCTCCGCCGCGCCCGCCGACGCATCGGCACCCCAGCCATATTGGCCCCAGAACATTGCCTTGAGACCCGGCAAGCCGGCGTATTTGCCGTCGAACGTATAGCGCAACTGCAGCGACTGCTCATGTGGCGCGTTGTAGTCCACGTCCATCGAGTTCGTCAGGTAGATGCCGTTGGTCTCGTTGATGTAGTCGAAGAACTGGTCGCCGAGCACCTGCTGGTAGCCGAGCAACAGCGCATGCGGGCCGTGCTGCGCGGACACCGACAGGCTGTATGCGTTGTTGTTGATGTGCCCCTGGCGCGACGCGCCGGTGTCGTGCGTCGAGTAGATGTTCGCGAGCCCGCTCCACTTGATCGTGCTCGGATCGCCGAACGACTGCGATACCGAACCATAGTATTGACGCCAGACGTCGTCGGCCTGATCGATATACAGCGCCATCTCGCCGTTCCTGGCGTAATGCCAGGTGCCGCCGACATAGGTCACGCGATCGACACGCGTGCCGCCGTACGAGGTGGTCAGATTGCTCAGGTTCGTATGGCCGCGTGCGTCGACCTTGGTGAAGCTGCCGGCTTCGAGCGTCGTGTGCACCAGATCGTTGCTGACCATCGAGACGCCGAGGAAGGTTGGCGGCAGCGCGCGATTGTCGTGCGGTTCGAGGAACGGGTTGGTAACGGTCTGCAAGCCGTACTTCACGACCGTTTCCGAAATGCGCCCCTTGATGTCGTACATGCCGGGGTAGGCCCACGCAAGTTGCTGCGAACCGCCGCCGTCCTTGCCCACGTGCACCATGTTACCCGCGCCGTTGCCGCCGTCGAGCTTGAGCGCGCCGAACAGCGATGCGTCCACGCCGAAGCCGATCAGCCCTTGCGTGTAGCCGGATTCATAGTTGGCTTGCACGCCTTGCACCCACGCGTGACGGTAGAGCGAGGGAGGCGCCTGGAAGTAATCGGCGTAGTTGCGGAACTGCAGGTTGAAATGGCTATCGGCGATGAAGCCCTTGCTCGCCGCCTGGCTCGACGGCGGCGTGGGAGGCGTGACCGTTTGATCGGCTTCGGCGTTGACGATTGCGTTGGTGGTATCGGGCTGATCGTTGCGCACCTGGCCGCCCGAGTCCGCCCTGCGCTTGTTCGCGGCGTCGGCTTGCGCCTGTTGCGTGGGAGACGACAACGTTTGCGCGAGCGTTTGAGCGCTGGCCGTGCCGGAGGTGGGCTGCGTTACGCCATCATCGGCGTAGGCACTCGTGGCAACAGTCAGAGCGGGGAGGGTGAATGCGCAGTAAACGAAGGTAGCTGCACCGGATTTTTTTGACCGGTTTTTTGTTCGGTTATCTTTCATCAACAATGTCTCTGTTTATTGTGGTGAATCTTTGGCTGGCGGTTAGCCAGTCCACGCTTACCGTTCGTCATGCTAACGACAGGACGAACGGATCCAACGGCGCGACGGCCCGTCGCGCCGGGGGAATACGGTTTTAACTTCTCAGGCTGATTGCTTTAGCGGTGCCCCAAGGGCACTTCCTTCGGGGCATGCCCCACGCGGATGCAGGCGACGCGCGTTGCGTTCGCACCATGCGTGGCAGGCTGCGGAATCTCCTTGGCACAAGCGTCGATCGCATCCGGGCAGCGCGTGCGAAACGCGCAACCGGAAGGCGGGCTGAGCGGCGACGCAATTTCGCCGCGCAAGAGCAGATGACGGCGCGCGCGTTCAACGGCCGGATCGGGCACCGGCACCGCCGAGAGCAACGCGCGCGTGTACGGATGACGCGGCGTGCCATACACGTCGTGCTTGTCGCCGAACTCCATCACACGTCCCAGGTACATGACCAGCACGCGGTGGCTGATCGCCTTGACGACCGCGAGATCGTGCGCGACGAACAGCAGCGAGAGCGACAACTCGCGTTGCAGATCGCGCAGCAAGTTGACAATCTGCGCCTGGATCGACACGTCGAGCGCGGACACCGGCTCATCGCAGATCACGAGCTGCGGCTCGCCGATCAGCGCGCGCGCAATGCCGACGCGCTGACACTGGCCGCCGGAAAACTCATGCGGATACCGGCGCAAATGCTGTGCATTGAGGCCGACGCGTTCGAGCATCGTCAGCACGCGGCGCTGCACGTCGGTGCGGGCGACGTCCTGGCCGTGCGTGAGCAGCGGTTCGGCGACGATCTGTTCGATCGTCATGCGCGGGTCGAGCGACGCGAGCGGGTCCTGGAAAATCATCTGCACGTCGCGACGCAAGCGCGAGGTGTCGCGCCTCGCGTTCGGCAGCACGGTTTCGTCGCCGAGCCAGCGCACGCTGCCGCTCGTCACCGGCGCGAGTCCGATGATCGCGCGCGCGAGCGTGGATTTGCCGCAACCCGATTCGCTGACGAGCCCGACGGTTTCGCCGCGCCGCACATTGAACGACACGCCGTCCACCGCGCGCAGCGTCGTTTTGCCGGACCACGGAAAGCCGCCGCGCGGCACGCCGAATTGCACCTCGAGATTCTCGACCGACAGCAGCGTGGCCGCGTCATGGTTTGCAAGGGGAGTCGCGTTCATGCGTGTTGTGCCTCAATGATTTCCGCAACCGGCCGATGGCACGCGCGCAAAGCGTCGGGATAGCCCTCCGCCGAGGAGAGCGGCGGGCGCGATTCGCGGCACCGGTCGCTGCAAAACGCGCAGCGCGGCGCGAATGCGCAGCCCGCGCCGACCTCGCCGGGCAGCGGCGGATTGCCGGGAATGGTTTGCAGCGGACGGTCGTCGTCATCATCGGTCAGGCGCGGCAGCGCGTTCAGCAAGCCGAGCGTGTACGGATGCGTCGGCGCGGCGAACAGCGCCGCGGCGCTTGCCTGCTCGACGGTCTGGCCGGCATACATCACCATCACGTCGTCGCATAGACCGGCGACCACGCCCATGTCGTGCGTGATCAGAATGATCGCGGTGCCGCGTTCGCGATTCAGCTCGCGCAGCAACTCGATGATCTGCGCCTGCACGGTGACGTCGAGCGCGGTGGTGGGTTCGTCGGCGATCAGGATTTCCGGCTCGGAGAGCAGGGCCATCGCGATCATCACGCGCTGGCGCATGCCGCCGGAGAACTCGTGCGGATACATGGTGATGCGCCGCGCGGCATCGGGAATACGTACGGATTCGAGCGTTTCGATCGCACGGCGGCGCGCTTCGCGGCGCGACATCTTGCGATGCAGTTGCAGCGTTTCGGTCATCTGCCGTTCGATCGTGAGGAACGGATTGAGCGAGGTCATCGGGTCCTGGAAGATCATGCCGATGCGGTCGCCGCGGATCTTGTTGAGTTCCGCTTCGGTCATGGTCAGCAGATTCTTGCCGCGATAGCTCGCAACGCCCGACACCTTGCCGTTGCCGGCCAGCAGACCCAGCAGCGCCATCACGGTCTGACTCTTGCCCGATCCCGATTCGCCGACAATGCCCAGCGTACGGCCGGCTTCCAATGAAAACGACACGCCTTGCACCGCGTCGACGGGCGCGCCTTCGCGGCGCGTAAAGCGCACGCTGAGGTCTTTGACTTCGAGTAGCGGCATGTCAGCGGTCCTTCGGATCGAATGCGTCGCGCAAACCGTCACCGACGAAATTCACGCAATACAGCGTCACGCACAGCATCACGGCCGGGCACAGCAGCAGCCACGGCATCGATTCGAGCTTCTGGGCGCCGTCCTGAATCAGCACGCCCCAGCTCGTCATCGGTTCCTGCACCCCGAGGCCGAGAAACGACAGCACCGATTCGGTCAGCACGATGTTCGGCACGGTGACGCTCGCGTACACCACCACCACGCCGAACAGATTCGGCACGATGTGGCGCGCGATGATCGAACGCGAACTCACGCCGATCGCGCGGGCGGCGTCGATGAATTCGCGCGAGCGCAGCGACAGCGTCTGGCCGCGCACCACGCGCGCCATGTCGAGCCACGAGAATGCGCTGATCGTCAGCACGACGAGATAGAACGCGCGGCCGAACATCGTCATCATCAGGATCGCGATCAGCATGTAGGGGATCGCGTACATCATGTCGACGATGCGCATCATCACCGCGTCGACGCGGCCGCCCAGATAACCGGCGGTCGCGCCGTACGCGACGCCGATCAGCCCGGACACCAGCGTGCCGAGCAGACCGACTTCGAGCGACACGCGCCCGCCTTGCAGCGTGCGCGCGAGCAGATCGCGGCCGAGTTCGTCGGTGCCGAACCAGTGCACGTTTTGCCACGTGGGCGGCAGACTCATCGCGCTCCAGTCGCTATCGATCGGCCCGTTCGGCAGCAGCCACGGACCGGCCACGCAGGCGATCACGATCAGCAGCAGCACGACGAAGCCGGTAAACGCCGCGCGATTGCGCACGAAGCGCATGGCGGCGGTGGCGAGCGGCCCGCGCGAACGCGGCGCCTTTGCGATGGCCGCGAGCGGATCGAGCGCCGCGGCAGTCGTTTGAAGAGAGCGGGGCATGGGTTCAGTACCGGATGCGCGGATCGAGCCACGCATACGCGAGGTCGACCAGCAAATTGAACAGCACGGCGACCGCCGTGGTCAGCACGACGAGTCCGAGCACGAGCGTGTAGTCACGATTGATCGCACCGTTGACGACCAGTTGCCCGAGGCCTGGCAGCGCGAACACCGACTCGGTGACCACCGCGGCGGTGATCGACGAAATGCACACCGAGCCGAGCAGCGACACGACCGGCATCAACGCGGGCTTGAGCGCGTGGCGCAACACGATCGTACGGCCCGGCAGGCCTTTCGCTCGCGCCGTGCGGATGAAGTTGCCCGACAGCACTTCGATCATGCTGCCGCGCATCACGCGGGCGATCGCGGCGACGTTGATGAACGTGAGCAGCACGATCGGCAGCACGCGATAACGCCATTCGCCTTCCCCCCAGCCGCCGGCAGGCAGCCAGCCGTGGCCTTCCGAGGTCTTGAGCAGAATCGCGAAGATCCACACCAGCACCGGACCCAGCACGAACGGCGGCACCACGTTGCCGATATTGCCGAGCACCATCACCGCGTGATCGACGAAACGGTCGCGCCGCACGGCGGCGAGCGTGCCGAGCGTGACGCCGATCACGAACGCGATCGGCACCGACACGCCGCCCACGCCGAGACTCACCGGCAACGCCTTCCACACCAGATCGTTGACCGACCAGTCGGCATAGCGGAACGACGGCCCGAGGTCGCCGTGCAACAGCGAGCCGAGGTAGTGCAGGTACTGCAGCCACAACGGTTCGTCGAGGTGATACTTGGCGTTGAGGTTCGCGAGCACGGCCGCCGAGAGTTGCTTCTCCGTGTCGAACGGCCCGCCAGGGGTGAGGTGCAGCAGCAGATAGCACGCGGTGATCACGGCGAGAATCGTCGGGATCGCCCAGAGCGTGCGGCGCAGCGTGTAAGCCAGCATGACGGTGCTCCCGCGCTTAGTGCTTGATCAGATACATGTCTTGCGTGGCGCGCTGATCGACGTAATTGGTCGACGTATAGCCGCCGACGTACGGCTTCACCAGCCGCACCGCCGAATACTGGAAGAGCGGCACCATCGGGTAGTCGTTCATCGCCAGATCGTGCGCCTGCGTGAGCATGGCGGTGCGTTTCGTGTCGTCGAGTTGCTGGTTGGCTTGATCGACCAGTTTGTCGACTTGCGGATTGCAATAGCGCTGATCGTTCTGCACGCTGTTGCAGCGTATCAAGTCAAAATACGACATGGCGTCGTTGTAGTCGACGAACCAGCCGTCGCGCGAGGCTTGCACCTTGCCGTCGTGGCGCTGCTTGAGCAGCACCTTGTATTCGACGTTTTCGAGTTTGGTGTTCACGCCGAGCTTGGTGCGCCATTCCGAGCTCGCGAACAGCGCGACCTTCTTGTGCAGGTCGTTGGTGTTGTAGGTGAAGGTGAAGGTGAGCGGCTTCGCGTCCGAGTAGCCGGCGGCCTTCAACAGATTGCGTGCGTATTCCACGCGCTTAGGCATCGGCCAGGCGGCCCAGTCGGGCTTGAAGACGGCCGCGCCTTGCGTGCCCTTGGAGATCAGGCCGTACATCGGCAATTCGCCGTCCGCGGTCAGGCGCTGGGTTAGCAGGTCGCGATCCAGCACCATCGAAAGCGCCTGGCGCACGCGCTTGTCCTTGAACACCGGATCTTCGTTGTTCAGGCTGTAGTAGTAGGTGGCGATCTGCAGGCCGGTTTTCAGTTCGGGGCCGAACTGCTTGCTGACCTGCGAATAGATGCCCGACGGAATCGAATAGGTGTAGTCGAACTGGCCGGCCTGATACATGCGCATCGCCGTTTCGTCGTTCTCGATCGGCAGGTAGGTCACTTTCGTGATCACCACCTTGCCGGCGTTCCAGTACGTGTTGCTTTTCGTGCCCACCAGGCGGTTGCTCGGCTGCCAGTCGGTCAGCGAATACGGACCGTTCCCGACGAAGTTGCCCGGCCGCGTCCAGTCGCCGCCGAACTTCGTCACGACCGCGCGATTGACCGGGACCATGGTCGGCATGGCGGTCAGTTGCGGGAAGAAGGCGGCCGGCACCTCGGTGGTGACTTCCAGCGTGTACGGATCGGGCGCTCGCACGCCGAGGCTCGTCATCGGCGCCTTGCCGGCGAGGATCGCCTTGGCGTTCTTCACGAATTCGACCAGCACCGTGTACTTCGAACCGGTTTTCGGATCGAGCACGCGCTGCCATGCGTAGATAAAGTCCGCGGCCGTGACCGGCTGGCCGTTGCTCCAGCGCGCGTCGTGGCGCAGCTTGAACACCCACGTGTCCGGCCCGGTGCGCGTCCACGATTGCGCGACGCCCGGCACGATCGCGCCGGCCGCGTCGATGCGCGTCAGACCTTCGAACAGGTCGAGCGCGATCGTATTGCCGGTCCAGGATTCGACGTGCGCGGGATCGAGCGATTCGGTTTCGGTCGGCACCTGGCGGGTCATTTCCTGGCTGGCGGCGAGCGTGACGCCGGCGGGCACGGTGACGGCGAATGCGGAGGACTGAAGCGTAAGGACGAGCGCGGTCAGCGCCGTCGCATGGGCAAACGGGGTTTTCATCGGTTGAGATCGCAGGAAAGGTCGAGAGAAGAACGCGCTGGCGCCAGGGCGCCCGGTTATCTGCGTGGCTCGGGCCAGGGCGGCCCTTGTTGCTTGTCCGACATCAAGGATTCCTTACATGTGGTAATGCAGGCAATCCCTGGCCGGATCAACCGGAAAAGGTGCCTGCTCTTTAGAACAGTCTCGGTGTGCCCACCCAGACGACCACCGACTCGATACGCGCGGTGTTCACCCAGCTGTGCGGCACCGTCGATTCGTAATGCGCGCTGTCTCCCGCGTGCAACACGAACGTCTTGCCCTCCAGCGTCAACGACACTTCGCCGTCGATCACATAAACAAACTCTTCTCCGGCATGCGTGGTGACTTCGGAGCGCTTCTGCCCGGGCGGCATCCTGACCAGAATCGCTTCGAGCTGACGGCCGCCCGTCAGGTTGGTCAGCCGCGCGAACAGATTGGCCGAATCCGCAAAACCGAAAAACTTCAACTGATCCCCGCGGCTCACGCAGCGTTCTTCGCTGGGTGTGTCGACGAAATACTGCACCGTTACCCCGAGTGCGCTGGCAATCCCGGCCAGCGAAGTGATGGACGGTGACGCCAGGCCGCGCTCGACTTGCGACAAAAACGGCTTGGAAATGCCGGCCGCGGTTGCCGTGTCATCCAGCGTGCGCTTGAGCCGTTGCCGCAGCGCGCGGATCTTACTGCCTAGTTCAAGTGCCGGATTGCTCTTTTGAATTGTCGTGACCATAGCAGGAGGAAATTAGCCCGTCAAAATTTGTTTGATATAAGTAAATATGGTTTGATTGCGGCTTGGACCGGGGCGTGGGCCGTTGAACCCCTGGTCGTGGAAAGAACCGCTTTTTAAGACAGGCTCTATGTTGCCAGAACCGCACCCGGCCTCCGCCAATTCGGCCTGGTCATTCCGAAAAACCGCAGGCCGATACGGTGAAAACCGCAGTATTGGAGGTGGTGGGGGTATTTATGCTGACTGAGTATCGGCGGGATTAAAGGCGTGAGATTAAAGACTATTTTCCGGCCGGGCGGCGCATGGTCCGACCGTTTTTCCAGATCCCGTTTTCGCGGCGCGCGGCAGGTCCGCGCGCCGCTGCAACTGCTTGAACAAGAGGCACATGATGAATTCATCCAATCCGACGGGCGCTCGCGTCTCGCAGACCCGGTCGTTTTCGACGGTCTTTCTGATCGAGATGTGGGAGCGCTTCGGCTATTACGGGATGGCGGCGCTGCTCGTGCTGTTCATGATCGACAAGCTGAATTTCTCCGACAGCCAGGCCACGCTCACGTGGGGCGCGTTCACGGCGCTGGTGTATGCGTCGCCGTCGATCGGCGGCTGGATCGGCGACAAGATTCTCGGCGCGCGCCGCACGATGATCTTCGGCGCGGTCGTGCTGGCGGCCGGTTATTTCATGCTGGCGCTGCCCAATGAGCGGTTGGCCTACCTCTACGCGTCGCTCGGCGTGATCGTGGTGGGCAACGGCCTCTTCAAGGCGAACGCCGCGAACCTCGTGCGCCGCATCTATGAAGGCGACGACGCACGCATCGACAGTGCATTCACGATCTACTACATGGCGGTCAACGTCGGCTCGACGGTGTCGATGCTCGCCACGCCCTGGATCAAGGACCACTGGGGCTGGCACACGGCTTTCGCGGTGTGCTGCGCGGGCATGCTGCTGTCGGTGCTGAACTACTTCATCATGTTCCGCACGCTCGCGCATATCGGCTCCGCGCCGGATGCCGGGCCGGTGCGCTGGAAACGCGTCGGCGCGGTGGCGCTGGGCGGCATCATGCTCGGCGCGGCGACGATGTTCGTGCTGCAGCACAAGGCGATCGCGGTGGCTTGCGTGTACACGGCGGGCGTCGCGATTCTGGCGATCTTCGGCTACATGCTGGTGAAGTGCGAACGCTCGGAGCGCTCGGGGCTCGTTGCCGCGCTGATCCTGACTGCGCAGGTGATCCTTTTCTTCGTGTTCTACGTGCAGATGTCGACCTCGCTCACACTGTTCGCGCTGCGCAACGTCGATCCGCGTTTTTCGCTGTTCGGCGTGACGCTGTTCACGTGGAGCGCCGCGCAGTTCCAGGCGCTCAATCCGATCTGGATCATGGTGATGAGCCCGTTGCTCGCGCTGCTTTATACGAGACTCGCGAAGGGCGGCAAGGACGTGCCGGTGGCGGTGAAGTACGCGTTCGGCTTCGCGGTGGTGGCGGCCGGCTTCTTCGTGTACGCGTCGAGCGGCAACCATGCGGTGAACGGGCGCGTCTCGTCGTGGTTCATGGTGGGCGGCTATGGCCTGTACTCGCTGGGCGAATTGCTGGTGAGCGGCCTGGGTCTCGCGATGATCGCGCGCTACGTGCCGGCGCGCATGAGCGGTTTCATGATGGGCGCTTACTTCGTGGCGACCGGCGTGTCGCAATATCTGGGCAGCGTGGTCGCGAACTTCGCGCAGATGCCGGCCGGCGATATGGATCCGCTCGAATCGTTGCCGCTTTATACCAAGCTGTTTACCGGTCTGGGCTGGCTCGCGGCGGTGGGCGCGCTCGTGGCGGTGCTGTTGTTGCCGCTGATGCGCAAGCTCTCGCGTGAACATCAGCGTTGCAGTGACGAGGCGCGTGAGAGCGCGCGGCAGAGTGGGGCGGTGGTGGAGTAGGCAGCGGCGACGGAGGTAAGCTTACGACTGCCATTGGTCTTTCGGAATAGTCGTTTTCCGGATATTCGAGGTAACCACTCACATGGAAATCCACATCGCCGTCGAAGGGCGTCACGACCTGTCCGGACAGATTTATCGGCAGTTGCGCGCCGGCATTCTGGAAGGGCGTCTCGCCGGCGGCACGCGCCTGCCGTCCACGCGCGATCTCGCCACGCAGTTGGGCGTTTCCCGCAAAACCACGCTCGACGTATTCGAGCGGCTTCTCTCCGAAGGTTATCTGGGCGCCCGCGCCGGTTCGGGCACCTTCGTCGCCGACGGCCTCAAGCGTCTGCCGGTGGAGCGCTCGCCGCATGCACGGGCGGCCGAATCGGCCCGCGAGCGGGTCAAGGCCAAGGCGAAAGCCGCGGCGCGCGCCCAGCCGCTATGGGAGGCGATGCCCGAGAGCCTGCCGTTGCCGCGGCCTTCGGTGCTGTCGCCGCAAGACTTCGTCGGCGGCGCGACCGACAAGGCGCTGTTTCCCTTCGACGTCTGGCGCCGCTGCGTGAATCAAGCTTTGCGTGCGCAAGCGCGTGCTCCGGGCACCTATCGCGATGCGGCCGGCGAGCAGGAGTTGCGCCTCGCGATCTCGCGCTACCTCGCGTTCAACCGCGCGGTGTCGAGCAATTGGGAAGACGTGATCGTGACGCAAGGCGCCCAGCACGCGCTCGACCTGAGTGCCGGTGGATAGCGAAGGGCTGATCGTGAGCAAGCTGCCGGACAAGGCGCGGCTCGTCTACGTGACGCCCTCGCATCAGTTTCCGCTCGGCATGCCGATGAGTCTCGAGCGGCGCGTCGAGTTGCTCGAATGGGCGCAGAAACGCGGCGCCGTGATCATCGAGGACGACTACGACTGCGAGTACCGCTTCGAAGGCCGTCCGATGGAGCCGCTGAAAAGTCTCGACCGCGCCGGGCTCGTCGCCTACGTGGGCACGTTTTCGAAGACGATCTTTCCGGAGTTGCGGGTCGGCTACGTGGTGCCGCCGGCATCGTTGTTTGGTCCGCTCTTCAAGGCACGTCAGATCGCGGACTGGCATGGCTGCACGCTCACCCAAACCGCGCTTGCGTCCTTCATGCTCAACGGCGACTTCGCCAAGCATCTGCGGCGCACGCACAAGGCGTATGCGGCACGGCGCGCGATGCTGCTCGATCATCTGCGCGGCGGCCTCGCGCCGTGGTTGGAACCGATCGTGCCGACGGCCGGCATCCACATGGCGGCGCGCCTGCGAGCGCCGTTGACGGAGGACGCGGTCGTGGGCGCGGCGCGGGAAGCGTCGATCGGTCTGTACGGGATCGCACCGTTTCATCAGCGCGTGAAGTTGCAGCCAGGCTTGATGTTCGGCTACGGCGCGATTGCCGTCGAACACATCGACGCGGCGCTCACCAGGCTCGCGGAGATACTGCCGCGCCTTGCGCGATGACCGCCTGACCACGAAAGTGCCTCTATTCATGCATCGAAATGGCTTGTAACGCGCGTTACGTGTTCGCATTGCCGACCTTGTGAGACACGTTTACCCGCTAAAACAAGCATCAAAATGTGTTGCGCAGTCTGCGCCACGCAACAAACCTTGGCTGTTATACATAAAAGAGTCGCGCAAATCGTGCGAGCGCTTGTAGAATCCGGCGTTGAAGCGTGCACATACCGTACGCGCTTCGTGCAATTCACTGACCACAACAGGTAGGAGAAACATGCCGACTTCCGCAAAAAAGGTGGCCAAGAAGGCTGCCCCGGTACCGACCAAAAAGGTTGCTGCAAAGAAAGTTCCTGCGAAGAAAGCCGTCGCAGCTAAGAAGGTCGCCGTGAAGGCGTCCAGCGCACCGTCGCCGATCAAGGACACCTTCACGAAGGCCTCGCTGGCTGCACACGTCGCTGAACGCGCCGCTGTGGAACCGAAGGCCGCCAAGGCCGTGCTGGCCGCGCTCGAAGACACGATCCTCGGCGCCGTGCACAAGAAGGGCGCTGGCGAATTCACGCTGTCGGGTCTTCTGAAGATCGTCGTGCAAGCTGTGCCGGCGAAGAAGAGGCGCTTCGGCAAAGACCCGTTCTCGGGCGAAGAGCGTTGGTTCCCGGCCAAGCCGGCTAGCGTGCGCATCAAGGCACGTCCGCTGAAGAAGCTGAAAGACGCTGCCGCAGGCTGATCGCGTTTCAGGCGTTGCCATGGTGTTTTAACGCTACGGCGGTTTAACCTTGGTTAACGCTTGAGCCGATCCGCAGTGCAAGAAGTTGTCTGAATCCCCGTGGGTGCAAATCCACGGGGATTTTTTATGCGTGTGTAAAGCAGCTTGCGAATTCCGCCGCGGCCGCCAAGGGGACTTACTCCGGGGCGCGCACCGCGGTTGAAGCATATGCACCGTACTAGCGCATCGTGGGCCGCCGCAGTACGATGGCAGCGAGGCCGTGCCGGTCGGGATGCGCTGTTCGCGTGCATAGTCGGCGTTTCGCGCGCGGGAAAGCTCAATGGCATAGCGCTTGCTTGAACGATTGTCGAACACCGAATGCGCAGCGCATTCGCCTTCTATCCGACAACAAGAGCGGGGCGTGACATGCGATGCTATGACGAGATGCGTCATCACGACGATGCCGTGCGGCCACACTACGCACGCTTCGAACGATGGCTGGTGAAGCAGGGTAATGAAGCGATCGCGCGCAAGCGTGCGGAAGCCGACCTGTTGTTTCGCCGGGTCGGCATCACCTTCGCGGTGAACGGCGATCTGTCGGGCACCGAACGGCTGATTCCCTTCGATCTGATTCCGCGCATCATTCCGCGCAGCGAATGGCAGACACTGGAAGCCGGTTTGCGCCAACGGGTGCGGGCACTCAATCTGTTCATCCACGACGTCTATCACGAGCGCAACATCGTGCGCGCCGGTATCGTGCCGGCCGAGCAGGTTTATACCAACGCGCAATACCGGCCCGAAATGCAGGGTGTGGACGTGCCGCTCGGTGTTTACGCGCATATCGCCGGCGTCGACGTGGTGCGCGCGGGCGACGACGGCGCGTTCTACGTGCTCGAAGACAACCTGCGGGTGCCGTCGGGCGTGTCCTACATGCTCGAAAACCGCAAGATGATGATGCGGCTGTTCCCCGAGCTGTTCGTGCAGAACCGCATCGCGCCGGTCGCGCATTATCCCGATCTGCTGCTCGATACGCTGCGCTCGGTCGCGCCGGAAGGCGTCGACGATCCGGTCGTGGTAGTGCTCACGCCGGGCATGTACAACTCGGCGTATTTCGAGCACACGTTCCTCGCGCAGCAAATGGGCGTGGAACTCGTGGAAGGCAAGGATCTGTTCGTCGACGACAACTACGTGTTCATGCGCACGACCCAGGGGCCGAAGCGCGTGGATGTGATCTACCGCCGCGTCGACGACGATTTTCTCGACCCGCTCGCGTTTCGCAACGATTCGGCGCTGGGCGTGCCGGGTTTGCTGACCGCGTATCGCGCCGGTCGCGTCGCGCTCGCGAACGCGATGGGCACCGGCATCGCCGACGACAAATCGATCTACCCGTTCGTGCCGGAAATGATCGAGTTTTACCTCGGTGAAAAGCCGATCCTCAATAACGTGCCCACGTTCCAGTGCCGCAAGCCGGACGATCTGGCGTACACGCTCGCGCATCTGCCCGAGCTGGTCGTCAAGGAAGTGCATGGCGCGGGCGGCTACGGGATGCTGGTGGGACCGGCTTCGACGAAGGCCGAAATCGAATCGTTCCGCGAGCGCCTGATCGCGCGGCCGGCGGGTTATATCGCGCAGCCCACGCTGGCGCTTTCCGCATGTCCCACATTTGTCGAGGCGGGCATTGCGCCGCGTCATATCGACTTGCGTCCGTTCGTGCTGTCCGGCAAGACCGTCACAATGGTGGCCGGCGGCCTCACGCGCGTAGCGTTGCAGGAAGGCTCGCTCGTCGTCAATTCGTCGCAGGGAGGCGGCACCAAGGATACGTGGATGGTCGACTGACGCGGTTGCCGATGCGGTTGCTCATGCTGCGGTTCATGCAGCACTTCACGCAACCGCGCCCGCAGCCCAACGCGCCGGGCGGCGCTCGACACGCCGCCGGCGCACACGGATAACCAGCGCGGACCTTCCACCTTTGCGAAGGTCTCGCGTTATCAGATACGGAACGCCGTCATGCTAAGCCGCACCGCCGATCACCTTTTCTGGATGGCACGCTACATGGAGCGCGCGGAGAACACCGCCCGCATGCTCGACATCAACCTGAAGGCGCTGCTGTTGCCGCAGACGCCGGAACAGGAGGCGCGCGCGCAACGCTCGGTGCTGCGCATCTCCGAACTCGAAAGCGCGTTCTCGCAGCGCTACGACGAACCGACTCGCGAACACGTACTCGATTTCATGGTGGCGGATGCGACCAATCCGTCGAGCATCCATTCGTGCTTGCAGGCCGCGCGTGAAAACGCCCGCGCCGTGCGCGGCACCTTGACGACCGAATGGTGGGAAACCATCAACGATACGTGGCTCGAATTCAACGAACGCGCGGCGTCCGGGCAGGCCGCGAGCAATCCGGGCGCGCTGTTCGAATGGGTGAAGTTCCGCTCGCATCTGTCGCGCGGCGTGACGATAGGCACCGCGCTGCAGGACGACGCGTTCTTCTTCACGCAACTCGGTACTTATCTTGAGCGCGCCGACAACACCGCGCGGATTCTCGACGTGCGTTTTGCCGACGTCGAACCGAATTCCCGCGATGCGGCGCGCCAGCTCGAAGACTTCTACTACTGGACTTCGATTCTGAGTTCGGTGTCGGCGCTGGAAATTTATCGCAAGGTGTATCGCGACGTGGTCACGCCGGCACGCGTGGTCGAACTGATGATCCTGAATCAGCAAATGCCGCGTTCGCTGCTTGCGTCGCTCGAAGGCGTCTGTGCGAATCTGGCGATGCTGCGCACCTCGGGATCGAACCAGTGCGAACGGTTTGCCGGCAAGCTGCGCGCCGAACTGCTGTACTCCGACATCCGGCAGATTTTCGAAACCGGCCTGCACGCCTATCTGACGCAGTTCCTTGCTCGCGTGTTCGAGCTCGGCAATCTGGTTGCGCGTACCTATCTGATGCTGCCAGTCGCCTGACGGAGTTTCTTATGTACCTGACGATCCGCCACGACACGTCCTATCGCTATGAAGCGACTGTCCATTACTCGATCCAGCAACTGCGCCTGACGCCGATGAGCGGCGCCTCGCAGGTGGTGCGGCGCTGGAGCATCGACGCGCCCGGCAAGCTCGACGCGACGTTCGACGCCTACGGCAACGCGCTGCACACGCTGGTGATCAACAAACCGCATAGCGAGATCCGTCTGCACGTGTCCGGAGAAGTGGACACGATTCCGCTCGTGGACGGCTATCTTCCGGACGGCGTCGGTCCGATTCCGCTCGAGCATTTCACCTGCGCGACGCGGCTGACCGAGGCGGATGCCGCGATCCGCGAGCTGGCCGAATCGGTGCCGAGCCTTGCGAGTTCGAGCAATCTGATCGCGCTGTCCGAACAGATCCTGCAGCGCGTGAAGTACAACCCCGGCATCACGGAAGTCACCAGCACGGCCGCGCAGGCGCTCGAACTCGGCAACGGCGTGTGCCAGGATCATGCGCATCTGATGCTGGCCTGCTGCCGCGCGCGCGGCATTCCGGCGCGCTACGTGAGCGGCTACATCGAACCCGGCGATGTCCCGCATGCGGCGAGCCACGCCTGGGTCGACGTGTGGCTGGAAGGCAAGGGCTGGATTTCCGTGGACGTCACGCACGCCGCGTTTGCCAGCGACATATACTGCCGGCTCGCCGTCGCGCGCGACTATGAAGCCGCCGCGCCGGTGCGCGGCCGGCGGATCGGCGGGCTGGAAGAACAGCTGAAGGTGTCCGTTACCGTGAGCGCGCAACTGTCGCAATAACCGCGCGGAGGGCGGCTTGCTGTTAGGCTTGGGCCTGGCGTCTCAGCGAGCGCCAGCCCTCACAACCATTCAGATTGGACCTGCAACGGTCGTAATACGGCATAGAGGCGCATGCGCGCCGCATTACAATAGCGCCGTTCAGTCGTTTTTTTGCAGGTATTTTTTCTTATGACTTACGTGCCGGCGATGTCATGACGCTCGCGCGAGCATTTCTGCATAACGGTTTGATCGCAGTCCCCACTCGAAACGGCCGTGTAGCTACCACTGCAGCTACCATTGATTTCCCGTCGGGCGGTTCCGCGCCAGATCGTTGCAAAAAGGCGACGTCCAGCCACGCTGGCCCTCATAGTGACCCAACGGCAGGTAGCAGGAGGTTCAAGTTGTCTTGCTCCGACCACGGAGAACGCGGATTTTGCGACAGGTGGGTTGCTTGAGTGAAAGTTGATGGTTGGGCCGCACAACGGATCAACGCCGCTCAGTCGTGGGTTAGGTCTGGTATCCGGTCAAACGCTTTGTATCGTTCGTTACCGATAAGGCTCTTGCCGGAAATAGTCCCGTTCGATCAGGAAACAGTTAAGTGCTTGTAGGATGGTCAGCGGTTCGATTCCGCTTACCTCCACCATCGAACCAAGTTCGATGTGCCGCAGACAGCCGTAGAAGTCCGAAAAGCCCTGAGAAATCAGGGCTTTGTCGTTTCTGAGCGTCCATAGATTTCCTCTGGCTTCCTCCCTGTTCCACGATTTGCACCTACCCAAAGTCCTGACCTAAACTGGGTCACGTCGATTCTCCATTTTTGGGGCAGGGCATGGGACAGTTGACCGAGCTACAGATCCGTTCTGCCCGGCATCGCGACCGGGACTATTTCCTCTCTGATGGCGACGGGCTGGTGCTTCGCATTCGGCCGACTCGCAAGGTCTGGATGTACCGGTATAGCCAGGACGGCAAGGAGGTCAAACTCGGCCTTGGGCGGTATCCGGTCGTATCGCTTGCTGCTGCCCGTCAAAAGGCACGGTTACTCGCCGAGAAACGAGCCAATGGTATTGACCCGAAGCAGGATCGTCGGACGGCGCAGGAGCGTGAGCGAGTCCAGCGGTCAAATACTTTCGAGGCCGTTGCTCGCATCTGGCACGCGCAGGCGAACAAGGACCGGACCTGGTCTCAGGATTACGCGGACAAGGTCATGCGAGCCTTGGAGCTACACATGTTTCCGTGGGTCGGACGATATCCGATGCCGTCGATTCTCCAGACCGAGATCGTGAAGTGTCTGCACCGTATCAAGGATCGTGGGCACCTGGAGACCGCGCAGCGCGTGAAAGGGTATGTGGTGGACGTGTATGGAAATTCAACCAATCACGGCGAAGACGGCGCCGATAGGAGCCCGTCCCAGTAGAATTCGAACAAGGCCATTCCGAACGGCTCACGAGGGTCTAGGGATAATGGGGCAATTCAGCTCCTACCTTTCTCATGCCCATAATTTTGCGAGCACACGATGTCCGATGAGTTCCTTCGCCTTTCTGAACAACAGGAAGCGCTGCGGCAGATAACAAGCTCCTTTGACGACCTGCGGCGACACGCTGATTTGTTAGGGGACGCTCACAAGCGGCTTGAGATAGGGTCGGCGATGAAGGACTTCGTCCGGCAGGAGGAGGCACACCGCAAAATACTGGCAGGTCTCTCGGACGTCGGTGGCATTGCAAAGATCGCCCAGGATTTTGGAGTGGACTTCCTCCGGCAGAAGGAGGAGCACCGCAAAATGCTGTCAGGTTTCACGGATGTCGGCCGCATTGCAAAGATCGCCGAAGATTTTGGAGCGGGCTTCGTGCGGCAGGAGGAGGCGCACCGCAAAATGCTGTCGGGTCTCGCGGATGTCGGCGGCATGGCAAAGATCGCCCAAGATTTTGAGCGTCAGCGCAAACTTATCGAGGGACCTGTCGAGGAGGCGAGACGCCTGGGGTTGTTCGATCCTCAGTCGGATATTCGCAAAGCGATCAGCACGACAATTGAGGCGCAACAGAGCTATAAAGATTTGTTTCGGTTGCCAGAGGTCTCGGAATTGGGCCGGATTGCCCATGAGGCCATGGAGAGGGTTGACCTCGCGCGCACCGTGCTGGGAACCAAAGATCGTCTGCGGACGGCTATGGAGACGATGCGTTCCCCGTGGCTTCAGATAGAGGAGAGTCTTGCTTCAGCGAAGGCCTTCTCCGAGATCATCGCCATGGGTCGCGGAATCGATAGCTTGCGTACATTCGACCATGATTTCGCAGCAGCGCTACGGCCCGGTCTCGGCGATTGGCGCGATCTGCTGACGCCGGCACCTGAATCGTTGATCGATCCTTTTTTGCGCTCACGCTTCTATGTGAAACGAGGTTTCGATCCCGATCTCACAGATTTCACGACGTCGGCGTTCGATGAAGGCTTACGAATCGCGGGTCTACGTAAGCCGGAGTCAACCGAAAGCGGTGATGGCCAACAGGACAGCTTTGCGCGGGCGAAGGATGCATTCGACCGGTTGCTGCGTTTCGAAGTCGCTCTTCGTCGCTTCATCGAGCGGGTTATGCACGCCGCGTTTGGCGACGCCTGGATGAAGCGACAGCTCCCCCCGAACATGCTCGACAACTGGATCGACAAGAGGGACAAGGCGTTGAAGGCTGGACATGACGAACATCCGTTGATCGACTATGCGGATTTCACCGACTACAGGGCGATCATCGAGCGCAAGGACAATTGGAACGCTGTCTTCAAGACGGTATTTGGCCGCGCGGAGGACGTGCGCGAATCCTTCCAACGCCTGTTCCCAGTCCGTATTGCGACTATGCACGCTCGTCTCATCACCCGGGATGACGAGTTGTTGCTGTTAGTCGAAACGAAGCGGGTGCTCAGGGCGATCGGCGCGAAGTAGCGCGAAAATCCATTTGCGGCGCTACAAAGCCATGGAGCGAAGTGCCCCGGCAGGTGGGAAGCCGGCAGCGCCAAGTTACTCGTACTGACCGCAGACCTTGACGGCCGGCTCCTGGTGAGCATGCCCTCCCAGGAATGGGCGACACATTGACGTCCGCCTCCCGGTGATCACGGGGTCGAGATCGGGCGGTCGTTGCAGCTTGACGACCAGCCCGTTAATCGGGCGCAACCGTTCCGCCAACAACGTGTCGACATTTCCTACGAAGTCCACTTTGAAAGCGTCTCACTTTGCCTCGGACAGGCCCGTGTGGAAGCGCTCTTGCTTCATTTCGCCCTAGAATTCCCGGCGCGACGAATCGGAGAATCGTCGCAGGGCCATCGCATGAAGAGCCGTTAACAATCAGTCACTTACGGAAGTGACTTGTAAACAAAAGCGAAAGCAAGCGAAAGCTCGTTTACTGTCGTCTTTTGCGTGGCGAAACGATGCACGACGACGTTCTGAATATCGAAGAAGCTTTCGGTGACCTGAAAGACCCCCGCAGTCGCACGCCGGCCCATGACCTGACGCAGATGCTGGTGATAGCGTTGTGCGCGATTCTCTCGGGCGCGGATAGCTGGATCGGTATTGAACTGTGGGGCAACGCGAAACTGGACTGGCTGCGCCGCCACATTCCGCTGGAACACGGCATTCCCTCGCACGACACCTTCGGACGGGTGTTCGCGGCGCTCAATCCAAAGCAGTTCGAAGCGTGCTTCATCCGCTGGATGAGCGGCCTTTGCCCGACACTGGCCGGCCAGGTGGTAGCGATCGACGGCAAGACGGTACGCGGCTCACGTCAACCAACTACATGGTCCGCAGACAGTCAAATAAGTCCGAAAAGCCTTGATAAATCAAGGCTTTATCTTTTAACCGGTCCGTAGAATTCCGCCCTGTTCCGGGGTGTTCTGCTGTTTGCTTGTACCCAGACTTTTGTACCCTAAACTTGGTCGCGTCGAGTTTGCGTTTTGGGGTACAACATGGGCCTGCTCACCGAACTGCAAATCAAGTCCGCACGGCATCGCGATAAGGAGTATTTCCTGGCTGATGGCGATGGGCTGTATCTGCGGGTCCGTCCGACCTCAGTCTGAGTGCCACCGCGTTTTCCGGATAGAGAACTGTCGTACAGTGCCTTTGGGCAGCCGTAGGCAACGGCCCAGCCCTTACGATAGTCGTGGCGGGCGCCACAAGTCGTTCCAACGCCGAAATCCCATACGTCGCAATGAAACTGATGACGTGATGCTCGCTGCTGAAGCGCAGCGCTCCGACAACGTCGTCTGTGGTCTGCGGACGAACTGCAAGGCAGACGATCTGACATCGGTCGAGGACCTCCTGATTGGAGATAAAGTCGGAACTGGTGTACGGGGGGATTGAGGCGGGAGATTGAAGGCGGTGGAGGTTTCAGCTGAGAATCTGATTGTCGAAGTCGGAAACCAGCAACCAGCAAACCATCCACCATGAGCAAGTTTACGGAAAAAGAAGTCGTCGGTCTATCGGCAAGCG
>WNGR01012207.1_pt1 | contig 24424 bp, 19 predicted proteins | sample 5407581 | NCBI WGS metagenome assembly WNGR01 (sample SAMN13153383, study PRJNA577476) | soil metagenome | isolation source: 80 cm soil or saprolite under Garry oak tree replicate 2 | place: USA:California | collected 2016-06-15
GGCAAATTGATTGGCTCACTTTATCTGGCCCGCGTGATTGTGGTTGTTTCGATTTTTGGACTGGTCATTTGGATCGTGCGGATACCGTTGCGGCAATTCGTCAAGGCAGTGCGTGAGCCGGCAGCGCTTGCATTCGCCACGACGAGCAGCGAATCGGCGTTGCCTAAAGCGATGGAATCGATGGAGCGTTTCGGCGTGCCGCCCCACATCGTCGGGTTCGTAATGCCGACCGGCTATTCGTTTAACCTCACAGGATCGACATTATATCTGGCAATGGCCTCCGTGTTTGTCGCGCAAGCAGCGGAAACGACAATGGGTTGGCACATGTCCGTGGGCCAACAGATTACGATGATGCTTACGTTGATGGTGAGTTCCAAGGGGGTGGCCGGCGTGCCGCGGGCGGCGCTTGTCATTTTGCTGGCGGTATTGAATTCTTTCGTGCCGTCCGGACTTGGGCCGATCGGTGTCGCCATCATTTTTGGCGTGGACGAATTGATGGACATGGGTCGCACATGTGTAAATGTGATCGGCAACTGTCTCGCGACTGTGGTCGTCGCGCGCTGGGAAAAACAATTCGACGACGCACGCGCACGCCTCTTTGGCACACCAGCGGAAACCGCATTGGATTTAAAATCAGACAATGTCGCATTCGCGGACGCGGTTACCCAAGAAGAGTGAGTCGCGCGTGATGCGCATGTGCATTGTCCCGGACGAATTAGACGTTCACCGTCTCAAAGACAAAGTAAGGCGCCTCAGCCATTAGACACTGTTTTCAGGGTTGGATTCGACATCGGTCGCGACGGCGACATGAAAGATCGACAAAGCTGAATCGTTCCGGCTAAGATGGGTGTGTTATGCCCATCTTGCATACCGGCACGGAAGCAACTTATCTGATGCAGATTTTCACGGCTGCATTTCTTTCGATTCTTTTTCTTCAATCTGGGATTGATAAAATCGTCGATCGCCGTGGAAACTTCGAATGGCTAAAGGGACATTTCGGAAAGAGCCCGTTAGCTGAACTGGTGCCTGCGCTGCTAACCATAATTACCATTCTCGAACTTGCAGCCGGAGCACTGAGCGCGCTTGGGTGTGTGCTGGTGATTTTCTTGCACGATCCGACCATCGCATTCTGTGGCGCGGTGATTGCCACGGTTGCAGTCCTTGCGCTATTCTTTGGCCAACGCATGGCCAAGGATTACGCAGGCGCGGCGGTGCTTGTTCCGTACTTTCTCCTCACGCTCATTGCAATTTATCTGCTCGCGCAGCGGTAAATCGGTGAGAATCTTTTTAGCCCATGTCTGCAGTCTTCCTCAACGAAACATCCGTCGCCACTGGATGCCGGTGCAAGGAAACATGAACAGACAACGCCTGAAGAGAGGTTAATTTATTCATGAGCGCCGACAAAGCTGACGAGATCGTTAGACGGGCGATGGCGGACCGGAGCGTATACGACGCGATGGTGGCGCGTGAAAATGAAGTCTGGGGGAAAATTCTGCCGGATCGGGAGCGTTCCGAAGCTGTAATTGAAGATACAAAAGCGGAAATTGAACTCGGCGCACGCCGCCATTTTTCTTCTCTTTCAATGGTCGCACAGGAAAGAAAACTAACGTTTGAACACAGTCTCGTTCTCGGATGCGGCGCCGGTAGATGTGAACGCGACCTGGTTCGGAACGGAGTGTGCCAGAGTTTTCATGGAATCGATATCTCAGAGAATGCGATAGCCGCGGCGCGAAAAATCGCGAAGGAGCAGAACTTGCCGCTGACTTATGAAGTGGCCGATCTGAATTTCTTGAAGTTACCGGAAAAGACATTCGATTTGGTTGTAGCTCAGACCTGCCTCCACCACATCCTTTTTCTCGAGCGGGTTGCGGAACAAGTGTGGCGCTCACTGAAAGCCGATGGCTATCTCTGGATTCACGACTTCATTGGCGAAACGCAGTGGCAATATGACCTCAAACGCATCTCCATCGCGAACCAAATTCTGGCTATCCTTCCTGAAAAATTTCGCAAAAACAAAATTACCGGCCAATTGGTAACAGAAATTGAACGTCCCGAGCCAGGGGATCTTGGCTCACCATTCGAGTCGATTCGATCCAACGATATAGTCCCAGTGTTTCAACGCTGGTTTTCCATCGAATGGAAACTGGAGTTTGACGCTTTCCTGCGTCTTGTTGTGCCACAGGGCACTCGCGCGACCTATCTGGAAAATGAGGATACCAGAGCCTTGTTCGCAACGTTGATGTTACTCGACGATTTGTGCATGAAAGAAAGGATTGTGCTACCAAGTGGCGGCCAATACCTCATGCGCCCGAAGCCCCTTGATGACATTTAGGACAAAAACACCGAAAGTGGGTAGCCAACACGCCCAGCGAACATAAAAAGCACATCGCCCGAATAGACGTCGCCCGCCCAAGACTTACGCCATCGGATGGATCGTACCTTTGATAATTAGCGCGGGCCTTCGATGTGCTGCCATTACCGAGCAATTTCCAGTAGCAATGCTGCAACGCATCATGATCCTGAGCATGCAAATGCCGGATAATCCGGCTTTGAGCTGTCGTTAGAGTTCTATGAGAGAAGTTGCCAAGGTGAACTTTGCTACTATGCCGTTCTTAATTGGCACCTTATTGTTCCTGTGCGCCTTGATATTCTATTACTTCGCGGTTCTTCGAACTGACTATAACAAAACAGAACTGCTCGATCTCGCTCCGCACACCGATGCTACAGAATATTTCGCACAGGCAAGAGCGCTGGGCAAGGATGGATGGCCTTCGATACAGATTGGATACGAGAAGCTGCCATCGAGGTACCCGCCTGGCTATCCGGTGCTAATGCTTCCTTGGCTGAACATTCTGCCAACTACAGCTGTTGTGTTAGCGCCATTTAGAGCCAACCAAACTCTCGGCCTGCTGCTGCTTCTGGCTGTATTTACGTTCTATGCCTCTCTGGCAATGCCGATAACGGGAGGCTTTGCCGCGCTGCTAGTCGCAACCCTTCCCTGCTTTTTCACTCTTTGCCGTTCCTCACTCAGCGACGTAAGTGCATCGCTGCTAATTGTACTGGCGTTTATGTTTGCCTACCTCGGAGTCACGGAAGAACGGCGCTCGAAGATTTATTTGTCGGCGATTCTCCTTGGCCTATCGGTAAACGTTAGACTGCAATCGGCTTTCTTTGCACCATTGTTGCTGGTCATGACGATCTTCCCAATGAGAGAAATGCGCGTGCGCTGGCTGCTGCATTGCGCTGCCGCTGCGGCTGTCTTCGTGCTGGCTGCCAGTCCTGTGCTGCTGTTGAACACGATTCAGTTTCATTCACCACTTAGGACAGGCTACGACTTCTGGACCCCGTTTTTTAGTAAGAATCACCTTTTCTTTTCTCTTCGCTATGTTCCAAACAACGCCTCCGCGCTGTGGAACGAATTCGCTCTGCAGCCGCTCGAATATCATACTGCAAATATTTTTGGAACTGGTACCTGCTTTGTCCCAGCCTTCCTTTTTTTAACTTGCGCAGGCTTGTTCTTTATCCGTATTGATCGCTTCGTTACCTGCGCCGTTTTAGCTTGCTCAGCTTTCCTTGGAGTGATTCTAACTCATAATTACAGACTTGTTGATGCAAGATACTACCTGCCTCTTCTAATCCTCTCCATCGCGCTTGCCGTGCTGCCGGCGACGTGGGCCGCAAAGAATCTTGTTACCGGCAGACGGATTATTATCGCTTTGCCGATTTTTGTCTTATTCGCCGCGGCCTGTCTCGGTTTTCCTTCACGCTCGGGCTATAAGACACAGAGCATTGGCCGGTGCCAAGCGTGGGACGCTCTTCATTTCACGACTCCAATGCGCCAATCGGTGCAGTTCATTGCGCAAGAGGAGTTCGCCAAACGGTTAAGGCGGCAACCTGGGATCGTTCTCAGCGATATTGATCCTGTTTATCTAAACGCTCTTCTGCCGGGGGCATTCGTCGCAGCCCCGGTCGATGGGCAGCATAATTACAAGTGGAGCTACGCCTGGCATTATGACCAAGCGCAGGCTTCGGTGTTGGTCGAGCACGGCTTGCAACAATCACTTCCCGTTTACGCGCTATTCACTTCTCCCAACGATCTCACTACAAACCAGTCGCGCTTGCCGACCATTCCGGGATACGAATGGCGCATTCTAAACAACTCTGATGGCAACGCTGTAATACTAAAACTTACTGCCCTCGGCTCGGATCAGGCGACGCCACCGGAGTGATGCACATCACAGCTCGTTTTCCCTACAGCGTGCCCGGAGACTAATTCATGCAACGAGCTCGTCGCGTTATTTCATTTTCGGGTCTGCTTTTGCTGGCGGCCTATCTTCGACTAGCTGGATTGACTTGGGGTCTCCGCAGCGGGTATGGGCACGAGCTGAATTTTCAGCCGGATGAATTCGTAAGCCTCAGGGGCGTCCTCCAATTAGATTTATTAGCAGGCAATATCAAGGCCCCGGGAGCATACTTTGAGGGCACATTCAACTATTACCTGTGGGCCGTGCCACAAGCAGTGCTCAAGGTGACCGCCAGGAAGGATACAGACCTTGGCGACTCAATCACAACAAAAGATCACTCCGATCTTTTGTATATCTCTCGATGTATGTCGGTGTTCTTCGATCTCTGCGCAATAGTTGTCGTCTTTCTTGCGATCAGAGAAGCAACTCATGCGTTCTATCCGTCCGTTGTGGGCGCGCTTTGTTACGCCGTTCTGCCAATGCAGGTCATCTACGCACATTTTATGAGGACTCACATCTTGAGCAATCTGTTATGCGCACTGGTCATTTGGTTGTCACTAAAACTCCGGAAATCCCAACCGTGGCCGCTGCTTCTTCTCGTCGGTCTCATTTCTGGTCTGGGAGCGGCGACCCGATACCCTGTGGGACTCATCGTTGTGATTCCGTGTCTGTATTTGCTATTTAATGGTAGTGACAATTTACCGTTCTGGCGACTGCGAGTTCTGGAACGTGTGAAAAAGTTTGTCGCAGGACCAGCTTGGTTGATCGGCTTGGGATTTGCAATCGGGCTGTTCCTTGGCCATCCGATGCTGTTTTTAGACCCATCAAGCGTCACAAAAGCAATCACAGACGAAACATTAAAATACGCGGCATTAAAGGAGTTCAGCGGTGCTCACTTACTTAATCTGTCTGCTGTCTGGAGGTATGTCACACACGTGATTCCATTCGCCATGTACCCTGTGTTGTGGGTCGTTCCTTACTGCTCGGTTGTTTATCTTCTTTTCAAGCGCAGCCTTTACAGACTTACCGTTCCATTACTGATCTTTTCGCTTCTGTATCTGTATTTGATGGGAAAAGGCTACCTGGCACCCTATTTCGGCCGGATAACCATGCTTTTGATGCCTGGATTTTGTGTTCTCGTTGGGATAGCTTGGAGCGACCTGCAGTTACAGGTGAGAAACCACCGCAGACTCGCGGTTGTTTCGACCGTTGCGCTCCTGCTCATTGTTGTGCCATCGTTAATTTTTGATCTGGCGTACGGTCGGGCCATGCAGCAAAACGATGCACGCGAGATCGTTCGGAAAGATCTGCAGAATGCCATTGGAGAGAGACCAACGCGGATTGGTATTTTGCACGTCGGACCGGATTTTTATACAGCAATGCCCGCCGCCAAGCCACTGAATAACGAAAAAGTGACGGTTCAGTTACAGGATCCTGGGGAAAACGCTGATTTCCTTCTAGTAGGCTTTCCCACTGAAGCTGCGCCGGCGCTAATCAACGCAACTGTTCGGCAAGTTGAGACGCAGGGAAAATTTAAATATGCAAAAACTTATCGCGTGCCCGTAAGGATTTTTGGACACGAGTTCAGCCTCACGCACTTTCCTCCAGATATGACATATTCCTTTCCAACGATTTTGCTTGTCCGAGCAAGAACCTCGACGTGACCCAGGCACCAGCTGATTGGGATGTCGCTATACATCCAGCCGCAGGACGCAATGAAAAAGAGTGAAAAGAGCAGGCTAATTTCCAAAACGCCTGCCGAATCGCACGCCGGTGACATTCTACTGCTGCCCATAGCGATTCTCGCATTTTGGACCTTCGCGTATCAACTTGTGTTAATCGTCAGATGGCCAGCGAAAACGATTACGTGGTGCTTCCTGGCTTTGGCCATAGCCGGTTTTTTCCTTTTGGCCGCCTTCTGGAACAAAACGAATGCAACGCCTGCCAAAGGGTATCGCTTTCATTTATCCCACCTTTTTCTTCTGATTCTCGGTCTTGGCTACGCAATGGCAGTTCTTTTTGTGCGTCGTCCGAATCAGGACGATGTCGTCTACTTTCATAGAGTTCTGACTCAATTGTTAGATCTTAACCAGCCCATCTACCTCCGTCAGACGAGTGTTGACATGGACGCGGCGGCATTCTCGCCAGTTCATTTGGCAACCAGCTATGAGATGTTCATGGGTTTTTTGGGGCAAAATCTTGGAATCGATCCGCTGTACTTCTATCAAGTAATTGGTCACGCAATTGCTGCATTTTCGCTTCCGTTTGTCCTCTACTGGTGCATCCGGAGATTTGGATTGAATCGCTGGGCTGCAGCGATCGGGACTCCGCTTGGCATCGGATTTCTGCTTCTCGCCGACAGGTCGTCGTTCGGCGTGATGCTTGGAACTGTTAAGTCACTACAGTCAGCCGACCCAGCCGGATGGGTCGGGTTTGCGACCGTCTCCGGCTACATGTGGCAGGGTAAACCAATCGTTTTGATTTTGTTTCTGCCGATTGCTTTGGCACTTAGTTACCGATTTCTTAATCGAGGTAGTGCGAGTGATCTGGTGTGGCTCACTTTATTAGGCATCGCCGGGGTAGGTCTCAGCAATATCGCGCTCTACGCAATCCCGGCGGTGATTTCGTGCTCTTGGCTAGCGTCTTTCACGCTTCACTTATTAGAACACAAGCCGCGAGCGGATGTATGGAAACACGTTCGCCGTGGCCTTTGGTTCGCAATTCCGCTCGTATACTCAATCGGGATTTTGGCATCGCTGAAACTGGACATAATTCCAAAGCCGGTCGACATCCACCTGCTTGGACCGAGATACCTCCCGTGGCGTGAAGCCGTAGATTATGCTATCGGCGGACCGGCGGAGTACTTGCGCGATGTCGTACTTATGATTGCCGTGCCGTTGCTAATTGTCAGGGGAACTACTGGGCTCTTTATCTTCCTTTATCTTTGTGCTGTGTGGCTGTTTTGTTTGAACCCATTGCTGGCGCGCGTGTGGATGGCAAATATCCTTGCTCCTACCTATTTTCGCCTTGTCTATCTTTTGCAGTTTCCGATGCTTTGTGCGTTGCTTGGAGCTGCAGCGTCGTCACTAGCACGGTCACAGAGCTTGCTGAAAACCCGATTAGTGACTGTCCTGGCGCTTTCATCGGTCATCGTGACTTTCGTCTATAGTTATCGTGGACTTTCAATCGTGCCGAGAGATGCGAAACTCGGCATCGGCTGGAAGTCACCAGGGGAATACCAGTTACTTCCGGCGAACATCCAGTTTGCTAAAGCTGCCGGCAGCTACATTGCGCACGCGAAGCTGCTCGTACCGACTTGGACAGCAGGTTGTGAGTTACCGCTTCTCTTTCCAGAAATGAAAGTTGTAGCTCCGCGCCTCGTCGTCCATTATTTCGCTAACGCTGGCAATACGGAGGAAGGGATACTGCGCCAACAGGCGCAGGCTTTTATCGAGGAAAACCCTCCTGAAAACGTGGCGCGGCTTCAAGTGTTAGAGCGGAGCTTTCGCGAGGTAATCGAAACCGGTGGCGCAAATGCAGTTGCCGTTCCCGAACCTGAAACCGAGAGAGTGTTGACGGCTCTGAAATCGATTGACGCTCAGTGGCATCGCGTTTTGGAAGCTGGCGGGCTGGTGTTGATGCTTCCTGGTGACTCAGCACCAAGGAGTTGAAATTGAAAGCCAGTTCTTGAACATACCCTGATGAAGCAGAACTTCGGCGATCCGTGTTTGCGATCAAGGCAGCCCATTGCGCCACTAGCGCACTAAGTCGAATGCCTCGCTTCGCTCCATTGGCCGAGCGCGCCGTCCAAATCTTTGCCATTGTAATTGGCGGAGTCTTCCTACTTTCGGCAGGTGTCTATCTTTATTTAGGCCGCGTAACCTGGTTGATGGGAGGCGATTTTTGGAGCGTTTACGCTCTCGCCTGGAAGCACACGTGGTTTCAAAGTGCCCTGCTTAAACAGGCTGGCCACGTTACGTTCTTCCCCAACCTCATTGGTCTCGCCAATTTGCGTTTTTTTCATGGCGACGTGCAAATGCTCTTCTTTGTAGGGCTGGGGCTGCTTTTTATAACAGTCTCGCTGCTTCTGATCCCGATTTGGCGTGATAAAACCATAAGGCTGACTGGAAAGACATTGTCCACACTTGTTGTGGTCACGGGCAATTTTTGGATGGGCCGAGCTAGCATCACTGCCAATGGCGAGTTCAACTGTGAAAACTCTTTGGCGATGAGCGGAGCGGCACTGGCTTTTCTTTTGATAGCCAAGACGCGTTGCTCGTGGACGACCACCGCGATTGTAGTGTGTGCCGGGTTTGTCGCTTCCTTTAGTTTTGGCGGAGGGTTGGCGATTTGGCCTACTTTGCTGCTTCTGGCCTGGTGCCTGCGTCTTCCGTGGAGAACGATTGTTTTACTCGGAATCAGCGCGCTTGCAGCAGCCCTCGTCTACGAGATGGTTCCAGTGCTTCATTTCGGCTGGCCAAAAGCATCGGCGGTGTCTCCCGGTAATCCCATTAGTGCTTTAACCAACTTCTGCAGACTTGTAGGTAGTCCGGTTTTATGCACAATCGCGGCTTGGCGCACGGAAAAGTCGCTTGCAGATTTAGAGCACTCCTTTGCTATCGCATTGTGGACCGGCTTGGCGGGTTTGGTGCTCGCAGGAATCTTTGCCTTTTGCTCCGCGTTATCTATTCTGGAGTTCACTCTTTTGGACGAGTTTGATTCTGCTCGCGATCGAGCGAGCGGAACATCTGCAGTGGAGACGATGGCCGATTCTGCTTCTCCCACTTGCCATAGCCATCTTCGCCTGGCCCGCACATTATCAGGCGTGGTTCTGGTGCAAAAACGTTCAAATCATGTATGACAAGGATGCTACCGCTGTGATCAACGGAGCTTTTGAGGTTCAAAGGATGCAAATGCTTCCTCTTGAGCTTCAACAAATTTTTGAAGAAAGGATTCACCTGGCCTCGCAGTTGCGGGCGCGTCACTTGGATGTGTTCGCTGACGGCTTACAAGATTGGATCGGGCTCAGGGAAGTGGATGTGTTTGGGGCGCGACATAGGCCAGAAGGGCTTCGCGGTCAGTGCAGGATTGATGCGTTAGGCCAGTGCGATAACGGTGCCCCCGCAGCGCGTGTAAGCGGACAAGCATTCAAACACGAGCAGTCGATTCCGTGGATATTGGTAATAACCGATTCAAACGGCGTGATTCGCGGAGTGGCCCGCTCTGCGCCGATTAGCCCGTTTATCAATCGCACGTTTTATCAGAGCAAATTGACGGCGAATATTGGATTTGTCGGCTACATTAGGGATTACAATCCGGAACTACGCTACGCACTACGGAGCGCCGATAATCTAACTCTTTCGGATGAAGAGATCCCAGTGCAACACTAGCCGCCAGCGCGGTGAAGCGTGACGGTTGATTATAAAATAATGCTGTTGCTTACGCCACTAAGGTTTACGACTTGTTAAGGACCATCCGTGGCACAAGCTCTGTCTGCTTCAAGCCGAGCTCTCATTTCTGAATAATCTGTGTCATACTTGGCTCTGACCTCTTTCTCTTGCTTCTTCTGACCCCATTTCGCCGTTTCAGTTGGCTATCGTTTCGGCTTTGGCAGTCGTTTGCTATCCGTGAACATCGTTCCCACGGGCGTGTGATCATCATAACTCCATCCTGCCTTCAAACATAGGGCGTTAATGATCGCTTCCAAAGTCATGTCAGACCCAGCAAAGTCTATTTTCGGACCGCTGAAATCCCATCGGGAAGTTGGAACATGTTTATCAAGGTATTTTCCCGTGCGGCTGGATTCGAGAAAAACTTCGAAATGACGCTTACCTCCAGAACTTTTTTCGATCTCTTCTGCTAGAGAGACAACAACGTCCCAGATTTTGCAGGCTCGAATATCGACCTTCTTAAATCGAACATTGAACATATCGCGCTCGTTGAGGCTCGCCGAGTCAATTACGAGCGTTGCTCCTTTTTCTGGTTGGCCCGTGGTGCATGCTGTGTCAGCCGTTAAGAGCGCGAAGGTTAGCCCCACTAACCATTGGCGAAATGCACTCATTCGTTTGCACGAAGCACTGGTCGAGTCGCAGTGCTTTCGTGAGGGCGATTTGAGACCACCTGCGACCAATCTCCCTTCGGCCAGGGTCGTACTTCCAATCTAGCTTGACCATTGCGGTCAATAAATTGATCTAGCACAAGAACATTTCTCCCATCTTTGCGTTACTGAGGGGCAGCGAACAGGTTCACGTACCAATTCGGATCCTCGGTAACCGATTCAGAGCGAAAAGGGACCAACCCATGATTTGTTACTTCGAACAGGGACCTTCTCTTATTTTTCAGAGCCTGCACAAGCTCAAGCCAGTTCCCGCCGGCTTGCTTCAAGCCATATGGCCAAAATTCAAGGAGCAATTTTGCGTCCGGGTTATCAGCCAGGACACGGCTGGCGCCGCGCAACGCTTGCAGCTCATATCCTTGAATATCCATTTTGATTAGATCAACGCGTTGGCCCGGCTGGAAGTAATTGTCCAGCGCTACGATATCGATATCGATATCGCGGCGAGAATCGCCCTCAGGGACGTAGACACGATGATCGACGTTTAGCTCATTCGAGACATAGAGCTTCGATCTTTCGCTACGCTCTCCCACTGCAGCCTGACACAAGCAGATATTGGAGAACTTACGGGCGGCAGATCGCAATCGCTTAAAATTTTCCGGCGACGGCTCGAATGAATGAACGACGCCGGTTGGCCCAACGCAGCAGGAAAAAAACTGCGAATAAATCCCGATGTTTGCGCCCGCGTCCACCACAACATCTCCCGCGGATAACGTTGCCTTCAAGAGCCGCCGCTCTGGGCGATCAGTGTAAGCTTTGAAAGCGCTATAACACAGTCGGTAGACGGGAAAGGCGTGTTCGTAAAGCTTATTGCCAATTCCGCGAAGAAGCGGGGCCGTTGAAATCGCGACCGGATCAATCACGAGTGAGTTAAGGGAATACAGCAATGAGCGTCTCGTAGCACGACTGTTTGAAAGCTAAATCCCGCGGCAGAGAAACGAAACCCAGGTACGATCACTTTGCCGCTGAATCTTGAGCCCGCGGCCGCAGAACCGAGAAACGCAATTTGAGGCTTCATCGCAGTTGGATGCACTTGGCGCATCATAACACTGGAAAAGATATTGAGAAACCATACGTTCGCTCAATGCGGCTTTGTTGGGGAGCGCTGTTTAAGTCAAAGGTAAACGCGGAGGTGCACTGGGATCGATGGGATGTCGTGGCTCTCGGGCTCGCTGTCTTCGCGGTGATTTGGGTCTTCGTGTTTAAACTTAAGACATTCTACGCTCTTGGCTATACGTCTGACCTCTTCGTGCATGTTCAGCTTGCTCGAAGTTGGCTTGAAGGTCGCGGTCTGCTTCAGGACAACTGCTTTGGCAATCACCTTGCCATGCACACCTACTTTCTGCTTCTGCCACTGGGGTTCATAGCAAAACCGTTTGGCGCTCCCGGCTTGCTATTCGTGCTGGCCGCCTCGGTAGGAGCAGCTTACTTCTGGGCAACGCGTATCCTGCGTCTTCTGGGCGTTGACGGAGGCGTTGCAATAATCGCAGCCGGGGTAGTTCTCATCTCACCGCTTTCGGTTGCGTTCTATCAACACCCGGGCTTCGGATTCCATGTCGAGATTCTTGCGCCAGCGTTGTGTTTAGTCCTGTTCTATTTTCTACTTCAACAGCGGATGCTCCCGTCAATCCTGACAGCACTAGCTGTCATCAGCGTGAAGGAGGATGCGCCAATCGCGGCGGGTGTGGTGGCGATCGTAGCAAGCGTTGAGACATGGACCTCGTCAGCAGGCAAAGCTCCGCGCTTCCGCTTCAACTGGCCTGCCGCGGTCACACTTCTCTTGTCGGTTTCCGCGATCCCTCTCTTACTCGCGATTTCCTGGTCACAATCGCCGACGGCGTACGCTCGTCACTCGGTCAATCGTCTCGGTATCGTGGTGCCGGGAAGCTTATCAAGTCCGGGAGCGCTTTTCGTTTTTGTCGCCTCCAATGTTACTCGTTGGCTTGCTAGCAGCGTTGTCCGTCAATGGTTGTGGATCATGATCGTAGGCAGCTTTGGGACAGTTTTGTTGCGCCCGTACTATTTGGTTGCTGGTGTCCTCACAACTTTGGTCGCATGGCTCATGGACCGCAACGACCTGCTGTGGACGCCACGATTTTTTTCGACGGAGGCATTGCTTTGGTGTGTCACGTTGGTAGGTTTTGCTTCGATTGCGCGCGCTGCACAGTACTGCAGCAAATGGGCGCGAACAGCGGCGGTTACGGCGGCAATTGCGATCACAGGATTGTCGATGGTCGCGCAAGTAGCGCTTGTGCCTTATGTGTACTGGGCATATCTCCCTCGCGCCGCCAGCGTTTACTCGCCGCAGGAACGGCAACAGGCAGATGCCGTGTTCGAACGTTACCGTCGTGAAGCCAAGCCGGAGGAGCCCGTTGTTGCCTCAACATGGCTGTTCCGATACGCGCATGACCGCAACCTCTTCTGGCTGGACCGAATGTCTGGCCGGCCCGCGCCAGTGTGGATCCTTGGCGATAGCGCCGACTCCTACGTCCCTCTCCGGATCAGCTCAGATACGATAAATCCGGAGTCTGGAATTCACATCGAGGACTACACACTAATTGATCGTCGTGGGCGTTTCGTATTGCTCAGAAAAAGGGAGTAACGTTGTAATGACGCCCGATAGATTGGAACTTTGCGAAATGATAGCAGTGTGGTGCAGGCTAACCTGCCGACATTAACGTCGCGTCAGGGTTAGGGTGAAAAAAGCTGCGCAGGAGCGGGGAAAACGGCGGCTGATGGCGAGGTCCATGCGAAATAACACGCGATAAAGAAAATGTGGGACCGGCAGCCTATGCGAAATGCCGCCACTGATCATATACGACAAGGCGGTGAAAGGCCGGACGGCTAAATCGGTAACATCGAAGTTATCGTTCAAGCGCTGCAGCCATTCGCGATGACGGAAAAAAATCAGCCAGGGGAGCGCGATGTTGGCCGACGCCAGCGGCCCCTGCACCTCGCCGAGTTCTGGCTCGGTAATCCGGAAATCCACGGCTTCGGAATGTAGATACTTGAACATCGGAGTGGATAGCACAGAAAAGAAAGGCTCGGTCGCGACCACCTTGCCGCCGTGTCTGAGTTTGCTGGCCGCACAGTTCAGAAACGCAATTGGGCTTTTCAGATGATGCAACACATTGGTGAGTGTAATAACATCAAGGCTGTTGCCCTCGATCGCGTGCAACTTGTCGATTTCATGGCAGTCAAACACAAGGTCGGGATAATCCAAATTAAGCACGTCACTTGTCACAACGTTAGAGAGAAATTGTTTCAAAGGGGAGGTGCCGCTTCCTATCTCAAGGATCGAGAGTGCGGCCGGATTTGGGAAATCCTTAAACTGATCGCGATAAAGCTCACCATACCAGAATAGAAGGTTCTTATTTGCGCAGAGCCGCGCGCGGTTGCGCAACGTTGCGGCATGGTCTTTCGCCTCGCCTTGCGCAACGATCGTGCTGCTCATTTGACGGCGCGAATATACAATGAGCCAGCAAACTCCGAAAGCACTGGCACATTTTCGAGAACACGCCCCAGCGAGTTCAACCGACCAACCAGAGCAACGGGAGTTCTGGGATGCAAGAAATCGAACGGGGCAATTCGAACCTCATGATACCCCGTTGCTTCAAGCAGACGCCGGAGCGGCCAACGAAAGAATGCGGTTTCATCCGGTGAGTCGCCAAGTTTTCGTTTAATCCAGGGCACATTCTTCTGAATTGCGACCTGAGGGTTCAGCATGTTTGGCTCTGTAAAACAAATTGCGCCACCGCGCTTTAACACCCTGTAAATTTCGCGCAACGCCGCTTCGATCTCGAGGTGATGTAAAACCGAGCTGCCCACTACCGAATCAAACACGGCGTCAGGATAGCTTAATGTGTAGGCGTTCTGGATTTCGTAACGAACATTTGGCGCGGAACAATTCGCCCTCGCGATTTCCAAAAGCTCAGGTGAGACGTCAATGGCGACAACGTCCGCTCCCGAACGTGCCAGTTCCCGAGTGAAATAGCCAGTACCGCATCCCACTTCTAGCACTTTCATTCCCGGCCCGAGGTGCTTGCTCAACATCTTCACCCGGCGCGCCCAGCGCAGTTTGCCAGCTGGGCTCTCCCAATTCCAAATCTCTCCCGCTCCATGTTGGGCCAGGAACCGCCCGTGTTGAATTTCTCTGGCAATCCGTTCTTGCACTAGCAACGTATGAGGTAGCGTGAGTTTGAAACTGGCATGCCGTAGTTAGCAGTCTGAGGATCCAGCGCCTGGCAGCGAGTTAATATCCAAGTTTTAACTTCAAGAAGCCGTGCCAGCACATCTTTAGCATAACAAGGCCGTTCCGGAACACCTTGGTCATCTTGGTAGAACCGTAGATGCGTTCCTGGTAATGGACGGGCAAGTCCAGAATTTTGAGGTTCAACTTTGCCGCACCAAATAACAGTTCATAATCTCCCCAACGATCCTCAGTCCCCCACCTTCCCAGCATTGGCTTAATCCGCTCCCAGTCACTTCTCCAGAGAACCTTTGTGCCGCACAAAGTGTCCTTCACGCGTTGCCCGAGCAGGTAGGTAAAAGCGAGGCTGAAAAATTTGTTCCCGAGCATGTTAGCGGTGTTCATTGCTCCTTTTGGCACCGGATAAATCAGGCGCGAACCGTTGACAAACTCCGCCTGCCCCGAAACGACAACGTCGATGAAGTAAGGAAGCTCCTCGGGAATCGTCGTCAAATCGGCGTCGAGAATCATTAGAATATCCCCAGTGGCAGCATCAAAGCCCGTCCAGACGTTCCGCGACTTACAGATTCCCGGCCCATGCTCAAGACGAATATTCTTTTCAGGGTAAAGCGACTGCACTCGCAGCACTTCTTCAGCGGTGCCGTCGGTCGACTGATCGTCGCAGAAAATGATCTCTGTTCGAGCCGCTAAAGGGGGAATACGGCGAACGGCTTCCTCCACGTTTCCTTTCTCATGTTTGCAAGGAACGACAACCGATACGGAAAGCTCTTTTGGCAAAACCGGTCGTGGCAGCATTCGCGCAACGACCACTTGAGTCATACAGAGTTTGCTTAGAAACGGCAGGCGCGCACAAAAGCGATTAAGAAAGCCAGACAGCAATGGCAGATATTTCGGCAAAAGCACGATTCGATGCGTCTCCAAAGCTTCAAAACCCGCCAGCTTCAACAAATTTCGAATATCGGCACTGGAAAGCCAATTCTGCTCGGTTCGCGGCACCTTCATCCCAAGCCACTCGGCCAATGTGACAAGCGGCTCCCAAAGATGGTTGCAATGTGACAAGCGGCTCCCAAAGATGGTTGTAAGTTGTCACCAAAAGGCGCGTGTGCCTCTGGCAAATTGGCCCTAAATTTCGCAGCGCTTGAAGCACATCTACGGTGTCGCCAATATCGTTAAAGAGAATGTAATCGAATTTCTCATCCGGCGCGAAAGCCTGCTTGAACTCCTCCTTGTCTGGAAAAGCGACCGCGAATTCGAAGGACGGATTTCGTTGCTGCGCGATTTCCACAATCTCAGCGGAGATGTCAACACCCTTGGCCTTACTTGGTCGGACAGCCGCCAAAAGATTGCCGGTGTCGCAGCGAACTGAGAGCACCTTTTTTTGCGGCTCCACTAAAAAACGAAGAAGCCGGTTTAGCAGTTCGTAATAGTATCCGTTACGATTTATCCAGTCTTCGCGCCGAGCAGCAATTTTGGTTAAGTGATCTCGCGTGCGTTTGCGCCTTTGCTCGAGGGCTGCTGGTCCCCACGTCACACTGTTCGGTTCGCACTCGCTTATAAGGCCAGCCTCACTCGCAGGCTGAGACACTTGCGCGTTACCCGTGGGCGAATTGGCTGCAGATCCTCTCAAAGCCGTTTCGTTCATTCGCTGCGGACTTGGTGAATTATGCACCTGCGTTGGCGTTGATTCGGCCTCACGGTAATCTTAAATCGTGAGGGCCGCTGACAGCAAGATAGGCGAGGCGCTTCAGCTCCCAGCGTCCGCGTGTTACCGTGTCGAGAATCAGTCCGCTCGCAAGCGAAAGAAACCCCAGGAGCATCAGTCCCATCGAAAGAACGGCAGTTGGCAAACGCGGAACAAGCCCGGTCTTTAGATATTCGAGCACCACAGGAACCCCAAGGATCAGCGACAGCAGTATTAATAGGGCGCAGATCGCCGCGAAGAACACCAGAGGCCGTTCTTCTCGAACCAGTCTTGCAATTGCAAACACAATACGAAGCCCGTCTCGCCATGTATGAAGCTTGCTGACTGAGCCATGGGCCCGCTCCCTGTACGGCGTGTCCACCTCGGCGACAGGCATTAGAAGGCGGCCTGCATGCACCGTTAGCTCTGTCTCTATGCTGAAGCCTTCAGCGGTAACAGGGAAGGATTTGACGAAGCGCCGTGAGAAGACTCTGTAGCCGGTCAGCATATCAAGTACTTTCAGTCTGAATATCATTACAGTAGCGCGGTTCAACAGCCAATTGCCCATGACGTGACCGGTTCGATATGCGTTGCCGCCCACCGCGATTCGGCGGCCGGAAACCATGTCAAGTCCATCACTCACGAGTGTTTGGAGGAACACCGGTGCTGTCGCTGCGTCATACGTGTCGTCGCCGTCTACGAGGAGATAGATATCCGCCTCAATATCAGCGAACATGCGTCGAATGACGTTCCCTTTCCCCCGCCGCAATTCAGTGCGGACAATGGCGCCTGCGGCGTGAGCAACCTCAGCCGTTTTGTCCTTTGAATTGTTGTCATAAACGTAAACGTCGGCGTTCGGTAGCGTCATCTTGAAATCGTTAACGACTTTGGCAATCGCCGCTTCTTCGTTGTAACAGGGAATGAGGACTGCTAAACGCGCAGTAGTGCTCATCGCTTGTGTTCTGTTACCAGTTTAACTGCACAGAATCGATGCGGTGCGCTTAGATAAGCTTCCATACCACGGATTCAATAAGCTCCATCGCAAAGATTGCGAGCATGAACCGAACTCCCCCTGCATCGCTGCAGGAGTGGGTTTTTGGTACGCAATTTCGCTGGAGAAAAGGGACGGCTGTGCTTGACTAATAGGTTCGACATTCCTCGTCAGAATGCCTGCGCAAGTTATCAAAATTAGCGGAGCCCGCCAGCACAATCTCAAGAATCTCCATGTAGAAATTCCACGGGAGAAATTGGTGGTCATCACGGGGCTGAGCGGCTCCGGAAAATCCTCGCTGGCCTTCGACACTCTTTATGCCGAGGGGCAACGCCGCTACGTCGAGAGCCTCTCCGCTTATGCGCGGCAATTCCTCGATCAAATGGAAAAACCAAATGTCGATTTTATCGAAGGCCTTTCCCCTGCCATTGCCATCGAGCAGCGCAGCGCCGGCGCGAACCCGAGATCCACGATCGCGACCACGACCGAAATTTACGATTATCTGCGGGTCCTCTTTTCCGCGGTCGGTCAGCCACACGACCCTGTCACCGGTCGGCCCCTGAGCCGCCAAACGCCTCAGCAAATTGTCGATGAGATCCTTACTTACGAAACCGGCTCCAAAATCGTCGTGCTAGCGCCGGTGATCGAAAATCAGCCGGGCGAATTCCGTGATGTAATCGAAAAGCTAAAGCGCGAGGGCTTCGTTCGCGCGCGCGTTGATGGTCAGCTTATCGAGCTGGATCGCGCCGAGCCGATCCGGCTTAACAAAAACCGGCGTCATACGATTGAGGCGGTCGTGGATCGGTTGGTCATTCGCGAGGGAATCCGTGTGCGCCTGACAGATTCAGGTGAGATGGCGCTCAAATTAGGTGGTAACAAGATGTCGATCTTGCGACCGACGCGAAAAATACCTAACGTCGAGCGTCCAACTCCGATCAATCGCGAGCAGGCATCGAACATCGAATCGGAAGAGTGGGAAGAGCTGCGTTATTCGACGGATTATGGAAATACGGAAACCGGATTCAAGTTAGGCGAGTTAACTCCAAGACACTTTTCTTTTAATAGCCACATGGGGGCATGTCCGGCTTGCCATGGGCTTGGTACGCAGTTGGTCTGCGATCCAGACCTGATGATTTCCGATCCTACCAGGACGCTGGCCGACGGGGCAATCACGCCATGGCGACGCGGGACAAGGCGGATGCAGGCCTACTACCGGCACCTGCAGAAGGCGCTCGTGAAACACTTTCACGTCAATGAAGACGTTCCTTTCGGCGATTTGCCAGAACAATTCAAACAAGCGCTTTACTTCGGGACAACGACAGCAATCCGCGAAACCGTTTGAGGGGCTCGTTCCGCAAATGCAGCGGCTTTACGAGCAAACGCAGAGCGAATTCACACGCAACAGGATTCGCTCATTCATGACACCTGAAACGTGCAAGGTGTGCAACGGCGCACGGCTCAAGCCGGAAATTCTTGCTGTTACCATAAAGAATCGACATGGACGCGAATTGAACATTCATCAGTTCACTCAACTAGCGATCGAAGCGGCCGACCAGTTTGTTTCAAACCTCGAACTAACTGCGCACCAGCGAAGCATCGTGACCGACGTGGTGCGTGAAATTCAATCACGTTTGCAATTCCTCGTTGAAGTCGGGCTCGATTATCTCACGCTGGATCGACAGAGCGGTACGCTCTCCGGCGGCGAGGCTCAGCGAATTCGACTGGCCACACAAATCGGCTCCGGTCTTGCGGGGGTGCTTTACATTTTGGATGAACCAAGTATCGGCTTGCACCAGCGCGACAATAGACGGTTGTTGGGGACGCTCCGTCGTCTTCGCGACCTGGGCAATTCTGTCATCGTCGTCGAGCACGATGAAGAAACAATCCGCGCAGCCGATCACATTATCGATCTTGGCCCCGGTGCCGGACCGCGCGGAGGCGAAGTTGTAGCGCAAGGCAAACTCACCGATGTCCTGTCCGCGAAGAATTCTTTAACTGCCGATTATCTTTCAGGCCGCGCGCGAATTCCGATTCCGAAACACCGCGTTCAGCCGCGTTCTGACGGTTGGCTTACAGTGGTCGGTGCAACCGAAAACAATCTCAAAGAAATCAACGTATCTTTTCCTCTCGGCTGTCTGACTTGCGTCACCGGTGTCTCTGGCAGCGGCAAGTCCACACTCGTCGATGACATTCTAAAGCGGGCGATGTTTCGGCGCTTTTACAATGCAAAAGAAAAACCGGGTGCGCATCGAACGATTCGCGGCGTGGAACAGATCGACAAGGCGATTGTCATCGACCAGAGCGCGATCGGGCGAACACCGCGCTCGAATCCAGTGACCTACACGGGGGCGTTTACACCTATCCGCGAACTATTCAGCCAACTGCCGGCAGCGCGGGTGCGTGGTTACGATGCGGGACGTTTCAGTTTCAATGTGAAAGGAGGTCGATGCGAGAATTGCGAAGGCGGCGGATTAATCAAGATTGAGATGCATTTTTTGCCGGACGTTTATGTCGAATGCGAAGTGTGCCATGGCAAGCGGTACAACCGCGAGACGCTCGAGATTACTTACAAAGGCAAAAATATTGCCGATGTTCTCGATCTGACTGTCGATGAGGCAGCGCGCTTTTTTCGAAATGTGCCCAGCATTTCAGAAAAGCTAAACTCGTTGCTGGATGTAGGTCTGGGTTACCTTCGACTTGGCCAGGCAGGCACAACTCTCTCCGGCGGAGAAGCCCAGCGCGTAAAACTCGCGACTGAGCTTGCGAAAAAGGCAACTGGGCGCACGCTGTACATTCTCGATGAGCCGACCACCGGATTGCATTTCGCCGACATTGAGAAACTGCTGCAAGTACTGATGAAGCTGCGCAACGCGGGTAACACGGTGATCGTGATTGAACACAATCTGGAGATGATCAAATGCGCGGACTGGATTATCGATTTGGGACCTGAAGGTGGCGAACGTGGCGGCGAGGTCGTGGGCGCCGGGTCCCCGGAAAAAATTGCGGGACTTGCCGGAAGTCATACCGGCAATTATTTGCAGGCTGTACTCGAGAAGACATGAGACACATAGGGCTCATAAGTCTCATTTGTCTCGTTGGCCTATTCAGACACCTGGCCCGCGCGGACATTTCCTCTGAGATTACTGAAGCGAGCGCGCCACTGAAAGAAGGCGTGCCCGAAGTGGCGGTCGCTCGGTTGCAGGCGTTACTAGATAGAAATCTTCCCGATGCCGAACAGCGCGCGGTAGTCGAGAAACTTGCTGAAGCCCAGGTGGCCGCAAAAGAGCCAGAGGACACTCTCGTCTTATTGGCAGACCCGCGGCTGCGCGAACTCCGGTGGGCCAAATTCTGGCGCGCACAAGCCTTGGCCGGCCTGCATCGATGGGCTGACGCTCTGTCGCTGTATGAGGCACTAACGACGGACCGAAGTTCGCCGTTTCATGCCGCAGCCGTGTTTGGCACGGCAGAGATGCTGCGCGCCCTAGGAAAGCCAAAGGACGCGTTGCGAAAACTCGATCTTCTGCTCCATGACCAACAATGGGCTTCCCGTGCACAGTTACGAGCAGCCGAATTGTACATTGACTTGGGCGATGCTCCTAATGCGCGGCGGCTTCTGGCGGAAATGAAGCCAACCACCATTGCCGAGCGAAGGGAACGGCGCGCGTTGCGTGGACGCCTGGAGCTGATTTTGCAGCGACCGGAAAGAGCATTGGGCATGTTTCAAGCGCTCCTGAAAAGGCCCGAGGGAACGAGCCATGGCACGCTAATCGTCGCACTGTTCGGCATTGCAGAAGCGCATATGCAGCTAAAAACGCCGGAAGGTGGAGATGATTTCATTGAACGATTTATCGATCGCCATCCGGCCGACCCGGATCTCCCTCTTCTCTTCGAAAAATTGGATGAGCTGTATCGCGCCGAGCACAAACCCTCGCGCAATGAACTGGAGAAATGGGTGCGCAGGCCGGAACAGCCCCGGCGCACATTTGCACGATGGTATCTCGCTCGACTGGAAATCCGTGCCGGACGGAGGGAGCGAGCGGCGCAATTATTTTCCGACCTGCGACGCACGAGCATCAAATCGCCGGCGATAACGCAGGGGTTAGTTGAGTTTGCGCAATTTGAACTAGATGAGCGGAATTTCGATGAAGCGATCGCCATTTTGGATGATGCGCGCTTGTTGCATCCGGAGCCGGCTTTGCAGGCCAAGATCGAGTTTTTGTCCGCGCATACGCAGTATTTGGCGAAACGATTCGATACAGCGACAGCGGCCTTTGAACAAATCGCGCATTCCAACTCGCCCTGGGCGAAAGCTGCGGTGTTTAATGCATCCACCGGCTGGCTACAGCTCGGCAATCACTCTCGTTTCCAGGTTGACTACGCTGAACTGGAGAAGCAAGGCGGCGACGAAGAAGCGCGCTCCAATTTACGATTGCAGGAAGGTTTGATCCAGGCGGCGAAAGGCGACAAAAAAGCGGCGGCATCGCTGCAGCAGTTCATTCGTGATTTCCCGAGAAATCCGCGCATGTCGGAGGCTTGGGTTGGCTTGGCCGAGTTGGCCTTTCACTCCTCGCCACCGCGTCTCAATGAAGCGCGCAAAAATCTGGCTCATGCATTCGAGTCGACGCCCACCGCCGTAGCTGCCGAGCGCGCCGATTATCTTAGCATCTGGGTGGAAGAGGCAGCGGGTGGAAACGAGACGAAAGTCATTGAGCTCGCAAAGAAATTTCTGGACCAGCATGCCCTCTCACCGTTCGCTTCCGAAGTTCGAATGAAACTGGCGGAACTTTATTACCGGCGGCAGGATTTCGCCAATGCGCAAACGCAGTTCGAACTTATCGCGCAAAACAATGCCGACTCCTCTCTCGCCGAAAAAGCACTTTTCTTCGCGGCGGAATCGGCCATGTCAAGCATGGGCGAGCACTCACTGGACCGGGCGCTTGTTCTGTTCGATCAGGTCGTACAGAAAAACGGCCCGCTGCGGTGGGCAGCGCGAAATCGGCAAGCCGTGATTGAGCGCAAACTTGGCAAAGCGAAGGATGCTCTCGCCTTGTATGACGAGGTGTAAAAGAGCGACGCCCCCGTTTCTGAATAACGCGAAGCCCTTTGCGCTAAAGGCGATTTCTTCTCCGAGGCGGGCGCAACCGACCCGAACAATTACGAGCGCGCAATTGAGGCCTACAAGCAATTAGCCTCCGATAAGGACGCGCCGATTGACTGGCGTAACCAAGCGCTCTTCAAGAAAGGCCTGTGCTTGGAAAAGAAAGGAGATCGCGCCAGCGCGCTTGCGACTTTTTATAAAATTGTGGACGACGAAGCAAGGCCGGATCAGCACCGCGAACTGTTCTGGTATTACAAAGCAGGATTTAATGCTGCTCGGTTATTGGAGGAGGATTCAAAATGGGAATCTGCCGCTGCTATCTATGATAAGCTCGTTGCGGCCGGAGGCAGTCGAAGCGAAGAAGCGAAAGCGCGTGTCAACAATCTGCGCCTTGAACATTTTCTCTGGACGGACTGAAGCATTCCCCGCGCAGGCTGGTGGAAGTGGGCTAGCCCAAAAATACGAAGTGGATCGGGGAATAAGCTTGCTTAAATTTGCAGCAGGAGCAAAATCACGGCATGGGAAATGGAACCAGACTGAGTCGCGTGTGCGGCTGGTCGGTCCGAACTGCAATCGGGATCTTCGCCTTCGCGTTCTGCACATCAGCATTCGCTAATGATCCGAGCAAGAACGTGGTAGCGCTGCCGTCGCAGCCATCGCCTGCCAAGGAAACAAAGAAAATTTGTTACGTGGTAGCGGGTGACTCGCGCATTCCGCAGCCATGCAATCGTCTCTCTGCAATTCCGACCACTGCTCACCACATGGATATTTACGGTCGTCGTCCGGGTAGATAAAAAGATCCGACGATTCTCGCGGGGCGACTACGTGCTGCCCGGCCGGCAGCGCGCACGGAGATTATATTTCTGTTTCCCCAAGCAATCACCGGGCCAAACAGCCGTTAGCTGCTGTCATTACGGCTTTATCGTCATTATCGGTCAGTCCGGCGAGGAAACCACGAATCCGACGAAACGATTGACGCAAAAACAAATGTGCGGCCGAATGATTTGGCGACGCCGTCTCGCCATTTCGCCGGGCGAACTGAATTTCTCCGTCCAGACGGCTCAAGACGCACGTCGATGCGAAAAGATCCATCGCCGCATTCGCAATCCGCTCTTGGACGAGCTGCATGTCGAGGATCGGCTCGCGATAAGTGATCAGCGCGCGGTTCACGGCGAAATTAAATCGCCGGATCAAGTGGCCGAGCTGGCGCGCGTGGCCGCGGAGCTGCTCGCTTTGCACCGGCACATCCGGCACACGAATCGTCGCGCCAAGCCGGCTTTTTCCGGCAGCCCACGCTTTGCTCATCCGCTCTCGCGACGGTTTCATCATCGTGTCGTAGATTTCCTTGAACTCCATGCCAGGTCCGCGCATGCCGACCAGCGCGATGAACGAAGTGAGCACTTCGTTTGCGCCCTCGCCGATCTGGTTAATTCGCGCATCGCGCATCATGCGCTCCAGCGGAAGATCGGTCATATATGCCGCGCCGCCATGGATCTGGAACACATCGTTGATGCATTCCCAAAGCCGCTCGGTCGTGAACACTTTCAGCATCGCCGTCTCGAGCATGTAATCTTCCAGACCGCGGTCGATGAATGAGGCAGTGACGGTCGTCATCGATTCCATCGCGTAAGCATCCGCTGCAATGCGCGCGATTTTCTTTTTCACCAGTTCGAAATTGCCGAGCGTCTTGTTGAATTGCTTTCGCGTGTTCGCGTGTTGCACTGCGAGTTCCAGACATGTCTTCGCCGCACCCGTGCAACACGCGCCGAAAGTTGTCCGGCCGAAATCGAGCACCGTTAGCGCGACTTTGAGACCTTTCCCTGGCGGTCCGAGAATATTTTCCTTTGGCACTTTAACGTCGCGCAACGCGAAACGTCCCGTCGCTGTGCCGCGGATTCCCATCTTCGGCATCCGCGCTTCGAGCATCTCAAATCCCGGCATGTCGGGTGTAACCAGAAAGGCCGTGATCGCAGTTTTGTCTGAGCCCGGCACGGGCGTGCGCGCCATCACGGTGAGCTCGTGCGCGATCGCCGCATTGGTGATGTAACGTTTTTCGCCATTCAAGATGAAGTGCGAGCCGTCCTC
>WNGR01006188.1_pt1 | contig 24388 bp, 21 predicted proteins | sample 5407581 | NCBI WGS metagenome assembly WNGR01 (sample SAMN13153383, study PRJNA577476) | soil metagenome | isolation source: 80 cm soil or saprolite under Garry oak tree replicate 2 | place: USA:California | collected 2016-06-15
GGTCGAAATGCGCCATATGCGTTTAGTTTGATCGTAGATGACATTCTTGACCGGAGAGTTCAGACGCATGCTTCCTTCGGGAAGCCGGCGCGCGATACGATCGACGAATTCCTGCATGCCGCCGGCGAGAGTGACGAACAGACTCCAGCGGGCGCCGCTGCCGCTCTCCCGATGGCGCGCCCGTCGTCTTTGCTCCGACCACGTCGCCCAAATGATGCTGCGCTTGGTCCGTTCCATTTCCTTGAAGCGCGGCATCGTTGCGGTCAGGCTGAGCTTGTCCGGATCAGACGCGTAGATGCCGCCGACGAGAGGTTGGGCGACGCGTTCCAAAGCTTCGGCGCCGAATCGACGGCGCACGAATGACCCGAGGCTTTCGTCATCATTCATAGCTCCGCGCGGAAGAAGAAGCTCCGCTGCCATCCGTAGTTTGCCGCTGAACGAGAAGAGCGGGGTTTGGACGAACGGCCAAAGGCGAGTCGGCGCGAGGAGAAAAAAGCCTTCGGGTAATGGCTCCAGTTTACCTTGATGGACGATGTAGATTTTCTGATATGCCGCTTGCGTTGATACGAGGCGAGAGGTGAGCCCGAGCCGTTCGCACAGACGGAGCGCCCAGGGCTTCTCGGTGACGAAGGAATCGGGGCCGGCTTCGACGAGAAAGTCATCGATTCGTTCGGTTGCGATGGATCCGCCCAAACGGGGTGAGGCTTCGAGCAGCATTACTTCGAGGCCGAGAGATCTGTCGTTGTTCAGCTCTATAACGCGGTGCGCGGCTGCAAGGCCGGCGATCCCGCCGCCGATGACGATGACGCGACGGTTCATTCAGCCCACCAAAATACTCCTAAAAAATACCACATCCCGGCAGGGTAGGATGGGTTGAGGCGTTCTTTGCCGATACCCATCGGTGTTTTCAATCATCAATACTGGGACTTTGGATGAGGCGAAACTCCGCCGGAGGACTTCACCTTTTCCCACGCTCGCTGTGCCTATCGGCCTCGGCCTGCTGTACCACGTTATTGTCAGGGGGAATCAAAGCAGTGTCATGCGGTGGCTTTCAGTGCATCGATAGTTATCAAACCAAGAGCTTTAGGCCGTACTGCTGAAAGTGAGGGTCAAAGCCGAAAGCTTCTCTTAGTCCCAAGCGTTCCATGACAGCGAAGCTTGTAGCATCGGTATAAGAAAAACTCTTGTCCGTATATCTGCGGATAATCTCCTTTGCCCTTTCTTCATCCCGCGAGTGAACAGCCTCTATGCGCCAGACTTGTCCTAGCAACCAGCGACGAGCCATCTCGGCTCCCAGTCGAGAGAGTATGAGAGCATGGGACTCTGCCGCTATGAAGTTGGTTAGCAGGGGCGTAAGTCCGCGCCTTGGTAAAGCGCGTAGAATCGCTACAGCTTTGCGATGGTAGGCGTCGTCTCTATCGACGAGAGCATAAACGGCGCTGGTGTCCACTAAGACTTGCGCCACCTCTTCCGCTCTCCCTGGGCCAAGTAGTCGTCGTGCCGTGTTGACACATCTCGTTTACCACTGGAACCTTGGCCGATCATGTTCCATATGGGGTCTTCGGGTCCGAGGGCCTTGGCGTGTAAGACTTTACGCAACTTGAGGTACTCCCCCTCGCTTTCCACTACAAGGTAGTCGTCCTTGGTAATGCCCAGCTTCCGACGCAAGTTTACGGGAAGAGTTACCTGACCTTTCTCTGTCACCTTAACGACTGGCATATCCACACTCATGTATGAAATTCTTACATAAAGTATACATCTTCATTTTTCTCGGTTCAAGGTCGAGCCGAAAAGCACTATAAGATGGCAACTTGGAAGAAACCATAAATGCTTTTTTAGTACCAGGTCAGCTTGTCGGGAGGCGGGTTCATTTAAGTTACTGCGAGCTTCCTGGTAATCACATCGGCGATCATTTGAATGAACGTTGGGTGATCATTCGGGCAGTTGGCACGCACGAGGTTAACGCCGAGATCTCGGGCGATTTTTTTTGCCTCGATGTCGAGATCGTAGAGAACTTCGACATGGTCGCAGACAAAACCGATGGGCGCGACGATGGCCTCCGTAACGCGTTCCACCGCAAGCTTCCGGATTACATCTTTGATGTCAGGTTCGAGCCACGGATCGGTGGGTTTGCCGCTGCGGCTTTGATAGGCGATGGACCAGCGAGAACGACCAAGCCGTTCAGCGATCAAGCGAGCCGTAATCTGGAATTGTTCCACGTAGGGCGAACGATCGGCCATCGCGACGGGAATACTGTGGGCGGTAAAAACAAGCGGTGTTGTTTGTTGTCGGTACGATGGAATCTCAGCAAGGCTGGCTTGAATCAGTTCTACCCAAGTCTGGATAAAAAAGGGATGGTCATGCCAGACGGCACAGTAGTCAACCTCGGGCACGTTGTCTCGCAGCTTCGCCCGGGCGTCGGCGATGTTTTTTTGATAGCGGTCCCAGCTCGCTTCGGTTCTGTATGGAGAAAGAATAAACCCCAGCGCTTTTCGGATTCCGTCGCCGGCCATTCGTTTCACTGTCTCAACGAAGAAGGGACTCACATTACGCATACCGACATAGACGGGGAGCGACAGGCCTTTTCGCTGCAGCAAGATTTGTAAAGCCTGCGCCTGGCGGAAAGTGATTTCCTTCAGCGGTGATTTGCCGCCGACCGCTTCGTAATGATGGGCAACTTCTTCCAGGCGCTGTGGCGGTATCGGAAGCCCCCTCGTTACCCGCGCGAGAAATGGGCGAATTTCTTCAGATGACGTGGGGCCACCGAAGGCGATGAGCAATACCGCATCATAGGTTGAGTTCATTGCTGGATGGCTTGGGAACCCTCACCCTTCCCGCAAGCGGGAAAAGGTTTCAAAATTCGGGAGGCTCAAGACTAATCTTTTATCGTGCGCTGAGCTCATGGACGGCTTCGACCATGGCGACGACGTTTTCGACGGGAGTTTCAGGGAGTATGCCATGGCCCAAGTTAAAAATATGCCCAGGGCGGTCGCCCGCGCGGCGTAGAACATCCGCCACGCGGCTGCGAATCTCTTTCGGAGAAGCAAAGAGAGCCACGGGATCGAGATTGCCTTGAATGGCGACGTCGTAGCCGACTTGTTGCCAAGCCTCGTCCAAATTCACCCGCCAATCGACGCCGATGACATCGCCACCAGCAGCGCGGATCGATTTAAGCAGGCCGCTGGTTCCCGTGCTGAAATGAATGACCGGCACGCCGGATGTAATGGCCGCGATAGTTGAGCGTGTGTGTGGAAGAACGAATTGCTCATAATCGCCCGGTGATAAACAGCCGGCCCAGCTATCGAAGAGCTGGAGTGCCTGGGCTCCCGCGGAGATCTGGGCATTCAGGTATGCCGCGACGGCGGATGAGAGTCGCTGCATCAGGCGATTCCATGCGCTTGGATCGGAACAGAATAGCTGCTTGGTATGGACATAATTCCGCGAGCTCCCGCCTTCGATGAGATAGGAGGCCAACGTAAAAGGCGCGCCGGCAAATCCAATGAGTGGAACTTTGTCGCCCAACGACGCGCGGGTTTTTTTCACTGTTTCGATGACGAAGGAGAGTTCCTTATCAGCTTTAAATTCTTTCAGACGATCAACGTCAACGGCCGACCGGACGGGCCGATGAATGACCGGGCCGTCGCCCGCGGCGTATTCCAGTCCCACGCCCATCGGCTCTAGAATAAGCAAGATATCGGCGAAGAGAATCGCCGCGTCGACGCCAAGGCGCTCCACCGGGGTTAGGGTGATTTCAGCGGCCAGCTCGGGCCGTTTGCAGAGTTCGAGAAAGCCGTATTGCGCTCTGAGCTTTCGGTACTCTTCCATATACCGGCCGGCTTGGCGCATTAGCCAAACCGGCGTGTATGGAGTTTTTTCCCGACGGCAGGCGGCGAGAAAGGCTTGGTTGTTAATCGTCGTGTTCGTCATTCAAGAATTTCAAGACAGTAAGAAGCTTTGCCGGCAAAATCAACGGCTGCGGTTCCGCGGTGTCGCCGCTCCAATGGTGTTCTCGCCGTATTTATGGCGCAATGCGTCGATGCCTTGGTAGAGCTTCTCCCAGGACTTTCGGCGTTCGCGTGTAAACAGAGGCTCCTGCCAACCGGAGCTTTGCAAAGCGCTGGCGCTCACGCCCAGGAGCCGCACCGCTCGGCCTTGGCCGATATTTTGTCGCAGCAGATCGCTGACGACATCGAAGATTTCTCGGTCAAAACGGGTGGGCGCGGGGAGTGTGCACGAGCGGGAGATGGTTTGAAAGTTCGTGTAACGGATCTTCAGCGTGAGGCAGCGGGCATAAAGCTCCTCTCGGCGTAGCCGACTGCCCACCTCTTCCACCAGATCCCACAGCACGGCTTCCATCGGTTCTTTGTCTCGGAGCGGTTTGTCCAAAGTGGTTTCATTGCCAATGGAGTGATCATGACGCCGTTCTCGCCGCTGAGCTTCGCCGAGATCCAAAAAGCGCGCTGCCAGCTCCGGCCGCTTGAGTAGATCACCGATGGTTTTAATCTCCTTCCGTGAGAACAGTTTGTGCGTTTTAGGCCCGACCCCGGGAATCAATTCGACAGCAAGCGGTATCAGAAATTCTTTCTCGGAACCCGGTGGCACATAGATGAGGCCGCGAGGTTTTGCCAGGGTCGCGGCGATTTTGCTGACGACTCTGCTTTGCGAAAGGCCGGCGGAGGACGGCAACCCCAGTTCCGTCTCGATTCGGCGGATGAGTTGATCCGCGGTTTTCAGCGGCGGGCCGAAAAGCCTGTCGGTGCCGGTGAGATCGACGATGCCTTCATCGATGGAGACCGCATGCACTTCGGGCGAGTATCGTTCGAGAATCGCGAAAACTTTGTGTGAAAACTCGCTATAGACGCGGCGGCGGTTCGGGACAAAGATCCCGTCTGGGCAGAGCTTCTTGGCTTGGAAGCCGGGCATGGCGGAGTGAACTCCGAACTTGCGCGCCTCGTAGGAAGCCGAGGTCACCACACCGCGACCATTGCGTCCGCCAACGATAACGGGTTTGCCGCGCATACTGGGGTCGAGCACCTGTTCCACCGAAGCGAAGAAGGCGTCCATATCGATGTGGAGATACCAACCCATGGCCATAGCCGCGCGAGCTTCTACTATCATTCCGAACGAAAGTGAGGAATCTCTCAAGCTCGAACAAGATTTCTCCCTTTGGTCGAAATGACAACAAGTGGCAGTTTCAGCCGTTATTGCCGAGGAACCACTTGCTGGCCTCAGCATCTTTAGAGGCGCGACTCGGGCATCGTATAGCGAGGCCACCAGAGACGCAACTGTGCATCGATGGCATCCGGTGAAATTCGTTGGGATTTGTCCGACTCATTCCCGTCGTGGGCTTCGCACCGCCGAAAAGAACACCGCAAGCAAACTAAAAAGGTTCACGATATGCACGGTAAAATTAAAAGCGCCCATGAAGATATCCGGTGAAGCCTTCCAACTCTCGGGCGCGTCGATCTGAGTACTGGTCAAGCCGGCGGCGGACAAGAAATAGCTGAATAGAGTCGCCGATAGAGCGACCCCTATGGCGCCGCCGGCGCGCGCGGTCGTAGCGATCATCCCGGCGGCGGCGCCAATTTTGTCCGTTGTCACAGCCCCCAGAATGGCGCTCTGGTTCGGGGAATTGAACAGCGCCCAGCCGACGCCCCAAAGCGCCAGCGGAAACATGATTCTAAGGATCGATGAATGAAGATCCAGCGAAGCCACGAAGAACTGCGCTACGAAGACGATGGCGCAGCCGACGGTGCAGAGTAGGCGCGACCCAAAGCGATCCGAAAGCGAGCCGGCAATCGGCGCCATGATCATGATAATCACCGAGTCTGCGACGATAATCCAGCCCACTTGCGACGCCGAGAAGCCCAAGAGATTTTGCAAGTAGAACGGGACAAGAAAATTGATGGCGGACAAGCTCGCGGATATGACGAAGAGACTCAAAATGCCCGCGCTAAAGAGACGGGTGCGGAACATCGACAGAATCAGAATCGGCGTTTTGGTTCTGGATTCGGCAAGCAACAAAAACGCCAACGCGACAACGGAGAGCGAGAGTATCAATAGAAAAGTCGGATGACGCCATCCAAGGCGCGGCAGTTGATCAATGGCGTAGATGAAAAGGCCGTTACTCACTAGCAGGAGTAGAGCCCCCGGAATATCGATTGAAACTTTTTCCTTGGCTCTCGTTTCCGGGATAATCTTCCAGGCGAGATAAGCGCCCCAAAGGCTGAACGGCATGTTGATATAGAAAATCCAGCGCCAGCCGATGGTGTCGATCAGGAAACCACCAAGCGACGGGCCGGTAAGGAACCCAACGTGAAATGCCGTGGAAGTGAGACCCAACGCCTTCCCCCGTTCCTCGCGCGGCAGAGCCACCGAAACAATCGCCCTGCCGTTGGCCGCAATCATCGACCCGCCGATGGCTTGAACGGCTCTGAAGAAGATGAGCTGGCCCGGCGTCTGGGATAGGCCGCAAACGGCGGAAGCCACGACAAAAATCAGAAAGCCGAGGCTGTAGAAGCGGCGGCGGCCAAAGAGATCGCCCAAACGTCCCATTGTGATGATAAGGCCGATAAGAATCAGATCGTAAATCAGCACTGTCCACTGCACAGTAGTTAACGCCGTGTGGAAAGTTTTCGTCAACGTAGGAAGAGCGACCAAGATCGCGCGTTGATCGAGGCCGACAATCGTCTGGCCGATGCAGACGCTCAGCAAGATCAGGTTTGACGTCCGTTTTGTCGAATTATCGGTTTGCGTCATTGACGTTGTTGGATGGCTATTCGGATCATTCTTTCCGCGAGCCCCTGACAGCGGAAAAGAATACGGAAAGCAGCGTGAAAAAATTCACGATGTGCACCGTACGATTAAAAGAGCGGACGAAAATCTCCGGTGAAGTGCCCCAACGTTGAGGTGATTCGATCTGCAGCGACGACAGCCCGGCAGCCGTCAAGCCATAGGTAAACAGAGTCGCGGAGAGGGCGACGCCCATCGCCCCGCCAGTGCGGGCGGCGGTGGTGTTCATTCCCGAGGCCGTGCCGACTTGATCTCGCGGCACGGAACCTAAAATCGCGCTCTGGTTCGGCGAATTGAAGGCCGCCCAACCGAGACCGGACAAAAGCAACGGAAAAATGATGCGCGGGATCGAAGCTTCTATGCCCAATGAAGCGATAAAGAATTGCGCGATGACGATCAGCGCGGAACCGACCGTGCAGAGAAGGCGGGACCCCAGACGATCGGATAACCACCCCGCTAGGGGCGCAAACATGACGATCACGACGGAGCTCGCGACGATGATCCAGCCCATCTGCGACGGCGAGAAATGGAGGATGTTCTGAAGATAAAAGGGCATCAGAAAACTGATGGCCGACTGTGTAGACGTTATGAAAAAGAGGCTGAGCATCGACGCGGTGAAGAGGCGGTTCCGAAATAGCGAGAAGCTCAGGATCGGCATGCGGCTGCGCAGCTCCACGAAGACGAATAGCGCGAATGCGGCAGCGGAAAGGAGCAGCGTCCTAATGACCAGCGGAGCCCGCCAACCCACGTGCGGGAGCTGATTCATGGCGTAGATGAAGAGACTGTTGGTCAAAATGAGCAAAATAGCTCCTGGGAAATCGACCGATACCTCGTTCGCATTCTCTTTGCTCTCTTCCAACAGCTTCCACGCCAGGTAAGCGCCCCAGATGCCTATGGGCATGTTGATGTAAAAGATCCAACGCCAGCCGACGGTGTCGATCAAAAAACCGCCTAGGGTCGGACCGGTTAGAAAGCCGATGTGAAACGCCATCGAGGCAAGGCCCATGGCCTTCCCTCGTTCGCTCGATGGCAAGGCAACTGAGGCGATAGCTCTGCCGTTGGCCGCGATCATCGCTCCACCCATCGCCTGTAAGCCGCGAAAGAGAATGATCTGGCCGGCGGATTGCGCGACGCCGCAGAGAGCGGAAGCCAAAACGAAGAATAAGAATCCACCGGCATAAAACCGCCTACGGCCAAACAAGTCACCCAGACGCCCAACCGTGATGACCACGCCGATGAGCGTGAGATCATAGATCAAAAGAACCCACTGTATGGTCGTGAGACTGGTGTTGAAAGTCTGAGTGAGCGTCGGGAGGGCAACCAACAGCGCCCGTTGGTCCAGACCGACGATAAACTGCCCCACGCAAACATTGAGCAGGATCAGGGTCGCGTGTCTATGGCTTTTAGGCGGTTTATCCTCTGACTCCATCGGTCTAAAATTGTTCTCTCCCGCGCTGAGTTAGGAGACAGAGCTCGCCTCAGGCGAAGACGACAATTCGAGTATAGTGGAAATAGTCAACAGAAAGAGATTTTGCGTGTTCTTCCGTTGAGGCCGCGGCTATCTTATCGTGACGATGTTGGAGCTTCAACGGTACGACGCAGATGAAAGAAACGACCATCCTTCTTTGTCGCCTTTCATGGCAGCAAAGAAACTTACCGGAGGTAGGTCGTTGAGATTGCTAACCCGCATTATTCATGGCCAGAGGAAAAACTACGACACTGTGTCGATCGAGGGATGAGCCTGGAGGAGTGAAGGCACAGAGACGAACAGCTTCAATGCCGTCTTTGGTGCTTGGCTCGGCGCTCACATTTTTTCCCAGGCATTCGCTTGCAGTAACTCAGTTTGCAGGCCGCTCCAAGGCACAGGCTCATCGCCTTCGCTCTGGAGGGCTCGCCCCTCGATCGCTGTCACGAGTGCATAAGCCGGGCTAAGAAGATTTATTCGGAGGGACTCTTTCATCTCTCGCTGAAGCTTCTCTTTGGCCCGCTTGCGGCTGTCGTCCTTCTTGCTCTTGAAGATCTTCGCCGGCGGAGGAATTTCTTTCCGCACCAACGCGAGCCCCGGAGGGATTCTTTTCCTTTGAGTTTTTTTCGCTGAGACGGTCAATGAAGCGTCCTCTGCGCCGCCCAGCTTTCGTCTGCCGCGGTCGAATCCCCATGGCCGAAGAGCAAGCCCTCTCCGTCAGCGTCAATGGTAACTCGATCGCCTTCTTTGAACTCTCCCTCGAGGATCTTAACTGCCAACGGGTCCTGAATTAGCCGCTGGATGGTTCGCTTCAGCGGGCGCGCGCCGTAAACAGGGTCGTAACCTTTTTCCGCAATGAATGCCTTCGCCCGGTCGGTAATCTCGAGAGCCAGTTTTCGGCTCGCTAAGTTTTGGCGCAACCGTTTCAGTTGGATCTCGACGATGGACTTGATCTCTTCGCGGCCGAGATTGTTGAAGATGATCGTCTCGTCTACCCGGTTGAGGAACTCCGGTTTGAATGCGTCGCGTAAGGCGGCGGTCACGAGACGCTCCATTTCCTTTCGGTCTCTGCTGGCCAAGTCGTGAATGTACTGGCTGCCGAGATTCGAGGTCATGATAATCACGGTATTCTTGAAGTCCACCGTTCTGCCCTGACCATCGGTCATGCGCCCATCTTCGAGGATCTGCAGCAGGGCGTTGAAGACATCGGGATGCGCCTTTTCAATCTCATCGAAAAGGACCACCGAATAGGGCCGACGCCGCACGGCCTCCGTAAGATAGCCTCCTTCTTCGTAGCCGACGTAACCCGGAGGAGCGCCGATGAGCCGGGAAACGGAGTGTTTTTCCATGAACTCCGACATATCCAAGCGGACCATCGCTTGCTCATCGTCGAAGAGAAACTCCGCCAGCGCACGGCAAAGCTCCGTCTTGCCGACACCCGTGGGACCCAAGAAGATGAAAGAACCGATGGGGCGGTTCTGATCTTGCAGTCCGGCTCGGGCGCGGCGCACCGCGTTGGAGACCGCGTGAATCGCGCTGTCTTGTCCGACGACGCGGAGTTTCAGCCGGTCCTCCATCTTTAGCAGCTTTTGGATTTCGCCCTCCAGCATCTTGGAAACCGGAATCCCCGTCCACTTGGCGACGACTTCAGCAACGTCCTCCGCATCCACCTCTTCCTTGAGCATTTTTTGGCCTTTCTGCAGCTCCGCAAGCTTCCGATTTGCATCTTCTAACTCTCTTTGGAGTTGCGTCAGGGTACCGTAACGGAGCTCGGCAGCGCGGTTCAGGTCCCCCTGACGTTGCGCTTGCTGCTCTTCAACTTTGGTTGCCTCAATCTTTTCTTTCAGCGCGCGGATGCGCTGGATCGATTCCTTCTCGTTTTTCCAGTGGCCTTTAAGACCGTTGGACGTTTCCTTCAGGTTTTGCATTTCGCGTTCGAGATTGGCAAGTCTTTCTTTTGACGCTTTATCCTCTTCCCGTTTAAGAGCTTGCTTCTCAATCTCCAGCTGGAGAATCTTGCGCTCCACCTCGTCGATCTCGATGGGCATGCTGTCGATCTCAATTCTCAAGCGAGAGGCCGCCTCATCAATTAGATCGATGGCCTTGTCAGGCAAGAAACGGTCGCTGATGTAGCGGTGTGACAACGTGGCCGCCGCGATGATGGCTCCGTCGGTAATCCGCACGCCGTGATGGACTTCGTATTTTTCTTTTAGCCCGCGCAGAATAGCGATCGTGTCTTCCACCGAGGGCTCGCCGACATAAATCGGCTGGAATCGTCGCTCCAGCGCCGCATCCTTCTCCACGCGCTTGCGATACTCATCGAGCGTCGTGGCGCCGACGCAGCGCAACTCTCCGCGCGCCAGTGCCGGCTTCAGCATATTCGAGGCATCCATGGCCCCTTCGGCGGCGCCCGCGCCGACCAAAGTGTGCAGTTCATCGATGAAAAGAATGATTTGGCCGGCGGCATCGGTCACTTCCTTCAGCACCGCCTTGAGCCGATCCTCGAACTCGCCGCGAAACTTGGCGCCGGCAACCAGTGCGCCCAAGTCCAGGGCCACGAGCCTTTTCTCTTTCAAGCCTTCCGGCACGTCACCGTTGACGATGCGCAGCGCGAGCCCTTCGACAATGGCCGTCTTGCCGACGCCGGGCTCGCCGATGAGAACCGGATTGTTCTTGGTTCGCCGCGACAGAACTTGGATGACGCGACGAATTTCATCGTCCCGGCCAATGACCGGGTCGAGTTTTCCCTTGCGGGCCAACTCCGTCAGGTCGCGGCTATACTTTTCCAGGGCCTGATACTTTTCCTCCGGGTTGGGATCAGTAATTCGTTGCCCGCCGCGAATGCCTACCAACGCGTTCAAGATCTTGTCATGCGACGCTCCGAATTCTCTCAGAATCTTGCCGGCTTCACCGCTATCCTGAACCATCGAGAGCAACAGGTGTTCCGTCGACACGTATTCATCTTTGAGCGTTTCCGCTTCCTCTTCAGCGGCTTCGATGATTTTTTTGAGGCGTGGCGTAATGAAGGCTTGAGCCGTGGCGCCCGTGACCTGCGGCAACCGGTCCAGGGCCTTCTGCAATCGCTCCGTCACAGAGCCCAGCGGCACTCCTAATTTCTGCAGCAGCGATATAACGACCCCTTCTTTTTGGCCCATCAGGGCAAAAAGAAGATGTTCGGCATCGATGGCCTGATGATTGCGCTTTTCAGCCAGCGTATGGGCTTGCTGCAAGGCTTCTTGAGACTTTATAGTGAGCTTGTCTAATCGCATATCTGTCTGCTATCGGGAAAAAAGTTAATCATCGTTTCAGGGGGTGTCAAGAAAAACGGAAAAAGTAGCCGCCAACTGTCGTTACCGGCGCTACTACATGAAACCAGGACCGCCGTGTTTGGAATAAAGCCGGGAGGACGGAGATGGTCGGTCAGCTGCGGCTAGGTGTTCGTGGGATCCTTTTCAGGTTCTTCCTTCGGGAGTTGGAAAAACTCAAGCGGGTGGAAAGATTCCTCGGTCTCCGCAGCCGCGGGCCGCAGCTCGGGTGAGGCCAGTACGATGCCACTTCCTTTGACGATATTGAACGGATATTCGTTGGGTTCGACGGACGTGCCTCTCATTTTTTTAACCGTCAGGGTACGACTGAATCGCCCATTGGTTTGATTCACGCGTAGAATCAAGACCCCGGCGGCCAAAAACTCCTCGATCCCGTTAGTTGGATCGTGATCGAACCCGCGGGGCAGGTGCGAGCTGATCAAATTTGTGGTGGTTAGGTTGGATTGGAGAAGATGCATGAGGGCTCGGGCGATATCTTGCACGCGCGCCGGGGAGTCTCCGGAAAGGATCAAGGGTGTGACTGGATCGATGACCAACCGCGTTGCCGCCATCCGCTTCGCATAAGCCGCGAGATCGGAAATAATTTTTTGGAGATCAGCGCCTTTTTCGGCTCCACCCACCGCAAGCCCGCTGAAGTACGCGGACGCGTCGAGAATGACCAGGCTTTTCTCCTGAACGTACTTCTGTAAATCCCAGTCGAGAGAAGCAGCTGTTTGGAGAATCTCGGCGGGCCGTTCATCGACCGTCACGTAAACCGCATTTTCCTTCTTTTTGAGGCCATTCAACAGAAACTGCATGCAGGCGGTTGTCTTTCCCGTGCCGGCTTCCCCCGTTACCAGGTAAGAACGACTCGGTATAAATCCTCCTTGGAGTAACGTGTCGAGCCCGGCTATGCCGGTTGAAACACGCTGAATATTCATAAAACGTTTCTCAGGGTATGGCGCTAACGTGCCGTTTGAAGGACGATCCCTTGTTGCTTGACGATATCAAACTCATACTGCGCCGGCTTCACATCTGTGCAGCGCATCTTTTCGATGATGAGACTTCGGGCCAGCTGTCCGTCCTGCCAAATCATCTCCAGAACAATCGCCCCCGCGACCAGATATTCTTCGATTCCATGCAAGCCCCGCTCTCCGGTGCGCGGAACCGCGTAGGAAGTAAGCAAGTTCGTAGTCGGCATCGACGTTCGCATGAGCTTGNNTTGATGAGCAGACGGGTCTGGTCTTGAATACGCGTCGCTATGTCGCGCAGCATCACAAACGGTCCGGCGGGATCTAACACGAGCCGCTTCGCTTCCAGTCGATTGACGAAGCTGGCAAGGTCGCCGATGGCTTTATGGATATCAATCTGTCGCTCTTTTGCCGCTCCTCCTACCGAGCTCAGGTAGGTGCCGGCGTTGAGGATCGCGAGTTCTTTTCTTTCGACGTAGGGTTCCAGATCCCAGCCCAAGGAGGCGGCTTGCTCCAGGACATCAACCGTCCCTTCGTCAGCGGCCACGTAAATTCCTTTTTCTCCGCGGACGAGTCCTTCGACCAGGAATTGTAGTGAGAAAATGGTCTTCCCGGTTCCGGGTTCACCGGTTACGAGAATGGATCGGCCTTTGGGCAATCCGCCCTCGATCAACCGATCGAGCCCCGGGATGCCGCTCGATACGCGTTCTGTCTGTATCATGAGATTCCTTTTAGCATATTGCCGCGGGCAAGAATAACCAAAAATCTAACCCCGGGTCGGAGTGGCGCTTTGATTTTTCCTTGGCCATGAATCCAACGCCGTGGAAATCGAGCTCTTATCCACTGAGCTTATGGCGATGATTTCCAACGTCTCTTCCGCGCCCGACCGGTTTGCCATTTCCGCTTGAGAGTCCCGCTTTGCTTCGCGACGGTTCTTGGTTTTTGTCGGAGTGCGGCAGTCTCGAGGTTTATTTTGTCTCCTTCCAATTGGGAAATGCGTTCCCGCAAAGCCGTGATCTCGGCTAGAGCGCCTTGATGTTCGCTCTTCCGTTCTTCCAACGCGGCGCATGCCAGGGCTAGCTGGCTGCGCCGCTCTTCGATTTCAACATGCAACGATTGTTCGAGGATCATAGGGTTTGTACATCTCCACAGTTTCTTCTTTCTGACCTAATTCGCTCATCGTGAATGCTCAACTCGCCGGTGAATGACACCCGGCCAGCGTATCTCGCCAAAAACATGCCAGAGCGTAAAATCGAAGTCTTGGGAAATCAAGGGGTTAGGAAAAGAGTCCGGGCAGCTTTGGAGTAAAAACCCCTCCAGACGCAGATTTCTGGACAAAATCAAAAAAACTTGGACAAAAATGTCTTGGTGGGAGTCAAAGCGCTTTCGCGCGCCTAAACAGGACTTTCGCGGCCAAATTGGCAGCGCCGCGGCCAAGAGAACGTGCCGGGGGCGATAGTCTCAGATCGGTGGCGGCTGCCGTGTATGGTGTGAAGCCGGAAAATATTATCGCCGGTAACGGTTCCGATGAGCTCCTGTCGATCCTGACGCGCTGCTTCGTCGCGCCAAATGATCGCGTGGCCTTTTCCACGCCGACCTATTCTCTTTATGACACCTTGATTGCGATTCAACAGGGCGAACGGGTTACGATCGATTACCCGCCGGATTATTCCTTGCCGGAGGCGCTGGCTGCGCAGAATGCAGCGCTAACTTTTCTGTGCAATCCGAATTCGCCCTCGGGAACACTGGTGTCGTTAAAAGAGATTGAGAAGCTAGCTCGCTCAGTTTCCGGTGTGTTGGTGGTCGATGAGGCCTATGTTGATTTCGCCGAGAGCGAGGGAGCGTCATCGTTGCCGTTGATTCGCGCGTATCCTAATCTTGTTGTATTGCGTAGCTTCTCCAAGGCGTTTTCCCTGGCAGGGATGCGCATCGGTTTGGGTTTTGCGTCTGAAGAAATTATTTTCGGCATGATGAAAGTTAAAGACTCCTACAACTTGGACCGCCTGAGCACGGTCGCAGCCACGGCCGCCCTGCAGGATATGCCATGGATGGCGCGAAACGTCCGGCGGATCCAGCGAAGCCGTAAGAGTCTGACGGCCGGACTCAAGAAGATGGGCTATCACGTCTATCCCTCGCAGGCGAATTTCGTGATGGCACAGAAGAGGGGACGAAGCTTGAAAGAGGTTTACGAGGCGCTTAAACAAAAACAAATTTTGGTGCGTTACTTTGACATTCCTAGGCTGCAGGATTGCCTTCGTATCACCGTGGGGACGCCTCAAGAGATCAAGTCCTTGCTTCAGGAGATGAGATCAATCGACGGCAAGCCCGCCGCCTAGATGTCACAACGCGAACGGAAGGAGTTTGGCGATGAAGCGCATAACAGTGACGGAACTCGATCACATCGTGCTCAATGTCAGCGATATTGACCGCGCGCTTACGTTTTACACCGACGTCCTAGGTTTAGAGCCTGAACGGTTAGATGAGTTCAAAGCCGGAGAGGTGGGCTTTCCTTCCGTGCGGATCAACCCAGACACGATTATCGATCTGTTTCCGATGCCCCCGGGCGGCTCTCTCCGGGAAGGCGATACGAAGAGCAAACCTAATCTCAATCACTTCTGTATGGTCGTGAGTCAGACGGACTTCTCGGGCATCGTCGATTATCTGAAAGAGAACGGGGTCACGGTTCGCCAGGGCCCGGTATCGCGCTGGGGCGCGCGCGGCAGGGCGACTTCAGTCTATTTTCTCGATCCGGACGGCAACGAAATCGAGCTCCGCTGTTATTGACTTCGCCTTTCGTTCAGGTCCTGGTTCTTAGATCTAACCTGGCTTCGCTTCTTCCAGCTTGATTTTGACAATGCGTCTTCCCTCCATGTCGACAATCGTCAGTCGATAGCCATTGTGCTCGACTCGCTCGCCCCCTCTGGGAATGCGCTTCAGTTTGTCGAGAACGAAGCCTGCCAGGGTGTGATAGTCGGGCGATTCCTCGAACGGCAGATCGTAATCCGACTTTAGATCCTTGAGCAGTGCGGAACCCTGAATCACCATGGAGCCGTCGGGGAGCCGTTCAACCGGACCGCGCTCTTCACGGTCATATTCATCGCGGATCTCGCCGACGATCTCTTCCAGCAGGTCTTCGAGGGTCGCCAACCCTTCCACCTCACCAAACTCGTTCACGACCAAGGCGATGGCCAGGCGGCGCCGCTGTAGCTGTTTGAGCAGCTCGCTGATGGGCAACGAACTGGGGACAAAAAACGCGGGGTGGAGGTGATCCTGGATGCGGAACTCGCTTTTGTCCTGCAGCGCCTTGAAAATGTCTTTGTTGTAGAGAATGCCGATAATGCGGTCGAGTTCTCCCTCGTACACTGGAATGCGCGAGAAACCGCTCTCGATAAAGCTTTTCGTGACATCGGTAAAAGAGGCGTGGGCTTCAAGGGCGTGGATCTCCGTACGCGGGATCATGACCGCCTTTACCGGCGTGTCGGCAAATTCGAAAACGCTGTGGATCAGCTCCTTTTCGGTTTCATTGAAGATTCCCTTGGCGGCTCCCTCTCGGATCAGCGATTTGACCTCTTCGACGGTGATGAAGCTTGCCCCTTCATTTTCTTTGCCGCCGAAGAGCCAAAGCACGGCGTTGCTCGAAGCGGTTAGCGATTTAACCAAGAACGAAGTCATGCGTGAGAGAAAATCGATAGGCCGCGCGACGATCAGAGCAATCTGTTCCGGGAATCGCAGGGCAAGGGATTTAGGAACCAACTCGCCCAATACCAAAGAGAGGTAAGCAATAGGGAGTACAACAATGAGGATCGCAAGCGGTTGCCCCCAACGAACCGCAAAGGGGAATGGTAAGGACTCTATCATTGGTTTCACATAAGCGATGGCAGCGGCACCACCAATAGCGGAGGCGAAGGAGCTAATGACGGTCACACCGATCTGCACGGTGGCCAAGAATCGGTCCGGGTCGTTTTTCAAACGCGCCACAGCCGAAGCGGATTTCACAGCTTTTTCAAGCAGAGCATCGATCCGGCTTTTGCGCGTGGCGATCATCGCGATTTCTGACGCTGCGAAGAAGCCATTCGCGAGAATCAATACAAGAATTAGAACAGCCTCGAACCATATATTTTCAAGAATCATCGTGGGCGTCTCCCAATGTAAACGATTCAATATTAATATTTTCGGAGAAGAAAGCCTTCGGGCCGCGCGCCATGGGCTTCTGTCCTGAGGGCCGCCCGCGCCAATTCCTTGAGGCGCTTACTCCGACGGTGCGGACCTGCCATCATCGTCACGTTCCTTCCCCGCGGTTCCTCAGTTTTGTTCCCTTCGACGACGCTATTAAAGACATTTTGTATCAGTTTTCATCGGTTATGAAGCCGAGGAAAACGGCGGTGATGTTTTGTGGTTTTAACAAAGAGTTGCGATACAGAAAGGGGAAATCTTGGTGACCGGACCAGGCATATCCGACTCGCCTGAAATTCTAGCTTCCTGCCCACAAAAGGCAAGAGCTGGCATTTACCGTGGCTGTGGTTTCCAGTAGGATGAGCGTCTGGAGTTTTCCATGTTAGAAAAGCTCAACGAAAGATCAATGCTGCAAGGGACCATTGCCCGCATTACCTACCAGCACCCGGAAACGCGCTACACGGTGGCCCGCCTCGATGCCGAGGGCGCCGCGAGCGTGACGGTTGTCGGTCCGCTCTTTCCGGTGGCCGAAGGAGAAGAGATCAAAGTCTTCGGTTCCTGGAAAAACCACCCACGTTACGGCTTGCAATTTCAAATTGATCATTGGGAGAAGGTCGATCCGGCGACCGTCGAAGGGATTGAAAAATATCTGGGCTCGGGGCTGATCAAAGGCATCGGTCCCACTTACGCGAAACGGCTGGTCTCCGCCTTTGGCCTCGATACCTTGCGGGTTTTGTCCGAGGAGCCGCTGCGCATCCTGGAGGTCGACGGCATCGGTGAAGTCCGCGCCCGGCGCATTATGCAAGCTTGGCAAGAGCAGCGCGGCATGCGGGATGTGATGATCTTTTTGCAGGGCCACGGCGTGGGCGCCTCGATGGCGCTGAGAATTTATCGCGTTTTTGGTTCGGAAACGATCCGCCGAATAAGAGAGAACCCTTACGCCTTGGCGCGGGAAGTTCACGGGATCGGTTTTCTGCTCGCGGATCGGATCGCCAACAGCATCGGCATCCGCGGCGACTTTCTGCTCAGAGTCCAGGCCGGAGTGCTCCATGTGCTGCGGGAGTCCGCGGAGCATGGCCATTGCTTCGTGCTGCTCTCGTCTCTAAGAAAAAATGCCTCGCTGATGCTCGGAGTCGAGGAAGAGAAAGTCGAAATCGCCGTCGAAAAGCTGGCGGCGCAAGGCGATTTAGTCTTACAGGAAAATACCGCTCAAGAAGCGAAGCGGGTTTATATAGCAGAACTTTACCACGCCGAGAAGCGCGTGGCGACGGCGATTCAAAGGCTCCTTTCAACATCGTCGTTTCTTCACGGCGAACGAATCGCTAACCCCAAGGACAAAGGCCGCGCGTTCTCGCGCGGCGCGCTCGATTTTCGCAGCTTGGATCTTTTCGCCGCATTGCCCCTACAATTAGACGAAGAACAGATCAAAGCGGCCCGGCAAGCCTTGGAGCAGAAAGTATTCGTGATTACCGGAGGACCCGGCACCGGAAAAACTACGCTTTTGATGTCTTTGCTGGCAATTCTCCGGCGCGCCGACGTCTCTTTCGCGCTCGCCGCGCCCACCGGACGCGCGGCAAAGCGGATGACCGAAACCGCCGGCGAAGAAGCGACGACCTTGCATCGCTTGCTCGAATTCAACCCGCGGGAAGGCAGATTTCATCGCCACGAGGACAATCCGCTTCAAGTGGACGTGGTGATCGTGGACGAGGCGTCCATGGTCGATGTGACTCTGATGGATCATCTTCTGAGCGCCATCGATCCGCACAGTCATCTCATCCTGGTCGGCGACGTCGATCAGTTGCCGTCCGTGGGGCCCGGAAGCGTGCTCAAGGATTTGATCGATTCCGGCGCCGTGCCGGTCGCGGTCCTGCGGCGAATCTTCCGGCAGGATCAACAGAGCTTAATCGTCGTCAATGCCCACCGGATTCTTCAAGGGCAATACTTGCAATTCGCCGACGCCCGCGAGACGCGCGATTTTGATTTCATGGCGCGGGAAAGCGAGGAAGAAATTCTAGACACGATCAAGGAACTGGTTCGCCAACGCATCCCGCGGGCGTTGCAGTTGCCTTCGCACCAAGTCGTCCACGCCGTACAGGTGCTCACGCCGATGCACCGCGGCCTGCTCGGGACCATCCAACTCAACCGCGAGCTGCAAACTCTGCTTAACCCCGCGGGGGAAGCGTTGGAAAGAGGCGGATGGACCCTCCGAGTTCAAGATAAGGTCATGCAGCTGCGCAACAATTACGATAAAGGAGTTTTCAACGGTGACCTTGGGCGTATCATCAGTATCGACAGGGAAGACGGAAGCATTCGCGTCGATTTTGACGAGAAGGTGGTGGAGTATGAGGCGGATGAGATCGATGAAAACAGCCTCGCCTACGCGACGTCGATCCACAAAAGCCAGGGCAGCGAATACCCGGCAGTGATGATTCCGCTGCACACGTCGCATTACATGCTGCTTTATCGCAGCATCCTCTATACGGCGGTGACCCGCGGCAAGAAATTAGTATTCGTTGTCGGGAGCAGAAAAGCTTTAGCGATGGCGATCCGGAACGTTCGTGTGGAGAAAAGAAATACCGGACTGAAAGAGATGCTTGCTCCAGCCAGGAGCGGCGCCCAACCGCACTTGCTAACCTGAAGCCAAGAGCCGGCCGAGTCTTTTATCGGTGTGGCGGATGCCGAGCTTCTTCAAACACGCCCAAAGGGTGGCCTGATTGCTGTTGATCACCGGTTTGCCGAGTTGCCGCTCCAGCTCGTCAATCGCTTCGATCATCCGCGTGTTCGTACAACTTAGAAAATAACCGTCGGCTTGCGGCCGTGTGTTTTCCATCACGACCTTGATCCACTCCTCCGGCGTAACGGCGCCGTAGCCGTCGGTTTCCAATCCAAGCCCCAATTCGTGAACGACCGTGAATCCCGCCTCCGCGAGGTAGCTGACCTCATGCTCGTTGGTTGGTTTGACGTAGGGACTGATGAGCACGAGTTTTTTGATGGCGCAGTAGGTGAATGCCTCGCGGATTGCTTGCGCCGTCGTGATGGTCGGGCAACCGCTGGCGCTCTGAACAGTTTCAACCATAGCGGCCTCGCCGGCGAGGCCGTTTTCCATCGAGTTGGCCGTGCAATGAAAAACAATTACACCGGGCTTGGCATCCGAGATCGCAGCGGCGGCTTCGGCCAGTGGACTCTTAAGTTCACTAAAAGGCTTGCGCCACTTACCCGTCATGCGCAGCCGGGTGACGTGAATACCCACGCGCGGCGGCGCGTAAGCATGAAACTGCGGTTCCGTCAGGCGGTTGCTCGACGGAATGATGAGGCCGATGCGCGCTTCAGTATTCATAGGCCCGGGGCACCCAGATTATAGAACTTCCTCGCGTTGCCATGCAGCACGGCCGCCTTGTCCGCCGCTGTCAGTTCGTCATTCTCCAGCATTTCGTTGATTTCGTGCTTGCAAAATTCGTTATTGACTTCGTGCGGGAAGTCACTGGAATAAACAAACGGCTTGTTGCCGACGCGTTTCACGGCGTGACCGATATCGGGTTCGTCTCCTTCACAACCGACGAAAATGCGCCCTTCGTCGATCTGCCGGGCGATATAGTCGCTGACCTTTTCCTTCGGACGAAGATTGAAGAAACGCTTGCGCGGATCGTGTTGAACGTGGGTTTCCCAAGAGCGGTCGAAGCGTTCCAGGCAGACCAGCAGCCAGGCCACGCCGCCTTCCATGAAGCCGAATTTGGCATTGGGAAACTTGTCAAAAATTCCGTTGAAGACCATGCCGGCAAAGGAGATCATCTGGCCGAAAGGATGGCCGAGGGCATGAACCGGCGCGTAAGGGGTCACATCATCGAGCCCTAAATTTTCATGAGCGCCGCCATGGACGCCGATAGCGCAGCCGAGCCGATCTGCCTCTTCATAGATCGGCCAATAGCGTTGATCGCCTAAATGGGCCTGTATCCCCGTCGAAGGCAGCATCGCGCCGCACATACCCAAATCTTTAATAGCTCTTCTAAGCTCCTCAACGGCCGCTTCCGGTTCCTGCAATGGAATCAGAGCCATGCCTTTAAAACGCGGAGTTCTCTTCATGTAAGTTTGATGCAGCCAGTCATTGTATGCGCGCGCGACATCGATGGCCCAGTCGCGGCTGACGATTTTGCCGAAAGCGAGGCCTAGAGTGGTGTAAAGCACCGAGGTCTCAATCCCAACGTCTTCCAAGAAAGCGACCCAACCGTCGGGGCCGACTTTATTGAAAGCACCCGGCGGAAAATCGTGCAGGTTCGACGAATGCAGGTGATCGAGGGGTGGAAATGGATTGAAGAACGTGTGGGTGTCGTATTTTTCCCGGTAGGGTCGGGGCATGAATTCCACAATGGCCTGGGTATCTTCAATAACATGTCCGTCGCCATCAATGATGGTATGGCCCTTGAACGCCATAATTGGATCCTCCTATTTATTCATATGGCACCAAGCCCAAGCGCTTTGTCAAGACGCGGACAGCAGGTGAAGAAATTGGCGTTGGCGTATTCGACTAGGATGCATGGGCACCGAACCATTTAGTGTAGAGCCGATCGTAGGTTCCGTTTTCTCTAATTTTCAGAAGCGCTTCGTTGACTCGCTTCCGATAGGGGCTGTTGGATGGAAAGAGGATCCCGTAGCTCTCTTTGCGAAAGATATTGCCGACGGTCTGAACTTTTCCTTTCCCCTCGTGCGAAGCATAGTAGAGCAAGACCGGAGCATCATAGACGACGGCGTCGGCTTGGCCTTGCTGAATCGCTTGAAAAGCATCCTCCACTTTCGGAAATTCCGCTGGATCAACATTGTGTCTTCGCAAATATTCCGCAGAGGTGCTTCCCTGCACGGTGGCGACGCGCTTGCCGGGAAGGTCTTCGGGACCGTTGATATCTCCGTGCAACTGTTGAATGGTGAGTGACGATGTCACGGCTGCGGTGAAGTAGGCGATAAAGACAACGCTTGCGAACATCCAGATTACCGCCACGATTCTGGCCAACGCCGTGCGCGGCATTTGGTCGGCCTGCGTTGCCAGTGTGGAGGCCGCCCACCAGCAAGCTTCGAAGATCCCGGGAAAGTATGACGGACGGGTTAACAGGCCGGTTGAATTTCTGCGCTCAAAGAACCAAACCAGATGGGCGGGAACCAAAATAATTAATAAAACGAGCCCGAGAATCGGCAATCCGGCGGAGGAAAATACTCCAGCGACAATGGCTGCCACGATGCCAGTGCGCGTTCCCTCTGCGGGCGTGAGAATCTGCAGCCCGGCATCGAACATCGGCTGAGAAAAATCCCAATCGATCTCCCTGTCGGCGGTGATGGAGATCGCGGCAATCGCTAGATCCGCCTCTTTGGAGCGAGTCGCATCAAGCAGTTCCTTGACCGACGGCTTTACGACAAACTCCGACTTGACGCTGAGTTGCTTACTAATCTCTTGCCAAAGCTCGATGCTGAAGCCGGTGAGCTGACCCTTTTCCTCGAAAACAAAGGGTCTAACGAGGCGCGTGGCAACGCGGAGTTTTTCTTCCTTCGGTTGGGCGAAGACGGCGGTGGACGCAAGTAAGGAGAGGAGCAGAACTGCAAGTTTTTTCATCATCGGGTAACTTGGGGCCATTGGCAAGGATACTTACGTGAACCCTGCTCGACGTTCAAGGGTGGGGACGTTTACACGCCGGTGACGAATTCGGATTGGCATCGGGCTCGAATCTTCCGATAGTTGTTTTTTGCACGGGGTCAAATAGAGTTTAACTCAGTTAAACTCTTGGGAGATGGTTATGAGGCGAGCTACGAAGGTATTAGGGTTTTCGGTTCCGCCGGAAGTGAGTACCGCCACCTTCTGAAACTTAAAAAGTGTGAAGACACCGCTATCATTCGTTTGGTAGATTTCCTCAGAACGTTTCCCTGAGCGGCGACGGTCACGAAAGCTTCCAGGTCAGCGACCCGCAGGTAGCATCGAAAAGTCCAAAAATTTCTGCGGATCGAAATCCGCCGGGATCGGCCGCTCCTGGCGCAGGAGGTCAAGATATCCGCGTGCGATTTTGGGATTGAGCCGGCCGTCTTTATTCAAAATCTTGATCAGAGTTGCATAAGTTTGCTCCGCTTCGACCTGAGTCACTTTGAATTTGTCGGCGATCATCTTGGCGCTCTCGGCACGGTTGGCGCGAAGCCAGGCGACGGACTCCATGAGCGCGGCTAGGGTGCGGCGTATGATTTCCCGGTTGTTTTTGATCTCCGCTTGCGACGTCACCACGCCGACGTAAGGGATGTCGGCCAGGTCGCCAAGAAACATGAACTTCTTGAATCCCAGCGAGACCGCCTTGTCGTCGAAGGGGGGCGTGAGCACGGTGCCGGCGACTTGGTTGCTGGCCAGTGCGGTGAAGCTGTCAGCCGTGCCACCGGTAGTGATGATCCCCACATCCTTTTCGGAAATTTCCCATTTCTTGAGAGCGGCCAGCAAAAAATAGTACGGCGATGTCCGGATTCCTGAAATGGCGACCTTCTTGCCGATCAGGTCCTGCGGCTTGTTGATTTCTTTGCTAGTGACCAAGACCCAGGGCGAGCCGTCGCAAAAGCTGAGGATGACGACGAGCGGCAGCCCGGAGACAGCCGCGGAAATGCCGGTGGAGACAGAGGGGAAAAAGTTAATGTTGCCGTTGATGACCGCTTGGGGCTGAATCGTGGTGCGCATCTGGATGTACTCGGCTTCCAGCCCATATTTTTTTAGCAGCCCTTTTTCTTTCGCCACGTAGAAGGGCATGTAGGAGAAAGCCAGGGAGGGAAAGCCGATGCGGATTTTTTGCAGGGTTTCGGCTCCGCGAGCGATTTCCGGAACGAGCAGAATCAGACCGACGAGGATATTAACTAATAGAGTCGCCTTTAAGATAGTCGTTTCCTGTTTCCCGGTACGAACCCAGGAAAATAAAGGTCCATGGGCCGGATGTTCTGACGGTTCGATCTCAAATGCCCTTTGCTTCATGCCCGTGCTGCCCACGCCGTGGCCGCCTTCTTTTCCCCGTCATGGTCCCAGCTCTGGCGTGCGATCTTGAGGGCTCTAGGCTGGGGCAGATTCTTCAGCTCAAAAAACTCAATGGCATTCTTGCTCAGTAGCTTCTCCTTTTGCGCGAAGCTCAGATCCTTGCCGTCAATGATGTCCCTTACGGAATAGGGAAAGTGGCAATCCCAGTGACAATAGTCAGATGCGTACATGACGGTGTCCTCGCCGTTGGCCGCGAATACTCGGTCGAGGCCGGTCTCTTCGGATTCGCAAGTCAACGTGATCTGCTCGCTTCGAATGATGTCGCTCGGACGGCGCTTTAGCTCCGGCATTTGCGGCGCCAGCTTCTCGATGTGCTCGTCGAAACGTTCCGCCCAGTAAGGTAGCCAGCCGGCGCCGCCTTCCATAAAGCCGACTTTGAGTTTTGGATAGCGATCGAAAACGCCCTCGCCGATCATGTGCATCATCGCGATCATGAGCTCGAATGGAAAAGCGGTCATGTGAACGTAGACATATTTACGAAAGCGCTCGCTGCCCGCGCCCATGACGCCGGAGACGCCGAGCACGCCGTCGTGGCCGGTTTGCGGATGCACGCTAAGCGACATGCCGAGCGACTGAGCGCAGTCATAAATCGGCTCGAACATGCGGTCGCCCATATTATTGAGACCGTACACGTTGGTCGGAA
>WNGR01002087.1_pt1 | contig 24383 bp, 20 predicted proteins | sample 5407581 | NCBI WGS metagenome assembly WNGR01 (sample SAMN13153383, study PRJNA577476) | soil metagenome | isolation source: 80 cm soil or saprolite under Garry oak tree replicate 2 | place: USA:California | collected 2016-06-15
AAGCGCCTGCGGACAAGTGGGTAGAAAAGGCAGAGGTGGAACGCGCACACATCGCACCCCTATTATGAAAGGCGGTCCATAACTCGCTGGCTAATGCTCTGAGAGGCGGGCGGAAACTACCACGCGGGCGTTCTGGATGTCAAGAAATCAGCTCCCTGCAGCAAGATTGCCTGCTCTCATCACGGCGGTGTTCGTTGTTGGCAATACAGTGACGGAACGTGCACCAAGCCGTAAGGTATGTCGGCGGGTTTCCTCGGCTCGCCCTTTTACTCTTGACTTACTCTACCTAGGTGTTACATTTCCGGCGTTCCCAGGGTTCTTCTCCCAAATTGGGCAACGGGGCCGTTTACTGCTTGGTTTCGGTGACTCGATTAACCATCTCAAGTCATGGGGATCAACGGCCAAGACACACCGCGAATAAGGCTGGGCGGTCTTTTTGGGACCTCCGCCCCGATGCAGCGTGTCTACAGCCTGATACAAAAGGTCAGCGCCTATCGGTTTCCTGTACTCATCCTCGGGGAAACTGGCACCGGCAAAGAGCTGGTCGCTAGGTCGATACACTTCATCGGTCCGCGCAGAGACAAACCCTTTGTTCCTGTGGATTGCGCCGCGCTCGTGCCCACCTTGATTGAGGCGGAGCTGTTTGGATATGTGAAGGGCGCTTTCACGGGAGCATTCCAGAACAGGCAGGGGCTTTTGGCTGCTGCCCACGAAGGAACGTTGTTCTTAGATGAAATCGGCGATCTTCCAGCAAACCTACAGGCAAAACTCCTTCGAGTTATTCAAGAGAGACAATTCAGGCCAATCGGCTGTACTTCGCATATGCCATTCGGAGCGAGAGTCATTGCTGCAACCCGCCGAGACCTACAGGATGAAGTAAGGACAGGAGCGTTCCGAGATGATCTCTACTTCCGATTGAACGTGTTGCAAATTACCTTGCCTCCTCTTCGTGAACGGCAAGGTGATATAAGGCTGCTGGTTGATTCTTTACTCCACAAATATGCCGAACCCGACGGGACGAGGCGTACATTCTCCAATGCAGCGATAGATCATCTGTCGAGGTACGACTGGCCTGGCAACGTTCGGGAGTTGGAGAACGTCGTGGCCCGGGCGCTCGCTCTTTCTTCTGAGTCCTTGATAGACGTGAAGGACTTGACTCTGGACTTTCGACGTGACGCGGCGAGCGAACCGACGCCCCACCGCGAGTTGCCTACTCTAGACGAGTTGGAACGGCAAGCGATTGCGCGTACCCTTCAGGAGACCGGCGGCGACAAGATCGCGGCCGCACGTATTCTTGGGATTGGTAAAACGACCCTTTACAGGAGATTGAAGGTAAATTAGCTAAAGCCAGCCTCAGTTCGGGGAACGTGGTTGATCACCTTGGCCCATTAGCTCGGTTTCGATTGCACCCCAGTCCAAGCCCCAGAAATTATCGCTGTCAATGAATTCGACAGCGAGCAATGGGTTGGTTTCTCTTTCCGGTGGACACCAAGCTACACGAGCCCGCGCCTGTCGCCCCTCATCAGGCCTTAAAACTCTGAGCCGTTGATCTAGCTCTGCTGAGTGCTGGCTTCGTACCAGAGCCCCGCAACGGCTAACAGTAACTGTTTCCGTATCTTCTTCCCAACGCTCTCGCGGGTCCTCAGACAACAGGCGAACCGGAATCGCTAGGACTTTTCGCGGGCTTCGCCGTAGATGTCGTCCCAACTCCGCAGCAGATAGAATTACAGCTAGGAGTCGCGCTCGCTCAACCTTATCCAGGCCGATGCGGTCGGCCTCCTTCATAGATTCGCGAATGAACCGCGACACCGCTTCCAGTGAGACCTCCCGCCAGCGGTGTTCTTTGAACCGCGCATAGTATGTGTCGAGTTGTTTGTGGCATGTAAGGATGAAGTGGTCCCCGCAGAATGCATGTCCTTCTACCACGCCAATAGGTGCGTTCGGACAACCCTCGACACTACATCCTATGTCCTTTTGTGGCCCTTCTCTCTTCTCTTCCGCCTGTAGCGGTTTTTCGTGTTGTGTTCCATGCACGGGGCAATCAAATTCCCACTGCGTGTTCAAGATTCCTTCGAGCGAAAGATAGAGATTCTCCATGACCACCCATTCGGTGTGGTCCATATGAGGACAGGCGAGTTCGACTCGGTAACTCTTAGCCAATGCCACTCCTACGCTCAGCGGTTCGTAGTAACTGGCGTTTTACGGGTCTGAAAATTGTCAGTTGGACCGAAGTCTTTGGCTATAGGAAATTGGTACCGGCTGCCAAGGGCACGTCTTTTAGCTTAAAGAGCATGGGCTGGTCAAGTGCTTTGAGGACAGAAATCAGCTCCCTGCAGCAAGAGGCTGCGCGGAACACACCCAAAGCACGTCAGGGCCGCGCTGCCGCGCTCTGCTCCGAAGCCCTATGGCGATGAAATATTCCCAAGAGCTTCGCGAAAAAGCGAAGCCTCGAGTGGTGTGATCGCGAGCCTGGACTGGAAACTTCTCCCGGCGGCGGTGGCAAAGCGGGGTTTACAGCACCCCGAAAAGATATCGTGGGGTCCGCCACCGATTCGCGGATGATCAGCATGGCTTCCGGACTCGGGAGCGGAGGAGGAGCCGGCGAGGACGCATCGAAGGTTATGGGAGACCAGAAGCTCGCACGAGCAGGTTCGCGAGCCATTGCGCAGTGTGCGGAGTTCGCCGGCCTCAATTTGAATGTCCCCACCCTGCGGAACAATCAAGCTCGCTCCCGTGAATTGCTCTTCGATGCGCATAGCGCCGGAAAGCGCCATGACGCATAGCTCCCCTTTCTGATCTAACCCGACAGTCAGATCGCGCCCCCGATCCCCGATGACCACGGGAGTGACGATCAACAGCGGAGTATAGATGGTGACCTGCACGGCGGCGCCAAGCTGTAAATGCACCTGGCCGTAATCGAGCGCGATGGTAATTGCCGGACCCGACTTCAAGATCGAGAGATGAGCCGGCCCGCAGAGAATGATATCGCCGCCTTCCGGCAAATCGACTTTTGCCTCGCCTGATCGGAGCGTAAGATCGCTGCCGCTGGCCAGCAAGGCTGTGGTGCGCCCGTTCTCGGTCTCAAAGCCGATCGCTCCGTTCACGGAAACGTCATCTCCGGAAAGCCGCCCAATCACCTCCTGGCGTCCAGGCGGACCAGGTGTCGCGGCCTGCGCCGCCTTACCCTTCGCCTGAAAGACCAGCAGGGATGCGAAGCAGAGCATGATCCGGAAGATGGCCCGCTGGCGATCTCTGCGTGCGGCTTCGGAATAGAATTGGTATGCGCTCATATCGCTCATATCGGTGTTTCGGTCGCCTATACTATAGCGCATGACCGAACTGGCCAAGTGGCCGCCCGAGCGCGAAGAGCAACGCGCCGGCACCTACGATTCGCGGCCCAAACAGCTTTCCCCTCTTCGGCGCGCTCAGATTCCGATAATTTCCGGCACGGCATACGCGTTTGCCCGCATGGTTGGTCCGACCTTACGATACGAAGTTCTTGGCTGGCAGCACATTGACCGCGTGCACAACCAGAACCGGCGCTGCGTTTATTCTTTCTGGCACCAAACCATTTTCTTAGCCATGTGGTGGTGGCGTTATCGCGGCGTGGTGGCCATGACCAGCGCCAATTTCGACGGACAGATACTCGGCAGCGCACTCGAGCGGCTGGGCTTCGGCATCACCTACGGGAGCTCGTCGCGCGGCGGCTTGCGGGGCCTTTCCGTGCTGGCGACACAGCTCGGCGAAGGCCATGATGTGGCGTTCGCCGCCGATGGTCCCCGCGGACCGCGCTACATCGCGAAGCCGGGACCTATAATTCTGGCGCGCCGCAGCCGCTGCCCGATCGTCGGCTTTCACATCTTTGCCGAGCACGCGCATACCTTCGAGAAAGCCTGGGACCTTTTCCAGCTTCCCCGGCCGTTTTCGCGCGCTGTCCTGGTAATCGGCCCGCCCATCGAAGTGCCGGAGGAAACCGGCCGCTATGGTCTCGAACGCCAGCAGGCTGATCTGCAACGCTTGCTCGAACGCACTCGGGATACAGCGGAGTCCTGGTTTCGGCTCTCGCCCGCTGAGCAGGAGCGGCAGCGAGCGATTTGGAACAGCTGAACAACGCAACACTTTTAGCACGCGCGCGAACCGGCCATCCGCCTGAATTGTTCGACCAGCATGCGCACTTGCCTCTTCGTATACTCAAGGGAACCCGAGCAATCGATCTCATCGTGAGCCAGTTTGCGTTTTTCCTCCAGCGGCATTTGCGCGGCGATCCGCTTTTCCGCTTGCTCGCGAGACATCGCTCGTCCGAAAGCGGGATTCGTCAAGCGTTCCAATTGCTGCTCGCGAGTGCAGGTGACCAGAACGAGCCGATCCAAACGTTGGTTGTAGCCTGATTCGATCAGCAATGCCGCTTCTATCACCGCGACGCCGTGAGGATCGATTCGTGAGAGCCGCTCCAATTCCCGGTCCAGTTCACGAAGCACGCCGGGATGCACGATGGCATTCAAGGACGCCAGTTTAGCGGCGTCAGCGAAAACGACGGCGGCTAATCGCGCGCGGTCAATGCTTCCATCCGCAGCAAGAACATTCGGACCAAATTGCCGGCGTATCTCGTCGTAAGCGGGCTCTCCAGGCGCGATCAAAGCATGCGCCATTCTGTCGGCATTGAGCACGCGGCAGCCGAGTTCGCTCATCATGGCGGCCACGGTGCTCTTGCCGCAGCCAATGCCGCCTGTAAGGCCGACGCTCAGCATTAATGTCGCGAGGCCGGGCCGGCAGCCGTTGCCCCGGCCGTCTGGGCACGCCTGAGCCGCGCGGCCTTGATCGTATTGCTCATGAGCATGGCGATCGTGAGAGGTCCCACGCCACCGGGAACGGGAGTGAGGGCGCCGGCAATTTCCACAGCCTCGGGATGGACATCGCCAACCAATGTAGAGCCTTTTTGTTTGAACTGCTCCAGGCGTTGGGGGAATTTTCCGAAGATGCGGGCAGCTTCGGCCAGATCGGAGATTCGATTGATTCCGACGTCAATCACGGTTGCGCCGGTGCGAATCCAATCCGGCGTAACCATCGCCGGGCGGCCCATGGCCGCAATGATGAGGTCCGCGCGGCGCGCGATTTGCGATAAATCGCGAGTCTTGGAATGACAAATCGTGACCGTCGCATTTGCGTGCATCAGCAGAAGGGCCAAGGGTTTCCCCACGATGTCGCTTCTGCCGAGCACGACCGCAGGCACGCCTTCGGTGGCAATGCCACTCCGCCGCAAAATCTCCATCACTCCCAAAGGCGTGCAGGCGACCAGGCCCGGCTCTCCGCGGACCAGTCGTCCGAGGTTTACGGGATGAAAACCGTCCACATCCTTCTCCGGGTCGACAGCCTCCAGAACGCGGCGCGAATCCACCTGGCGCGGCAACGGCAATTGCACGAGTATGCCGTCGACGTCCTCCCGGCGATTCAAGTCGCCGATCAATTGCAGCAATTCCGCGGTGGAAACGCTTTCCGCAGGCGTAAAGAGCCAACTGCGGAGACCGAGCTTTTCGCAAGCCGCAATTTTGCTTTTGACATAGACCTGGGAGGCGGGATTATGGCCGACCAAAACGGCCGCGAGTCCCGGACGGATTCCGGCAGCAGCCAGTTCCGCAATTTGCGGCTGCAATTCTGCATAGATTTGATCGCGGATGGCGTTGCCGTCGAGGATGCGCGCCGTCACAATGGCTCCCGCGGATAAATCTGAGGGCTTGCGAGCGGATCATTATAGCGGAAAGAGCATCGCGGCGCGCGGCCACCGGATTCACGGGAGAGAATCAACTGATCGGCGTGGCCGCACCGCTCCGCGGCTTGATTATTCGGGACTGGATACGGCGGCGGGACGGGGCGATTGCTAGTTTGCGGCCGACGCGGGCGCATTTTCGCGGCACAGCGTTCAGTTCTTTCTAGGTTTACCGCAGTTGTCGAGCTGATCCTGAACGTGAGGCATATCGGGGTCCAAGTCGAGACTCGTGCGAAACTCCACGCGTGCTTCGTCGCATTTTGCCTCGGCCACGAGAATGCTTGCCAAAGAGAAATGCAGAAACGGTTCATAAGGGCGCACGAAGACGGCTTGGCGCAGGTTCGCTTCCGCATCTTGAAAGCGGTTCATTCGCAAATATGTCAAACCAAGATAAAGATAAGGGAAGGGCACGGTTGGGTTTAGTTGCTGGGCCCGTTTCAGATACGGCTCCGCAGTGGAGAGTTGGCCTAATTGATAGAAGACGTGACCTAAATCGAAATTTCCGTCCCATCGGTTTGGTTGCTCGGCGAAGAGTTCTTGCATCATTGGGATAGCCCTCGAGTAATCGCCGGCCCTTGCCAATTCGTTGGCATAACCATCCCGAGCTTTGCGACTCCGTGGGCCTACCTGGTAGGCATGCTCGAACAAACGATAATCGTTGGCCCAATAGGCCGTGGCCTTCAGCGTATCGTAAGAAAGCAGAGTGACGACGGCGAGCGTCGCGAGCAGCCATTTTCGTGGAAGACCGGCGAGCATCGCGCCCCGCGCCAATTTTTCCATGGCCAAGGCCAGCAGCAGACACGCTCCAAAGCTTGGCAAATAAAAGTAACGATCGTGGGCCAACTCGCCCTCAGGAAGAACGAAGAGATCGAGTGCGGGAAGCAGCAGCGTAATTAGCCACGCGGCGGCAAACGTTAGCTCCCGCTCACCAAGTCTGCGCCGCCAGAACCACACAAACGCAACCATGGCGAGCAGCCCGATCGCTGGAAGGAGAACGTGGAAGAGATCGAAGCGGAGCCACACGGGTTGGCCGTAGGATGCCGCAAACTGAATCGGGAAGAACCACTGTTTCGCATAAAAAAGAAGCACGGAGGGCAGCGTGAACAGAAATCCCCTTGAGGAAAGCCCGGTGTCCGTATGGCTGAACCCGTGCAAAATCGCAAACCGTGCAGCCAGATAGGCAATCGCAACGGGGGCATAGACCGCCGCGGTTTTCACGGCGCGCCCCAATCGGCGGCCCAGAAGCCCCGGTTTGCCGTGGTCCGCACCGCCGCCGTATATCGCGGCGTGCGCGAACACAACAGCCGGCAGCATGATGGCCGTCTCCTTGGCCAAAATCGCCGCGGCGTAGAGCACGCATGAAAGGATAGTCCAGAGGACATCTTGGCGCGATCGCAAGTAGGCGAGAAATGCCAGCAGGAATAGCACCGACCAGAGCGATTCCGTCGTGCCGGAGATCCAGCTTACGACTTCGTGCCGCATTGGATGTACAGCAAAGAGCAGCGCCGTGAATGCAGCAACCAGCGGTTTCCCGGAAAGCCGCCGCGCCAGAGCGTAGACCAGCCACGTAGCAACGACGTGCAACAAGATCGCTGTCGCATGCCAGGCCACTGGACGCAGGCCGAACAGCGCGTCGTTAATTCGGAACCACAAAATATTCAAGGGGCGGTAGTAATTCCCGGCCGCAAGGGGATCGAATGTCTGCCAAACGTGGCTGGTGAAATATTCTGGAACGAAGCGCCAAAAATGCACGAGCGGATTTTGCACAATCTGCAGATGATCGTCGTAGACAAATCCAAACCTCAGCGTCGGTGCATATAATAGGGCAGTAAACGCCAGGATGATTCCAACCAGAAGCGACTCGTTGGGCGATGCGCTCATTGCATCCGGCCGCACGCTTTTTGCATCTTCATTGCCGGGCGAAATAGTCTCGCATGCAGCGGCCACCGAGTTGGTATTCGGCATACGGCCACTATATAGTGCCCGACTGTGAAGCTCAGGCTTACTGAATCGGCGTGCTACCTAAGGGCTAACGGGAACGCGTATCGCCGTGGAAAGAGCTGCCGCGGCGCGGCCATCGGATTCAACGCGAGAGAACGATCCCGATGGCCGCCGCAAGAAACGACCGAAGTTCGAGGCGGTATTGCGAAAGCGTTGATAGCCAGTTACTTGGTGACCGGAAATACCTTCGCTTCTTCCCAGATCGGCGCTGCTTCCTTTGACTTGAAGTAGTCGATGAGTGCCAGGGCTGTTTTCCGGTCCCCGACGTTGGTGGAAACCCATGCCGTAATATCGATCGGAGTAGAGGCGTCCGGCGGCAGAGCGCCCACGATATTAAGCCCAGGATTGCGCATATCGCTGAGGTAAGGCCCCACGGCGACGTCGATCTCGCCGTTGGCAACAGAGTCTTGCACCCCGCCGCCACCTGGGAACAGCTTGAGCTTCGGCTTCACTTGATCGGTGATGCCCATCTTCTCGAAAGCCAGCATGGCAGCGCCCCCGACGCTTCCCTGAGTCGGATCGACCGTAGCGAGCGACTTCGCGTTGAGGAGCAGTTTCTTTACCGCTGCCGCGTTTGAAATATCGGGACTGGGAGTGCCTTTTTTCACGGCCAGCGCCAGGCGAACCCGGGCCACCACGGTTTGCGTGCTCTTATCCACGTTGCCGGTCTTGAGGGCGTCGTCGAAAGGCGCAAACAGCAGCGTCACGTCCAAGGCGCCGCCCTCTTGCACCGTTCTCCGGGTGCCTACGCCCGTGCCGTAGGATTCTTGCACCTTGCTGCCCGTCTTCGTTTCGAAATTCTTAACGATCATATCGACTTCCCGCTTGAGCGGGTCTGGCGACAGGAGAGTGACCCGGCCTTGGGCGCGGACGCTGGAGGAAATACCCAGCGCAAAAGCGATAACCGCAATCAATGAAACTGCATGCTTCACGGTGTCCTCCTCACTCGGCTGGCTGTTCCGCTTCGACGCTTCCCGCCAAGCGCAGCCACAGTTCCGCGCAGAGACCATACTCCCGGCCTTTCTCTCACGTCAACTTCAAATCTTTGCCGGAAAGCGACTTCGCCGGGACGGGTGGCGCAGCCTTTGCGGGGATCCGAAGGTTCTCCTCTGCCCTATTGCAACGAAGCGAAAGTGACGACCACTGCGGCAGTTGGCTGCGGAGAGCCCTGAGGAAGGGTGCAGTGGGGTGCCCCATGTTTCGATTTTTGAAACGTGGGGGCTTTTCGGTTTTCCGTGGGAAGCTGTTCCGTCAGTTGATGAATTCGATTTCAAGCAGTGGTGTTCCTCGGCCGGAATAGGACGAATAACTGCTCCAGATCCAACCCTGGGGGTCTTCCACTAAGCGGCGCGTGACCGGGTTGCGATGCATGTACTCGAGCTTCTCGCGCCGCTTCTCCGCGCTGTACACGTTGAAGTCGTAGAATCGGCGCTGCCAGAATGGCGGCGCTCCCATGGACTCTTCTGATTTTGCGCGCAGCCTCTTCGATACGCGCAGCTTCAGGCTGTGGACGACCGTAGACGGGGTGCCGATCTTCGGCTCGCTCGTGAGCAGGTGCACGTGCTCGGGCATGACCACGTAGCCCACGAGCGCGAAACCGTACTTCGTCCGCACTTCATCGAGCGCACGCAAGAACTCGTTCCGTGTTTGCGCCGTCCCGAGCCCTGGCAACCGCCGGTAACAGCTAAACGTGAGGAAATGCAGATCGCCGCGACCGTAGTAGCGCTTCAGATTCTTTGGCATCGAAGAAGGGAACAGCCCCACTGAGAATGAAGAAGGACCCACCTTTGCGAACGGCGCAAAGATGGGGCACCCGCCCGCGGCTAATTATCATCAACATTCAGTAGATATCGTATTGTTCCCAGTGCAGCGTGGGATCGGCTTGTATAATCACGCTCTTGCGCGTGAGCTGCTCGAGCTCCTCGACCAGCACCGCCTCGCGCGTCTTCAGCGCCTTGGCGATCTCCGGATGCACACGCAAGGTCAGGCTCGAAGCCTCCAGGTCCGCGGCCATCTTTCGCGCTTCGGCTTGTATCTCGTAACAGATTGTGGGCACCGATTTCACCATGCCGGAACCGGTGCAGTAGGGACACGGCTGGGTAAGCACGCGCTCGAGCGCTTGCTTAGTGCGTTTCCGAGTAATGGCCACCAAGCCGAATTCGTTGAAGGCCAGAGCCTTGGAAGGGGCGCGGTCAGAACGCAGCGCGGCCTCGAGAGCGGCCATCACCTTTTCGCGATTGCGGCGTTCCTCCATATCAATGAAGTCCAGCACGATAATTCCGCCCAAATCGCGCAGGCGAATTTGCCGGATAATCTCCTTCACCGCTTCGAGATTGGTCTTGACGATGGTGTCTTCCAGGCGCGTCGAGCCGCGGCCCACATACTTGCCGGTATTGACGTCAATGGCCACGAGAGCCTCGGTGTGGTTGATGACGATATAGCCGCCCGATTTGAGCCACACTTTCGGCCGCAAAGCCTTATCGAGTTCCTGCTGAATCCCAAATTCCTCGAAAATGGGCGAAGTCTTGGTATAGAGCTTGACGCGTCCAACCAGTTTGGGCTGGAAGCGGCTAACGAATTCGACTACTTTGCTGAACTCCTCCTCGTTGTCGATCCAGATGGACGCGTAATCGTTGTTGACGTAGTCGCGCAGAATACGCTCGACCAGATTGAGATCGCGATGCAGCAGCGCCGGCGATTTGCGCGGTTCCGACTGCGTGCGAATCTTTTCCCAGGTGCGGCCCAAGAATTCGACGTCACTGCGGATTTCGTCGTCCGGAGCGCCGTCGGCCGCCGTGCGCACAATAAATCCGCCGGGGAAAGTGCCTTTGGCTTCCGTGACCAAATGGCGCAAACGCGAACGCTCCTCGGCGGAATTGATGCGCCGGGAGACGCCGATGTGGTTGACCGTCGGCATGTAGACCAAAAAGCGGCCTGGCAGCGCAACGTGACTGGTGATGCGCGCGCCCTTTTTGCCCAGAGGCTCCTTGGCGATTTGTACGATGATTTCCTGGCCCGGTTTCAAAACCTCGGAGATCAGTTGGGGCCGGCGCGGCTCGTGCCGGTCGGGACGTCGCATGTGGCGCTGGTCGCGACGCTGGCCGCCTCGGCGCATGGGCCGTTGAAAACGCGCTCGCTGCGGTTCGGAAATGCGTGCAGCTATGGGGCGCTCCGGCGCGTTCACGGTTTCCGAACTCTCCGGTTCGTGCAGTCCCGCTGCGGCTGCCGGTGCAAGTTCTGTGGATTCCTCCTCGTGCTCTTCCGCTTCCGCCTCGGCGATAAATTCGTCAGTTTCCGCGGCGCTTTCGGGCGCATGGGGAGGCTCCTCCTCCAGCAGACCGAGTTCCGCATCGGCTTCCGCCTTGGCGCTCACTTCCTCGTGCCGAGCCTCGGCGAGCTGTTCCGCCAGGGAAGAGACTTCCTCCTCGGATAGCTCGTGTGCGCCGGCGGAGGGTGCGGGGCTCCCCGGCTGGGCCGCATCGTAGATCGCGCGCGGCGGCTCCTCCGGGAGGGCTTGATATTCAGAGAACGTGTGTGAATCCCGCGTGGCGCTCGGGCCATCGGTCTCGTGGGGTGGCGCCCATGCTTTTTCTGGTGCAGCCTCTTGCCTCTCGCGTTCGCCGAAACCTGAGGAGGTCAGCTCGTCTGCTTCATTCTCGGCAGCTCCCGGATGTCCTTGTGTCGCGGTTGAGGGAGGCGCCTCTACGGTTGATGTTGGCGAAGCCGAGATTCCGGCGGAGCCTGTACCGGCTGCGCGAGGTATTCGGTCCTTGTATTTGGCTAAAGACTCGCCCGGAAGAATGACGGGTTCGTAATCGGGCGGCAATTCCTCACCATGCTGTCCACCTGGCGGTGAGTAGGGACGCGACGAAGCGTACTTGGAGGGGGGCAATTCGCGGCCCTGATGACGGTGACCTGCACCTCCACGGCCGCGCTGCCAGCGCCCGCCGCGCCCCTGGCGGCCCTGATCGTGACGGCTTTGTCCGAATCCGCCCGGACGGCGTTCCTGCCGTGCAAATGGCGCCGCAGGAGGCGGCGTTCCCCGAATGGGCGGTTGCGGCGAGTACTCTTCATTCTCCAAAACGGGTGGTTGGCTCGGAATTGGCGACTCCGGAGAGGCCGGCTCCCGGGTGGTGCTCTCCTGTGCCGGAGACTCCGCTCCAAGACTCGGCTCTTGCGCGGAGGATTCGCTGCTGGAGGACGGCGCAAACACCTCACCGCCCTGCTGCTCCATCTTTTGAACCTTTCCTTCTACCGTGGTGACGACGTGGTCGTAATCTTCGAGGTTTTCCAGGAAGTCGCCGACGTAAAGGAAGGCGTCGCTATCCAGGCCGATGTCTACGAAGGCCGACTGCATGCCGGGAAGCACGCGCGTAACACGGCCCTTATAGATGCTGCCGACTAAGGCAAATTCCTTTTCCCTCTCGATGTAAATTTCACAAAGCTGACCCTCTTCCAGAATGGCGACCCGCGTTTCGTGGGGGGCCGCTGAAATTACCAGCTCTTTGGGCATGAAAGCTCCTCAGAGCGCACCGCCATACTCTAATCCGGAGCACTCCGGCACACCTCTGCGGCGCCGGAAGGCCGGGAAAAGTCGCTTGATACAACCTCTCAGTCACGCGATGCACTCTCAAATCCTAAATTTACTTCCCCTGCGCGGATTATTCCGCAGCGCAGGAGTTGAAACCGGCCCGGGCTCAATTGACGAATCGCCTCAGGCGAACATTCATCACCAGGCCCAGCGCCAAAAAAACGAATAGCATGGCCGAACCACCGTAGCTCATCAGCGGCAAGGGAATGCCGGTCACGGGCATGAAGCCGATGACCATGGCCACGTTAACGAGCACGTGGAAACCAAGTATCGCCGCCACACCCATCACCAGAAACATTCCCGCGCGATCCTTTGCGTGTTGCGCGTTCTGGATCAAGCGTAGCAACAAAGCCGTGTACAGCACCAGCGTAACAAACACTCCAGCAAAGCCGAGCTCCTCGGCGAGCGCCGCGAGAATAAAGTCCGAATAGCGTACGGGGACGAAACCCAGTTGATTCTGGCTGCCATGGCCGAGTCCCTTGCCCCAGAATCCCCCCGAGCCCACGGCGATTTTCGACTGCAAAATCTGGTAACCCGATCCCTTGGGATCCTCTTCGGGACGAAGAAACGTGGTCACGCGGTCTTTCTGATAGGGCTTCAGGTGGTGCCAGCCAATCGGCACCATCAAGGCAGCCACCAGAACCATCACTGCCGCATGTTTCCATTGTATACCCGCCAGGTAAGCCCCCACTGCCACAACAGGAATCAGCACCATTGCTGTTCCCAAATCCGGCTGCAATAGGATCAAGCCTATCGGCACCGCCGTGAGCACAGCCGCCTTGCATAAATCGGAAATGGAAAGCCGCTCTGTGCGCACCTCCGAAAAAAAACGCGCCAACGAGACAATTATAATTAACTTGGCGATTTCCGACACCTGTAAAAACTCTCCCATCACCGGCAGCCAGCGCTTGGCGCCGTAGCGCGTATGTCCCACCGCCAAGACTGCGAGCAGCGCAATGATTCCGATGAGGTAGAGAATCGGCGCCTTGTCCAGCACGGAATGATAATCCAACCGGGAGAGCAACAACATAAACGCGAGGCCCACCGCGATCCACCACATCTGCTTCACGTGCATGCCCGCCAAATGGCTGGCGTGCGTAGCGGACCAGATTTCCACCACGCCGAATGCGCAGATGGACAAAATGATGGCCACCAGCCACCAATCGTAATCGCGTATGCCGATGCCGTCGTCGTTCATGGGTTGAGGGTGGCCGGCGGTGTCGGCTGCGGAGTCGCGGAGACGGGTTGCGGTTTCGTCGGAACCGGATCGGGGTTCGTCGGAACCCCTTCCTCAGCTTCGGGCTCGGCCTTGTTGGCCCGCGCCGCCTGTGCCGCAAACGACGGAGGTATCCCCGGCGGTACGGCCTGCGTGGTCAGTTGCTGCGGAGGAATCTTGCCCTGTTTCTTGTCGTAATAGGCTTTGACGATGTCCCGCGCGATCGGTGCAGCGGCCGTGGCGCCGTGTTGACCGCCTTGCACAAGAACCGAAACCACGATCTCGGGATTCTGCCGCGGCGCAAACCCCACGAACCACGCATTATCGTTCAAATCCGCGTGCTTTCCCGCTCGCGCCAGTCCTTGATTGCTGATCACTTGCGCGCTTCCCGTCTTCCCGCACAGTTCGATCCCCGGAAGTTTTGATCCGCTGCCGGTCCCTCCGGGCTCGTTCACCACTCCATACATCCCTTCGGTAACCGTGTATACCGTAGAGTCTGAGATTGGGAAATCAATTTCGGGCGCCGCCTTGTCGGAAAGCATGAGGTGGGGTTGGTGGAATCGGCCTCCCGTGACGATGCCGCCGACCATGTACGCAAGTTGTATCGGAGTAACGGCGATGGCACCTTGACCGATAGCCACGGAGATGGTTTCCCCAGGATACCACTTCTGGTGAAAGACTCGTTGCTTCCAAGCCTCCGAAGGCATGACCCCAGTCTCTTCGCCGGGCAAGTCAACTCCTGTTCTGTGTCCGAGGCCGAGATTGCCGGCATAAAATGAAATGCGGTCGATTCCGAGCTGCTTGCCCAGATTGTAGAAGAATACGTCGCAGGAATGCACGATGGCTTTGTGCAGGTCCACTTCGCCGTGGCCCCTCTTTTCCCAATCGTGAAACACGCGCCCGTAGAATTCGGCTGAACCGGGACAAAAAACGTGATAATCGGCCGGAACAGCTTTTGACTCGAGCATGGCCGTGGCCATCAGAATCTTGAAAACAGAACCGGGAGCCAGTTGCGCTTGAATGGCACGGTCGAGCAGCGGCCGCTCGGGATCTTCATTCAACTCCTGCCATTCTTTTGTCGAGATGCGCACGGCGAAATCGTTGGGGTCGTAGGAAGGCTGGGCGGCCATGGCGAGCACTTCACCCGTCTTGGGGTCCATCGCCACGATCGCGCCTCTTTTCCCAACCAACGCCTCTTCCGCGACCAATTGCAGGTCATAATCGATGGTCAGCCGAATGGGTTTGCCCGGGACCGCATCGGTCTGCTCGAGCCGCCCTACCTCGCGCCCGACGCTGTTGACGACCGAGCGCCGCATGCCGTCGACACCCATGAGGTGATCGTTGTACTGCCGTTCGAGCCCGGCCTTGCCCACAATATCGCCGGGGCGGTAGCGCCCGCCGCTTTCCTCGATTTGATCGGAGCTGACTTCGCCGACATAACCGCTCTCGTGCGCCATGAACCCGCCGGGCGGATATCGGCGGCGATACACCATGAGCATTTCCAGCACAGGAATATCGGCGCGATGCGATTCGATGAAATCGCGGTCGCCCGGCGTGGCCTCCGGCTTGATCACGATCGGCTGGAAATGCGCCAGCGCCGTGGCAGCCTCAAGCTGTTGCTGAACGTCTTCTAACGTCAAGTTCAAACCATCGGCAATCTGGGGAAGCAGTCGTTCGACTTGCTGCGGGTCGTCGCGCAGCAACAACACGCTGAACGAAGGATAATTATCCACGATGACGCGGCCGTAGCGGTCCAGCATGGAACCGCGCGGAGCGATGATGGGGATGGATCGAACTCGGTTGCGCTCTGCCAGCTGCGTATAGCGATCGGAATTGACGATCTGGAGCTTCCAGAAACCGAGCACAAGCAGGGCCATGAGCCCCACAATCGTGTAAGAGATGACCGTCAGCCGCATCTGCGGCAGGCGGTTTTCATTTTGGAACCAGAGGGACAAGCAAACTCCGCGCCCGCTGCCCGAACCGTCCTGCTCAGCTTGCCATCGTGAAGCGGCAAGTATACCGCCACGGCATTGACACGGCAAAATTAGGGACAGTGCCGGAGAGCCTCTCACGGCGCTACGAACGGACCCCTCAACGTATCACTGGCGTCTTTAAGCGCGCAACTCTTTGCAGCCCCAGCGATGCCCAATCGAATAAGGAGACCGACGCCTCTTCCGGATAACTGGATAACTGCAGGTCCTGCAACAGATTCAGGATGGCTTACGAAGTTTGTCCAAAAGGGCGTAAAGCAAAACCGCCACAGCGGAATTTACCACCGAAGCGATAACCAGGCTCGCTTCCAGATAGGGCTCGTGCTGCCCCAGCAAGAGTCGGTTGGTCACCACGAGAACGGCATTGTGCACGTGAAAAAAGGCGAAGGTTAGCAGGAACCTGCTAATAGGATGCTCCACATCGATCCGCGAACCAAAGGAGGACGCCACGAAACCGACGGCGGTTTTGGCGATGCCATACATTCCGAAGGGCGTGTGGCCAAGGCTGTCCTGCGCCAGTCCAATGACCATTCCCAGCAAAAGCCCGGAGGAAGGATTTCGCCAGCTCAACCCGAAGTAGATGGTCACCAGAAGAGGAAGTTCCAGGATCGCCGCCGATCGGAAGTACACCGGCAGCAGCGCCTCGAGCGCCAGCGCCAGGATTGCCACCCAGACGATGGTCCCGGCGTAATACTTATGAACTTCTATGTACTGGTCGAATTGGGTGTGGATTTCCACTTGACCTTTACGATTTGCTGATCACGGATTGTCCGGCGTTTCCGGAGCTGGCTCTGTTACCGGGGCCTCAGGTTTCGGTTCGGTTGCGGGAGCCTCGGGCTTGGGCTGTGCCACAGGCGCCGCAGGTTTGGGCGGTAGTGTGGGTACCACAGGTTTGGGTTTGGGCGGTCGTGTGGGCGCCGCAGGTTTGGGTGGGGTCACCGGAGCCGCAGCTTTTGGCGGTGTCGCAGGAGTTGCGGGTTTGGGTGGCGCCGCCGACGCAACCGGAACCGCCACGGATTTATCCGCATCCTTGCGGAAGTTGAACTCTTGCCGCGTGAGCAGCACCAGAACTTCCTCGAGGCCGTCCAGCCGCGCCGCAGGCTTCACCGATATTTTTAGGAAGGGGCTGTGACGATCCGGTTGCACTTGCAGAACCGTACCGACGGGCAAATCCTTTGGGAAGATCCGATCCTGTCCCGATGTGAGTATCCTCTCGCCGGGCTCGACTTTAACCTCATTGCTGATGTATTCGAGTCCCAGCAGCGGTTCGCCCGTGCCACGCACCGGCCCTTGAGCACGCGACTCTCCTAGGAGTGCGCCCACGCCGCTTTCCTTGTCGGTAAGCAGGAGCACCTGTGACGTGTCCGGATAGACGGCAAAAACCTTTCCGACCACACCCTCCGGAGTGATCACTCCCATATCGCGTCGCACGCCATCGCGTGATCCTCGACTGATGAAGACCATATGGCTGGCCCGATCAGGACTTGCACCGATCACGCGCGCCGCCAGCATTTGCACTTCGGCGTGGGCATCGCGAAATCCGAGCAAGCCTGCGAGACGATCCGCTTCCGCCGCGCGGCTTTCCAGCTGAGCATTGCGCATTCTGAGCGCGGCGACCTCGGTGCGGACTTGATCATCCTCCTCGCGCAGATGCCGCAGGGCTATATAGTTATTCCAGAGGCCCCGAGCTCCATCCACAGACCACGCCGCGCCCCGCCCCAAAGGGGAGACGCTCTCGATGGCCCACACGCGAATGAGCCGCACCTGCTGCCCACGCCTGATCTGAAGCGCGAGGAGCAGGATCTGAGCCGCAATAGCGGCCGCAAATAGAGTCAGAGATCGATGGCGTGAAGGAATGGGCAAGGTGATCTCTCGTTTCGCTTCTGGATTGTGGTCGAGTTCTGAACCGTCCGGCTAATCGCCCGATCGCTGTGGACTAATTGCCCTCACCTGATCGCCCTCTATCTAATCGATCGACACCAAACGAAGCAGGCGGAAATCGCTCAGCATCTTCCCTGTGCCCAGCACCACAGACGCCAGCGGATCATCCGCGATGGAAACGGGCAAGCCGGTCTCTTCCCGAATGCGTTTGTCCAGATTCTTGATCAGCGCGCCGCCGCCGGTTAACACAATCCCTCGGTCACTGATGTCGGCGGAAAGCTCCGGAGGAGTGCGCTCCAGGGCCACCCGAATGGCATTCAAGATGGTCGAGACACACTCGGAAAGCGCCTCGCGGATTTCGCTGTCGTCGATGGTGACGGTGCGCGGCACGCCCTCGATCAAATTGCGCCCCTTGACCTCCATGGTCAGCGGCTTCTCCAGAGGATAGGCGGATCCGATCTCCATCTTGATCTGTTCCGCCGTGCGTTCGCCGACCAGCAGGTTGTATTTGCGCTTCAGATAGTGCATCACGGCTTCATCCATCTCATTGCCGGCGACGCGCACCGACCGCGAATAAACAATTCCGCTCATGGAAATAACGGCAATGTCCGTGGTGCCGCCGCCAATATCCACGACCATGTTGCCGGAGGGCTCCTCGATGGGTAACCCGGCGCCGATGGCCGCCGCCATGGCCTGTTCCACCAAATAAACTTCGCTGGCCCTGGCGCGATAGGCGGAGTCCTGGACCGCGCGTTTTTCTACGGGGGTAATTTCGCTGGGCACGCCGATGACGATGCGGGGGTGAACCAGAACACGGCGATTGTGCGCTTTCTGGATGAAGTAGGTGAGCATCTTCTCGGTCACTTTGAAGTCCGCGATCACTCCATCCTTCATAGGCTTGATGGCCACCACATTGCCGGGCGTGCGGCCCAGCATTTCCTTGGCCTCGCGCCCGACCGCGACCACTTCGCTGGTATTCTTGTTAATGGCCACAATCGATGGTTCGTTGACCACGATGCCCTTGCCCTTGGCGAAGACCAGCGTGTTTGCCGTGCCCAAATCGATGGCCAGATCGGAAGAAAGCAGGCTGAAGACGGAGCGAAGGTTGTACCCGTTTTTACTGAACATTGCCATTTCCGGGCCGTTTCCGGCCGCGGCTCCCCTTTGCCGGCGACACAGTTGCTATGGAATCACAATCGGCACGCGTTTGATAGCCGTACCGCCGCGACGATTCTGCCCGGTCACCACGATCTCATGACTGCCACGCGGGAGCGGCTGCGTGAAATAGCGGAAATGGCCGTCGCGCTGGATGTCCGCCACGGCTTCCCCATTGATAATCAGCGCCGCATTGGGCTCTGTGCGCCCCATGAGCTCCACCACGCTTCCATGTAATTCCGTGCCGTCTACCTCCAGGAGCATCTCTTCGGTTTTGCTCTGGCTGATCAGTGTGAACTTAAAAGCATCCGCCGGCGCGCTCTCTTGTTTGTGCGCGTCGATCGCGGTTACGCTCCAATAATAATCGCCGGGATCGAATCCGCTCAGGTCGGCGCTTGTGCCGGCGACCACCTTTGCGGCGGCGATGCGCGTAAACATGGAATTCGCGCTCACGCGCAAACTGTAGCTGGCCGCCTCAGAAACGGCGGCCCAGGCGAAGTGCACCGTGGCGTGTTTGGGATCTGCTTCGATCAAGGGCTGAAGGTTCAAAGGCGCCGTCAAGCTGGGAGGCGCGAGCACGTTCGTCTTTGTCACCGCGCCGCTCGTGGCATTATACGTCACACGTTCCCACTCGCCGATGGCGACGTGCTGATTGCCCACTTGCATGTCCGCCTTGCCCGCGGAAACCGTGATCTGGTTTTCAGTCGTAGCAGGATCTGTGCGAACCGCGGCCCGGCTGTTTTCCTGCAGGGACGCTCTGGCATTGGCGAAAGAGACCTCGGCCCGGGATCGCGGCGATTGCCACGTCCCCGTGGCCAAGTCTACCGCGCCGGAACTGATGTGCACGGCCACGCTGGTCGATTGATCGCGGTCAATGTAGTTCTGCTCCACCGTGACGAAGGAATTCGACTTGATCGTATAGGTTGTGCCGTCCACAAATGTGAGTCTGGCCGCGCCGTCATCGCCGGTGCGAATCAGATCTCCTTTATCGAGCGTGGTACGGTAATCAGCATTTTCCCAGGTGACGGAATTGGCGCGTTTGATTTCCACCTTACCGTCGAGATTAACAAAACGGGCCTGGTTCTGCGCCAGCGCAGCGGCGTTGTTTGGAGCGACGCTCAGGCTATGCGAGAGGCGGTCCATTGCGGAGACCAGCCAAGCGGGACGAGCTACGTACACTCCGGCGCATAGAATGACCAGCGCCAGCATGGCGTAGACGATCACGGTTCGGTAGGTGATCGCCGTCCAGTAAACCTCGATGGCCGGCCCCTTGCCATGTTTCACAGCACCGGGTTGTCGCGGATTGTTCATGAAAAATGTGGTTTTTGCGCTAGTTTTGGAATCTAGCACACGGTCTGGGGTGTCGCAAGGCAGCGGCCGCAGGGTGTTTCCGCCCTGCAACATGGGGGCCCACGCCAATTGCGAGCATACCAAGAGCACGCCGCCTCTCAGGCATTATGGAATGCGGATTTCGCGTTTGAGCCCAGGGCCAAGCTGCCCTATAATGACCCTTTCAGACCAAGAATCCATGCACGCCGTCGTGGTCGGGCGATCCCCCCTGCGTGCTAGCAAGGTGGCCGTAACCAGTGTTCAAATCACTACATAAGAAGAACCTAGGCGTTCGTATCATGCTCGGGGTCATCGTCGGGCTGCTCGGCGTGGGTATGCTTCTGTATCTGATCCCCGGCCAGGGCACCGAGAGCGTCTCTGCCGCTGATGTGGTGGCGACAGTAGATGCTCAATCGATAACCGTTACCGATATTCGCGCCCAGTTGTCGCGCATTGAGCGCAGCGGCACCATACCTGCTGCTCTGGAACCTTTATATGCGCAGCAGGTCCTCAACGAGCTCGTGTTCCAGAAAGAGCTGGCGCTCGAAGCCAGACAACTGGGACTGACGGTCACCGACCAGGAACGCGCCGAGCGCATTCGGCGGTTGATCCCCGCTGCATTTGTGGGCGGCGCCTTCGTGGGTAACGATCAATACGCGGCGCAAGTGGAAGCAAGTTCAGGCATGGGCGTTGCGGAATTTGAGGATCTGGTCGGGCAGGGCTTGCTGGAGGAGAAATTCCGCGAACTCGTGACCGACGGGATGAGCGTGTCGCCGGCGGAAGTCGAGCAAGAATTCCGGCGGCGCAACGACAAGATCAAGATCAGTTATGTAGTCATCAAACCCGAGGATTTGCAGTCCAAAATCGAAGCCAGCGACGCCGACCTATCGGCTTATTTCGACAAGAACAAGGCCAGATACGCCATGCCGGAGCGGAGAGTCGTGCAGTATGCGTTTCTCGATCTCGAGCAGCTTCGGCTGCATGCCAATATTCCTCAGGATCAGATCCGCAACTATTACGACCAGCATATCGAAAGTTACAAATTGCCGGACCGCGCTCATGTGGCGCACATTTTATTCAAGACCGTGGGCAAGACCGACGCGGAAGCCGAAGAGATCCGCAAGAAGGCTGAAGATGTGCTGAAAAAGGCCAAGAGCGGCGCGAATTTCGGCGATCTGGCCAAACAATATTCCGATGACACTACCAAAGATAAGGGTGGCAATCTCGACTGGATTGTGCGAGGGCAAACCGTACCCGAATTCGAGCAAGCGGCTTTCAGCCTGCCGATCGGTTCGATTTCCGATCTGGTGAAAACGCAATATGGATTCCACATCATCAAGGTAATTGACCGTCAGGCGGCCCGCACGCAGACGCTCGATGAGGTGTATCCGCAAATTCTGGGCACGCTGCAGGAAGAGCAAGCGCAGCGCGCGGCCGACGAACTTTCCGCGCAAATTTCTGCCGAAATCCGCCGCTCGGGCCGCGTTTCCATCGATGATTTGGCCAAAAAGTTCAACTTGAAATTGGGGCAAACGGCGCCGCTTGAAGCCAACCAACCCCTCCCGGAGGTCGGCAATTCGCCGGAACTTACCGAGACAATTTTCCGCCTGCGCCCGGGCGACGATAGCGCTCCGATACGCACCGACAAAGGCCACGTGGTCATCTCTGTAAAAGAAGATCAGCCTGCGCATCCGGCGACGCTTCCCGAAGTTCGCGATCGCGTTTTAGCTGATTACCGGCGCGAGAAAGCCGCCGACCTGGCAAAGAGCCGGGCGGAAGAACTGGCGCGGCGAGCCAAAGCCGGTGAGGACTTGGCAAAAGCAGCCAAGGCCCTGGGACTCGAAGCAAAGACCAGCGATCTTTTCGCTCGCACTGGCTCCGTAGCTGACCTGGGCGGCGCGTCGCAGCTCGGTTCGGCTTTTAGCCTCGCCGCCGGGCAGACCAGCGATGCGGTTTCTCTGGGCGCAAATTGGGCCGTTTATCGCGTGCTCGAAAAGCAGCCGGCGAATCCCGCGGATCTTGCCAAGCAACAGCAGGACATTCAACAGCAACTCTTGGATGCGCGGCGCACCATGGCCTTTGAGGCTTTCCGCACCGCTCTCGACAATCGCATGAGGCAGGAAGGCAAGTTGAAGTTAAACGTCGAAAACCTCAAGCGCCTCACCGCCCCGTCGAATTCCTGAAGCGTTTCAGACGCAATCTGGATAACGATCGCTCCGGGACGATTGAGGGATTTGCCTTGCTCCAAAGACGGGCATTGGAAAAATTCGCCGCTTCACTTTTCGCGCAAAATGATCTCGCCCGAGCCGATCCACTGATCGTTCAGCCAGAGCCGGTAGCGAAACGATCCGGGCTTTGTGCCGGGACGGGGAGTTCCGCTCAGCAGACGCATGCCCGCGGGAGCCTGAAAGATATTCGAGGCAAAGGGAGAACGGTTGGCGTCGAATTCGATTTTCAACTGGCCTTCTCCGGCGACCCAGGCCACCTGGTCGGAGGGCCCAATGACCATCGCCTCCGGAATCACTCCAACTAAAATCGTTTTTTCAGCCATGGCCGCGCGCCTTTTGTGACGGGGCGTGAAGATAACACAGTCTGAATTTCGGGCAAGCGATTTTCGAAAGCGAAAAGAACCTCAGGATGCTCCCCCTGTCCCTTGGGTCAGTCGCTTCTTTTGCAACTCATTTGTGCGAATCGCTTGACGCCCTCCAAGGTTGCGCCTACACTGAATTCATCAAACAATTCAGAGCGCGCCGACTGTCGTGTGTCCCTGCGCTCAGAAAGAACTCCGCAGTTCATGCGGGTTCGAGAGGTAGGGCATGGCATTCGGTTGGATTACTCTGAAAAGCGGCGACCGCATCTCCGTGGTACGTTCCTTTCCTTTTTTCGCTGTTCATCTGGCCTGCCTGGCGGCATTCTTTTTGAAATTCCACTGGTCCTATTTGATTGTTTGCCTGGCGGTTTATTACATTCGCATGTTCTTCGTGACGGCGGGATATCACCGCTATTTTTCGCACCGCTCGTTCAAAACGAGCCGGGCCTTTCAATTTGTGATGGCGTTTATGGCGACGATGTCCACGCAGAAGGGCGTGCTCTGGTGGGCCGCCAATCATCGCCATCACCATCGCTATTCGGACACCGACGACGACCTGCACTCTCCTACCTTGCGTGGATTCCTCTGGTCGCACGTGGGATGGATCTTATCCGACCGTTATAACCATACCAGGGCCGAGCTGATCGGCGATTTCAATAAATATCCCGAGTTGCGCTGGCTGAACAAATACCACGTCGTGCCACCCGTCGTTCTCGCAGTCGGCATGTTCCTGGCCGGCGGCTGGGGCCTGCTCGTATGGGGCTACTGCATCAGCACGGTGATCCTATGGCACAGTTCGTTCACGGTTAATTCGCTCTCGCACATTTTTGGCCGGCGCCGCTACCCAACCACGGATACCAGCAAGAACAATGCGCTGCTCGCGGTACTTACCATGGGCGAGGGCTGGCACAACAATCACCATCACTACATGGCCTCGGCGCGGCAGGGCTTTTTCTGGTGGGAAATTGACGTCACCTACTATCTTTTGAAAATGCTTTCGTGGTGCGGAATTGTGTGGGAGTTGCGCCAGCCTCCGCGGCACGTCTTGCTGGGCGCCGAAGTAGCGCAAACCGTGGCCACGGATTAACACCCCTAATTTTCAGCCCACTTCGGTTCCCTTCTCGTCGAGCAAGTTGCCGATCGCTTCCAGGATTTTGCGCGCGGAGATGCCGAAGGCATCCAGCAACTCCTCGGGCTTGCCGGAATGCGGCACGCGGTCCACGGCCAGGCGTCGGACCGCCGTTAGCGGCACGCCGGCCTCGGCCAGTTCGGTGACGACGGCTTCGCCCAGGCCGCCTTCGGCGTAATGATCCTCCACGGTAACGAGCCGGCCGCCGGTCGCTCGGACGTGTTCGCTGAGCGCAGCGGTGGCGAGAGGCTTGACGCAGTAAAGATCGAGCACGCGAACGCCGATTCGGCGCGATTTGAGTTCATCGCAAGCCTTGAGCGCTTCGTAAACCGTCACTCCCGCGCCGATCACGGTGACGCGATCGTTTGCGCTTTGCCGCAGCACCTTCAGGCCGGGCACGGGAAATTTCTCGCTGGCGCCATACAAGACCGCCATTTTCGGCCGAGACGTTCGCAGATAACAAATTCCCGCGCGGCGCGCCATCTCTTCGGTCAGCCGTTCCGCGGAAACGCCATCGCTGGGATACAGAACCGTCGCGCCGGGAATCGCGCGGAACATGGCTAAATCCTCGAGCGCCATTTGCGACGGCCCGTCCTCGCCGATGGAAACGCCGCAGTGGGAGCCGCACAGCTTGATGCTGCTGCGGCTGATGCCAGCCATGCGCACCTGGTCATAGGCGCGCGAAAGGAAGCAAGCGAAGGTCCCGATAAACGGCACGAGACCCTGCGCAGCCATG
>WNGR01001763.1_pt1 | contig 24376 bp, 19 predicted proteins | sample 5407581 | NCBI WGS metagenome assembly WNGR01 (sample SAMN13153383, study PRJNA577476) | soil metagenome | isolation source: 80 cm soil or saprolite under Garry oak tree replicate 2 | place: USA:California | collected 2016-06-15
GATAGGGACGAACGAGACTCGCTATGATCCAGGCCCGCGCATTGGAGCCCTCCCCGGACCTCTGCTGCCTGCCCTCGCCACACCGCATTCCCCAGGGCGTCGCCGGCATGGCGTTCAACTTCAGCAAGATAGAAATCTCGCACCACCCGCCGCAGCGCAAAGCCCAGCCGCAGCCGCAACCCGCGCCAGCATCGGCGGCACGCGCTTAGCACCGAAGTTTCGCCGGCAATTCAAAGCGGCGGCAACAAAAACGAAGGCCGCATCCACAACGGGATGCGGCCCATCGTTTTTTATATCTGTGACTATCCCCGCAACGCCATCTGGTCCGTCATGATCTGCGTCAGGTCCGGCTTCTTCAGCCCATGCTCCTGCTCGTTGAACTTATCCACCTTGCTCGACCAGTTCATGCTGCAGAACTTCGGCCCGCACATACTGCAGAAGGCTGCTTCTTTGTAGTAATCGTCCGGCAGAGTCTCGTCGTGCATCGCCCGAGCCGTCTCCGGATCGAGCGACAACGCGAACTGCTTGTCCCAGTCGAACGTGTACCGCGCATGGCTGATCGCATCGTCGCGATCCCGCGCACCCGGCCGCTTCCGCGCCACGTCCGCCGCATGAGCCGCAATCTTGTACGCGATAATCCCGTCCTTCACATCCTTCTCGTTCGGCAGCCCCAGATGCTCCTTCGGCGTCACGTAGCAGAGCATCGCCGCGCCGTGCCACCCGATCATCGCCGCGCCAATCGCCGATGTGATGTGGTCGTAGCCCGGCGCTATATCCGTCACCAGTGGCCCCAGCACGTAGAACGGCGCGCCGTCGCACAGCTCCACTTCCTTATCCACCTGCAGCTTGATCTGGTCCATCGGAATGTGCCCCGGGCCCTCGATCATCACCTGCACATCGCTCTTCCACGCCTGACGTGTCAGCTCGCCCAGCGTCTTCAACTCTGCAAACTGGGCCTCATCGCTCGCGTCGGCAAGACACCCCGGCCGCAGGCCATCGCCCAGCGAGTAGCTGACGTCGTACTTCGCCATCACCTTCGTGATGCGATCGAAGTTCTCGTACAGGAAGTTCTGCTTGTGGTGCGAAGTCATCCATTGCGCCAGAATCGCGCCGCCCCGGCTCACAATGCCGGTGATGCGCTTCGCGACCATCGGGACGTACTGGATCAGAACACCCGCATGAATCGTGAAGTAGTCCACGCCCTGCTGCGCCTGCTCCTCAATCACCTCGAGATACAGATCGATATTCAAATCCTCGAGCTTCTTCACCCGGGCCAGCGCCTCGTACAACGGCACCGTCCCGATCGGCACCGGCGAGTGCCGCAGAATCTGCTCGCGGATCATCGGAATATCGCCGCCGGTCGACAAGTCCATCACGGTGTCCGCGCCGTAATGCACCGCCGTGTGCAACTTCCGCAACTCCTCATCGACATTCGACACCACCGCCGAATTCCCGATGTTCGCATTGATCTTGCACAGCGACCCCACCCCAATCGCCATCGGCTCCAGCTCCGGATGGTTGATGTTCGCGGGAATGATCATTCGCCCCACGGCAACCTCGTCGCAGATAAACGCCGGCTCCACCTTCTCCACCTGCGCGACGTACGCCATCTCTTCAGTGATCAGACCCTTGCGCGCAAAGTGCATCTGGCTCATGTTCGTGTCGCCGGTGCGCGCAGCCTCTTCCCTGCGCTTTACGATCCACTCCGACCGCGGCGCCGGAACCTTGTAGCCGTTCCCCTGCGCAGCATGTCCATTCCCGTTGGCGCGATGGCCATTCCCATTTTCACTCATGACGACCCTCTTCACTTTTGGATTGGCGTATCTGACTTAAAATGCCCACTCGCCCCAACCTGTTCACTCAAAAGTATACGCCGCAAGGACCCGCGTCCCGCCGCCCTCCCTCGATCCTCGAACCGCGAACCTTGAACCTCAGTTCACTGATTCACGCCGCTGGCCAGGAACCCGCCATCCACCACCAGGATCTCCCCGGTCACAAACGCCGAAGCATCGCTCGCCAGGAACACGGCCGACCCAACCAGCTCTTCCGTCTTCCCAAAACGCCCCATCGGCGTCCGCATCCGCAGTTCCTTGCCGCGCTCGCTCTTATCCAGCAACTCCGCATTCAGCGCCGTGCGGAAGACTCCCGGCGCAATCGCATTCACCGTCACTCCCTGCGAACTCCACTCCACCGCCAGCGACTTCGTCAACGCGCCCACGGCCGCCTTGCTGCATGCGTAAGCTGTCACTTCCTTCAGACTGACAAACGTGTTCAGCGAAGCAATATTGATGATCCGCCCATACCCGTTCGCCAGCATATGTTTCCCGAAGATCTGGCACGCGCGCAGCGTCCCATTCACATTCGTGTCCATGATGTCGTCCCACAGGTCCTCAGAAAAGTCGACGGTCGGCGCGCGCTTGATCTTGCCCGCGCAGTTGATCAGAATATCGACTTTGCCCCACGCTTTCACCGTCTCATCCAGCAGCCGTTCGAGCGTCGCCCGATCGCCCACATCCGAGGTCAGCCGCAGCGCTTTCTGCCCCTTCGACTCAATCAGCGACGCAGCCTCATCCACCTGCTCCTGCCGCCGCGAACTCGCCACCACGTCCGCGCCGGCTTCTGCCAGGCCCACGGCCATCGCCAGGCCAATCCCCGACGTTCCCCCCACCACAACAGCCGTCTTGCCTGTCAAATCAAACAACGAACTCGCCATCGAAATCTTTCCTCTCTCAATTCTTCAAAGGTTGTCATTCTGAGCCTGAGTGAAACGAAGGGGAAGAATCCCCGCATTTGCCTTTCTGCAACCAAAGACTACCGCTGAATCCTCGCCGACCCGCCTGCCGCAAACGACTCCACCTGGTCCAGCGTCGCCATGGTCGTGTCGCCCGGGAACGTCGTCATCAACGCACCATGCGCCCATCCCAGCTTGATCGCCTCTTCCGGAGCCTGCCCGCTCAGCAGTCCATAAATGAACCCCGACGCGAAACCGTCGCCGCCGCCAACCCGGTCCAGCACCTTCAGCTCAGCCGTCGGCGCGTACACCGGAGTCCCGTTCACCCACGCCACCGCGCTCCAGCTATGGTGATTCGTGTTGTGAACCTCGCGCAGCGTCGTCGCCACCACTTTTGTCTTCGGGAAGCGCTTCACCACCTGCTCCATCATGCCCAGGAACGCGCTCGTATCCAGCTTCGAACTTGCCGTCTTCGCGCTCGCCGCAACCTCCGGCCCGTGGAATCCAAGTCCCTTCTGCAGGTCCTCTTCGTTGCCGATCAGCACGTCGACATTCTCCACAATCTGCCCCAGAACCTCGTGCGCGCGCTTCATGCCGCCCTGCGGCTTCCACAGCTTCTCGCGGTAGTTCAGGTCCAGCGACGTCACCACGCCCGCCTCGCGCGCAGCTTTCATCGCCTCGATCACCAGCGCCGAAGTCGACTCCGACAGCGACGAAAAGATTCCTCCCGAATGGAACCAGCGCACACCATCCGCAAAGATCGCCTTCCAGTCGAAATCGCCCGGCTTCAACTGCGCCGCGGCCTCGTCCGAGCGGTTATAGAACACAATCGGCGCGCGAATTCCAAAGCCCTGATCGCTATACACCGTCGCCATATTCGGCCCGCGTACGCCGTCATGCTTGAACTTCTTGTAGAGCGGCTTCACGCCCATCGCCAGAACCCGCTCCGCGATCAGATCGCCAATCGGATTCTCCACCATCGCGCTCGCGATTCCGGTGCTCAGCTTAAAGCAGTCCGCCAGGTTCGCCGCAACGTTGAACTCGCCGCCGCTTACATGCACCGCAAAATTCGTAGCCTTGCGGAACGGTATAATGCCCGGATCGAGCCGGTGTACCAGCGCACCCAGCGAAAGCAAATCCAGCGACTTCTTCTTCGGAATTTCAAAACCTAAACTCACAACTTCCTCCTGAATATTTCTCACAGCCTGCTCGTCATTCTGAGCCATTACCAAGGTTCGTCATTCTGACTCGAAGAGCCAGAATCTCAGTAGTTGTCTTTCCCTATCCGCCAATCGGTCCCATCGGTGTAAATCGGTGTTAAGCCTTTGCTTCTACTGCCCCAGAAACACCGGCTTGATATGCCGCTCCCACAGATTCGCGGTCACGTTCTTCGCCACCACATCCTCATTGGCCTCAAGCGCGTCGATATACCGGGGTCCCATCTTCGCCGCAATCTTGAACCCAACATGCAGCAGTTGCCGGAAGCTGGGATTGTACGCCGGATTCGACTGGTCATGCCGCAGTGCCGCGGCGTACTGCTTGCCGGTCCATCCGTTCACCTCGGCCGCCGTCGGCAGCTTGTTGTCGTCGATGTCGATCACCGTCGCATACGGCGCCGTCAGCTCATCCTTATGCGCCAGCGCCTCCGAATAGATATCCTTCGCAACCTGCAGCCCATTGCCACCCGATTCCGCCAGCCCGATCAGCTCTTCCAGCCAGTTCGTGCCCGCCGTCTTCAGGTGAACGCCCGCGTTGAACTTCTTCGCGCCATCATGAATCGCCTTGTAGATCGAGAACTTATCCGAACCCGAGTGCACGCTCAGCTTCAGATTCTCCGGCAGCCCATAGCGCTTGATGGCATACGCGATCGCCGCCAGATCTTCCTCAAACTCCTTGGCAAACTGCTTCACGTCGCCCACATAATCCACGCCCTTGTTGAAACGTCCCGTGAACTTCGGAGCAATCGTCTGGATGGGAATCTTCTGGTCCGCAATCATCGCCAGGATGATCAGCAACTCCACCGGCGTCTGCGGAAAATCCGTCTCGTCCATCGAGATCTCAGGCACAAAACGTCCCGCGCCCTTGTTCTCCAACAGCAACAGATAAATCTGGCCCGCATGCTGCACCGCCGCCAGGAACTTGTGCGCAACGCCCTCGACAAACGCCTTGTCCGTCTTGAACGGCTCCGCGATTCCGGGAATCTCGACCGTCCCAATCAGTTCGGGATGTGCCGCGATGAATGCCGTCACATCCTCTTCCTTCGCAGGCTGGCCGATCAGATCGGCCACGTCCAGCGTAAAGAAGTCGCTGGGGTCGAGAAAGCGGTCTACCGTCTTCAGATTGATGTGGTCGGCGTCCAGGAAGTAAGGCTTGGTCCATCCCAGTTCCTTGACGGCTGCGTCCGCGGCGGCACGCGTCTGCACAGGCTCCGAACCGATGATCGTGTGCTCGCGGTTGGACTTGTTCCACACCGGAACGACCTCAACGCCGGCATCGGCCGCCAGCATGCACGCTGCAAGTTGGGCCTTCGCCTGGTGGGCAAAACGGTCGCCTACGCCAATAGAAAACTTCGGAAGTGTCAGATTTTCAACCACTGCTATGCTCATTTCCCTACTCCATCTCTTTTTCAGTCCCACTGGTCGAACCAATTCGCAACCGTCACAGCATACTGCGCGGCGAGCCGATCAGCAAATCTGTGACGCTGATCACCTCAGTGAGGTTGTGAACTCTACTTCACAGACCATCTGTTCCGCAATACAAGCTAAACCCTTAACGCTGATCCATTGCGCCGTTACCAAATCCGCATCACTCCACGGGCATCTCAAAGATCGCTTGCCCGAAGACCAACAGATTCCCGTCCGGCGCGACAATCATCACCTCCCGCTGACCATAAACCTGGTCTTTCGGGCCGAACACGTGCCCACCCGGCAGAGTGTCGAGTTTCGGCTTCAACTCCGCCAGCAGTCCGTCCACATCCTCGACATCGATGTAGTACATGAACCGGCGGTTTCCTGGTGGCACCCGCTCGCCCTCCGCCTGGGAGGCCTTCAATATTCGGATCCCCGCCACCTCTCGCTGCACGTAAGCGTAGTCAGACACATGGATCCACGCCTTGAAACCAAGGATGTCTGTAAAAAACGCTACCGCCCCCGCCACGTCCTCCACATGCATAAAGGGAGTAATCCGAATGAACTTCCCCATAGCCGCGTCCCCTCCTGAGCGCTGAAAGCGCGTCTTATACCGCAATGGGGCAAAGCCCCGGGTCGTTCCACAGCCAAGGCCCAGCGGCCTGAAAGCTCGCTCTGAAACGCTCAGGCGCAGTCTTATTACACCCCAACTTCCGCGCCCCAAACCATGAGTTAAGACCGCTTTTCCCACAGCGCAACCTTGACACCCCGACTACCATTAAGAGTAGGGACAAAAGAGCGTCGTGTGCCATGCAGGACCTCCACCCCATCCGCGAATCCAGATTCCGCGCTCCGTCTTTGACATCCAGAACCCGCCGCCGGGGATCCATATCCGGTCCAGACTTAACTCCTTTGAAAGGAAGACTTTCGGACTTAAGTATGGGGGAGGGGTACAGCCGGAGGCGTCCCCGCTCAACTCCGGACTTCGCCAGACCATGTCCAGACTTAAGTCCTTTTAAAGGTGTACTTTCGGACTTAAGTACGGGGGGAGGGGTACCCCCAATTTAGCCGTTGAACCGTTCCTGATAGGCCCACAGCCCAAGCCCTGGGTTGGAAACATAGAAAACCTCTTCGCCGTCCACTATGTTCCAGCCATCCTTGAGCTTTGCCGGATTATATTTCGCACAGTACTCCGCCAAGTCGCCGTACTCGAAGTGCGCGCCCTCAATCTCTTCCCGCGTCAGGTGTCCCGGACAGTACCGGATTCTGAAACGCCCTTCGCTCGACCCGTGGATCAGATGCGCTGCCGCCGACAGGTTCCCCGCCAGCGCCGGATCGTCCTTCACTGCCTCCAGCGTCGCCGGAGTGCCGCAGTAACCATACTTCCGGATCAGCTTGTCGATCGTCGGGTCCTCGCCGAACTCATGCACTCCCGGAGCCAGGACGATCAGCTCCGCGTTATCCGCCAGCGCCATCCGCGTCCGGTAGACGCTCTTATTGCCCAGCCAGGTGCTCTTGAACTCATGCGGATCGAGAAAGACGACAGCCTTATGAATCTCGCGGTCCATCATCAGGAAATTGACCTTCAGGCTCAGCTCCGCGGCGCGCTCGAAGCACTCCGTGTCGTCGCCGATGAACAGCCCGTTGATCACCAGTTTTCCGGCAGCATTCTTGCTCACCACGGTCAGCGCATACACAATCGGCAGCTCGGTCGCGAAATGTTCGCTGGCGTAATTCAGCACGCGCCGCACCGGAGTGTCCGCGCGTCCCATCATGCGTTCCATGCCGTACACCGCGCCCAGAAAGTGGCTGCGATGGATGCCCATCACGCCGCCCGTGCCGACGAAGATGTTCTTGTTGTAATTCGCCATGCCGACGACTTCATGCGGCACAACCTGCCCGATCGAAAGGATCAGATCGTGACCACCGTCCCGCAGCAGCTTGTTCACCTGTGCCGGCCACGTGTAGTCGAGCTTGCCCTCGCTCACCTCGCGGACGAATTCGCCAGGAACCTCGCCCAGCGTGACAATGTCGTTCCGCCAATCATGCACGCGGAAGAGGTCGCGCGGCGTCGGCCCGTACATGGTCTGGATCTCGTGGTCGGTCATCGCCTTGTGCGTGCCCAGCGCGGGCAGAACGTCTGTCAGCGCGTCGCCAAAGTAGTTCCAGGCGTACTCCGTCAGTTGCCCGGCCATCGAGTGCATTCGGGTAAAGTCGGGCGGCACGGCAAGCACTCGCTTGCGCGGACCCAGCTTGTCCAGCGCAGTAAAAAGGTTCGCCTTGACCTCTGCCGGAGACATTTCGGTGGTCGGCGAACCAGCTCCAAAATAAAGACTCATATCCAGAATTCTACTCGCGCCTCAAACCGCATCCCATTCCGAAAGGGTTGTGACCTCTGTCACACTCGCACCGAAGACAAACAGGTAAACTCGTCGCCATCATGGATGTACTCCTCCTCCACAGAATCCACTTTGCCTTCACGGTGACGTTCCACTATCTCTTTCCCCAGCTCACTATGGGACTGGCGCTGCTCATCGTCATCCTCAAGACGATCGGTCTGACCAGAGGAGACGAACGGTACAACCAGGCCTCGCGATTCTGGGCCAGGATATTCGCCATCAACTTCGTTCTCGGCGTCGTCACTGGAATTCCCATGGAATTTCAGTTCGGCACCAACTGGTCCGAATTCGCACGCCGCACCGGCGGAGTTATCGGCCAGCCACTGGCGATGGAAGGCGTCTTCTCCTTCTTCCTCGAATCCACCTTCCTCGGCCTGTTCCTCTTCGGAGAGAAGCGCCTCTCGAAGTGGGCGCACTGGGGCGCCGCGTTCATGGTCTTCGTCGGCTCCTGGATCTCCGGCTTCTTCATCATCATCACCGACGCGTGGATGCAGCACCCGGTCGCCTACCGCCTCGCGCCGAATGGATCGTTCGAGCTCACCAGCTTCTGGGGCCTGTTGATGAACCCCTGGGGCTGGATCCAATACGCGCATAACATGTGCGGAGCCGTCGTCACCGCCGCCTTCGTCATGTCCGCCGTCGGCGCCTTCTACCTGCTCGACAAACGCAACCTGGAAGCCGGAAAGGTTTTCCTGCGCGTCGGCGTCATTGCCGGCATTGTGTCCTGCATCGTGCAGATCTTCCCCACCGGCGACCTGCACGGCCGTTACGTCGCCAGACACCAGCCCGCCGCCATCGCCGGCATGGAAGGCCTCTTCCATACTCAGAAGGGCGCGCCGGTAGTACTCATCGGCCAGCCAAATTTCGAAGAACAGCGCATCGATAACCCGCTCGTCGCCAACGACGTTCTCAGCTTCCTCATCTACGGCACCACCGCCGCCGAAGTGAAAGGCCTCGACCAGTTTCCGCGCGACCAGTGGCCGACCACGCTGCCGCTGCTCTTCTACAGCTACCACATCATGGCGGGGCTGGGCACGTATTTCCTGCTGCTGATGATCGTTGCTGCGTTTCTATTGTGGCGCGGAAGCCTCTTCACCACACGCTGGGTGCTGTGGCCGCTTCTGCTCAGCTTTCCGCTTCCCTATATCGCCAACACGGCAGGCTGGATGACAGCGGAGATCGGCCGCCAGCCGTGGGTCGTCTATGGCCTGCTACGCACATCCGAGGGCTACTCGAAGTATGTGTCTTCGAGCAACGGCCTCTTCACCCTGCTCGGGTTTCTGGGCTTGTACAGCCTGCTTTCGGTGCTTTGGATCGTAATGGTCTACCGGATTATCGAAACCGGGCCGGATGCCGCCGCCGAACCCAAATCCACACCCGAAGGCATCACCGCCTGATTTGCGATTCACCGAGGGAGACGAGGTAAGAAAATGATGGGAGCTATCTGGTTCTGGATCGTCGCGGTCATGGTTGCCGCCTATGTCGTCCTCGATGGATTCGATATCGGAGTCGGCATCCTTTATCCATTCCTCGCGCGGACGGAAGAAGATCGCCTCGTCATGATGCGTTCCATCGGCCCCGTCTGGGATGGCAATGAAGTCTGGCTTCTGGCCGGAGGTGGAACTCTCTACTTCGCCTTCCCGCTGCTCTACGCCTCCGCATTCAGCGGCTTCTATCTACCGCTGATGATCGTCCTCTGGCTGCTGATCGGGCGCGGCATGAGCATCGAGCTTCGCATGCACATCGACAATGGCGTGTGGCGCAGCTTCTTCGATGGCCTCTTCTTTCTCTCCAGCGCGCTGCTTGCGATCTTTCTCGGAGCCGCACTCGCCAATGTCATCCGCGGCGTTCCCATCGGTCCGGACCAGTACTTCTTCCTTCCCTTGTGGACTAACTGGCGCGTCGGACCAAACCCCGGAATCCTTGATTGGTACACGGTTATCGGCGGCCTGGTGGCATTCATCGCGCTCGCGGTCCATGGAGCGCTGTACCTCGCGACAAAGGCCTCGGGCGAGCTCGAAGAGCGCGCCAGGCGGTTCGCCGAAACTGGCTGGATCGCCCTTTGCGCCATTACCGCTGTCAGCCTGCCGGCAACTGTCCTGGTGCGGCGCAGCAGCCTGAACAACTACATAGAGCATCCGGTCCTGTTTGCCATCCCGGTGCTCGTGATCCTCTCTCTGGCAGGGATCAAGGGCTTCGCGCACTGCAAGGAGACTTTCAAGGCATTTCTCTCTTCCTGCCTCTATCTCACCATTATGTTGGTTGGGGCGTGCGCAGGACTCTACCCGACGGTCCTCCCCTCCTCCGCCGATGCGGCGAGCGACATCACGATTGCGAAGGCGCTATCCGGCTCCTACGCCACTCACGTAGGCCTCATCTGGTGGTCGTTAGGAATGCTACTTGCTCTAGGCTACTTTTGCGTCAGCTACGGAATGTTTCGCGGCAAAGTCTCCACCGAACCGGGCGGCTACGGCCACTAGCCTCACATCAACCTAGTGGCCTAGTGGCGATGTCCGCTGCTGTGGCCGCCGGAATGGCCGCCACCGCTGGAGTGCCCACCGCCACCAGAATGTCCGCCACTAAAGCTCTTGCCGCCGCCAGACATCTTCGGCGCGTGGTTGCCGCCGCCAAACAGACGGAACCCGCCGCCAGAGCTTCCGCTGTTGAAGTTATGGCCGCCACCGGACACTTTGGGTGCATTGTTGCCGCCGCCAAACAGGTGGAACCCACCCGACTTCTGCTGCTTCTCCGAGAAGAATGAATTCGAATTCGAAGACCGGCTGCCAAACTCATCGCGATGGAAGTTCTCCGCGGGCGTGCGATACGCCTGCATCGAGTCGTTGAACCCGCGTCCAGTGCCGCGGTCGTTCCCGCCGTAAGCCTCGGGTCCGTATGCCAACCGGCTCTCCGGCCGATACGTCTGAGTCCTGCCGGTCGCCGAAGGCGTGCGGTTGTATGTCTCGGTCGTGGAGCGGCGGATGCCCGGTTCGTATGCCTGATAGCCGCGGTTTGGAGTGCCTTCAAATCGATTCGCGCTGTATCCGTCCAGGGGCCGCGCGACGCCTCGTCCGGGTCTCTGGCCGTATCCGCCGCCCGATCCGCCATAACCATTGCGCCACTCACCTCCGCGCTGGCCTCCGAATACTCCGACGCCACCGCGAGGCAGACCCCAGTCCGCCACAGTCGTGCTGTGAGAGGAGTAGTCGGAGTGATTGAACAGCACAGACTGCGTCAGCCAACTGAGGCCCCATCCCAGCCAGCCCCAGGTTGTGTGATTGAACGCGCCCATCGCAATTCCCAAACCGTACTGAAGAGGCGACGAGCCGGCCGCGGAACTAAAGAACGACCCTAACTCGCCAAGGAGTGAGAAGCCCGGATACGGCGACACCGGATCCCCATAAACATTCCAGGGGTTATATGAAGGCACGTACGCCATGTCCGGATTCTGCGGCGACAGTTCGATATTGCCCTGGTTGTAGCTCATTTGTTCCTGCGGCGTGCTTCGCAGATTCCCCGCGGCCTGCGCGCGTTGCCGCATCACCTGTACCGCTTCGAGCACATCCTGCGGCTGGTTGTAATACGCATTGCCCAGGTCGGCCGTCCAGCGCACGTTCCGATCCAACTCCGCGAGCACCTGCGGAAACGCCGTCAGCCCTTTGACGCTTGGATCCCAGTTCTGTACGTCGGCCCCACCCGCAATCTGGTACGGAGAAGCGTTCCCTTGCGCCTGGAGCCACCGATCGGCATCCTGCACCTGCTCCGGATAAGTCGATGCGGCCAGCACCTGAGCTACTAGTTTGTCCGGATACAGAGCAATCGGCGCTACCAACTGTTCCAACTGCTGCGCGTCGAGCGCTTGCCCACCGCTTGCCTGTCCACTCGGCTGCGTCTGCCTGTAGTCTTGCTGCGGGTACGACTGCTGCCCATAAGGCTGCCGTCCATACGGCTGCGGCGCAGCGTACTGGGCCTGACCATAGGCTGACTGTGGAGGCGGCGCATATTGAGGAGCGTACTGCGCGCTATACGGGTATGGAACCATTTGTTGCGCCAACAAAGCCGTCTGCCCTAACGCGATGAGCGTCAAGACGGCCGCTATCGCGATCATGCGTCTCATCCCAATTCCACGACGCGCTTTTATGGCGGGGGAGAAAGAGATTGATGCTGACTCGGTGAACCACGAGCAATCATCTGCGACGCGGAGGGTACGACTAAACATTCGGAGTCCCATCTTCCCTCCCTGGCCCACACATAGCGTCGCACAAAAACGCTGCATGTTCCAAGCCGTCCGATTTCGTTCTCCTGGCCTGGGCTGATGGATATTTGACGGTTATAAACCAGGAATCGCGCATTCTGGCCGCTGCGACCCGGGTCTCCGAGCCACCTGGACGAGTTTCCAGTTCGGCATTACTCCACTTACTTCTAACAAAATAAGAGAGTTCTACCTGAACGATTTTTGCCGCCCGCGGAAGATTGATGTCGATGCCTGACGTCAGCGCCAGATCCAATTCAACGCTACACAGCCGGATAGCAGGACTGCGGCCAATGTCCATAGGAGCCACTCTCCGTCGTGGCGAAATTTATCTCGTCTCTGAAAAACCAATCGCTGAGTGGACTTACTAATTTTGCCGCCGAATGCTGTACTGACCACCCAGGTGACGACAACCGCGGAACTGAATGCGTAGATGGCGACATGGAAGTTGGCATTCATTACGCTGCCATAGTGCAACCGGCCGAATGACGTTGCGGCGAGATGCAGGAGGGCCACAGTCGTTCCCGTGAGGAAGCCTGCAATGGCGCCCCGCTCGGTGGCTCGCCGGGTGGTCATTCCGAGTAGAAAAATAGCCCAGAACGGTGCGCTAAAGACGGAGAAGATGAGCTGCACATGCTCCATCAAGCTGCCGAAGAGGAAATCGATGTAAGAGGTGAGAAGGCTGATGGCGATCGCTACAGCCGCTGAGATGCGGCCTACCAGCAAATAGTGCGAGTCCGTCCTATGCTTCGCGAGTCGGCTGCGGTAGATGTCTTCGGTCCAGATCGCCGCGAAGGCAGATACGTTTGCGGCGAGTCCCGACATCAGGCTGGCCAGGAGAGCAGTGAGTCCCAGGCCAAGCATTGCCGGTCCGTAGGAGATCGTCATCAGCGCCGGCAGCGTTTGGTCGAATCGTTCTGAGTGGCCGAGTTCGGGGAGCAGACGGTACGCCGCGAGGCCCGGCAGCACGACAATCACCGAAAACAACAGCTTGCCGAACCCGGCCCAGAGCGGAACCTGTCTCGCGGCCATCTCTGTGCGAGCGGTGAACGCGCGCTGCATCAATACGAAGTCCGAGCACCAGTAACCGAAGCTTAGAACGAATCCGAGACCGAAGACCACACCAAGAATGTCGAGGGGAGCCGCTCGCGAGGCAAGTGGCATGCCTGTCCACAAATGCCAGCGCGCGGCATGCGCTCCAGCCGGCACAACCCCCGAACGAAGGCTGAGGATCGCCACCGGAAGGAGGCCCGCGAGCATGACAGCCAGTTGAAAGACCTCGTTGTAGATCGTCGCTTTGACTCCGCCGAGAAGGACATACGCAAGCACCACACCGGCAGACAGAAGAATGCTGGTAAGGAAACTGATGCCGACAACGACCAGCAGCACCTGCGCCATGGCATAGAGACTGATGCCTGCAAGTAAGAGCATCGTGATGGCGAGGACGCCCGCGTTGAGAAGGCGCAGGCCTGATCCATAGCGAAATTCGAGGTATTCGGGAACACTGCGGACGCCGCTGCGCCTGTATACCGGCATCATCCAGATGGAGAGAAAAACCATGGCCGGGATGGCGCCAATCCAGTAAAAATTGAACGCCTGCACGCCATACTGCGCGGCCATCGCGCTTAGACCTACGATTTCGAGCGCACCGCAGTTCGCGGCCAGGTAGGCAGCAGTAACAATCCACAATGGGAGCGAACGGCTGGCATTGAGATAGGCGTTGGCGCTGGTGTTCTGCCGGCGAGTGAGCCATCCGATTGCAATGGTCACGAGAAAGTAGAGCGGAAGAATGGTAAGCCCAGCGGAAAGCGTTAGCGACCTTCGGACCACTGGTGCGGCCTGAATCGCTCTATTGAAGAGCACGATTGGGTGTATTGGTGGATGAATCGCGCCCATCCATAGAGACATTGGCCTAACCTCGTGCCCGACTCGAATTTAGTGCAGTCCTCGATTTGGCTACACCAAGGCTACATGGAGGCAAGCGGCTGGAAAGCCAGAACCCCGGTAATTTTGGCGATTGGATCAGGCGATGATTTCGTTATTTTGCAGCAAGGCAATTGGGCGCCGGTTAACCACCGGGCGAGCGCGCCGACTCGACAACTCAGCAGATATAGGGCGAACTTAGGCCGAGTACCTACTTTCGATAGGTACCCGGCACGAAGTAATTCACTCGCTGGCCTCAGAAACTGATGCGCAGGGCGAGTTGCATAAATCGGGGATTCTCAGCACCACTCATTTGTCCAAAGTTGCCCGCGGTTTGGGTATTAGTGGGGGCTTGGTTTGCATTTTGAAAAGTAGCAGTATCGTTCACCTGGTTGAACTGAGTGTGGTTGAAGGTGTTGTAGGTCTCCACGCGCAACTGCATGACAGCCTTACTTTCAAGCGGCCAATTCTTGAACAGTGCCGTATCGAAGTTCGTATGACCGGGAAGATAGAAGTTTACCTTCGGAGACCATACGCCTGTTCCGGTCGATACTTGCGTTCCGGTGGGATTGGCAGTCGTTCCAATGCTGCCGGCGATCGGAGCTTCTACACAATTGGGATTGAACCACGAGCTAAAGGTGTGGGGAGCATTGTGCATGGGGTCGCAGGTCAGAACAACCCGGGCTCCGTCGCCGCCACCAGTAATATTCGTCGAAGTCTTCACTGACAGTTGAATTTGCTGTGGCGCGCCGCTGACGTAGGAGGCAATACCTGAAATCTGCCAGCCGTCGAGGACTCCGCGGGTCGCGAAGTTGCTCCAGATGCGGCTCGCCTTTGGCAAGCTCCACAGGTAGTTCACGATCAGGTTGTGCCTGATATCGTAGCCGGCTGGCCCATAACTCCATGCACGCAGGGGCTGATAAAGAGGAGCGGTAAAGTTGTACGACTCGGAGCAACTAGTGGAGGAACACGAACCGTAGTCCAGTGACTTGGAGTAGGTGTATGCCGCTCCAAATTCGAGCCCGTTGTGGAAGCGGCGGGTGACTCGTGTTTGCAGGGAGTTATAATTCGCGGTCAGGTTGAAGTACTGCATGCTGATGTTGCCGAAACCTGGATATGGCCGGAAGAAGTTGTCAGGCAGGGTTCCCCCGGCAGCACTTTGGTGAGAGAGCAAGTACTGTGCCCCGTAGGCCACTTCGTTGATTGGCGTGAAATTGGTGGCGTGCTTGGTGAAGGTGCCAACGTAGGCCACATCGAGCACAATCCCTGCGGGAAACTGATGCTGGACGCCGAGGCTCGCTTCTTCGGTGTACAACTGACCCGAGTGCAACGGAAGGGCATGGCCGATGGCGAATGGCCCGTTCAGGTTACTCGCGCCTGCGGAAGCGTAGTAGCCGGAGGTGCCGGTGTTAACATTGGAATAAAACTGCGTCGGCGCATTCGTGGTTGGAGCGTTATTCGTTAGGTCGCCCTCCTGCCCGGAGCGCGCACGCGTGTTGTAGTTCATGCCAAAGCCGCCGCGAATTACGGTCTTAGGCGTAGGGGAATAAGCAAAACCAACGCGCGGAGCCCACAATATCCCATTGCCGTACGTTGTGCCCTGCGGAAAGCCCTTGGTATTGACATATAAAACGCCGTTGTTCAGGTCTCCCGTGCCGGGCACGAAGAGTCCAGCATATGCTGATGGCACGTAATTGCCTGTCGTCGGGTCCTGAGCCTGCTTCTGCTTGGTAACTGGGTCTACGTGACTCGTTGGCACATAAAGAACCGGGGCTTTGGAAGGATCAAATAGACCGGGATCAAAGTTATTGCCGGAGGAGAGCCGCTGCGCCATGGCCCACGAGTTACGCATCCCGAGATCAAGAACTAACTTATCAGTTGCCTTCCAGGTGTCCTGGTAGTACCACTCCAGCACATTGGTGCGCGGAAGGTAGTTATGCAAAGCGGTCACCTGGCTATAGGTATTGAGGTTGCCTAACAAGGCGTTGGCGTAACCCCAATTACTCTCGTTCGGATTGCTGGAACTTACGGCAGTGTTGAAGGTCCCGACCCGGTTGTGGTTCGGCTGCAAGTAGGAATCTGTCTGTGCATCAATACCGAACTTCAAGGTGTGGCTGCCCCAAACCTTCGTGACATTGTCCGTGGCACTATACGACCTGACCTGGTCGGCCATGGGAAAGCGTGAGTCCCAGCCAAAGTTTGCGGTATTCGTTGGGCCAAAGCTGGTGGCCGGAAACAGACTCATAGGATTGACCCCGGCATATAGCGAAGGGAGATTGAATCCTGAGGGGTTCAGTAGAACCTTCGCCAGCGCCGAGGAATCGTAGAGCTGCGTCTCGCTCCAACCGGACGTTCCGATATTGAACTCATTGACCACAGTCGGACTGAACGTATAGATGATGTTGTAGACGAAATTTGGATTGGTGGTCCTGTAGTTAACCTTCAACAGCCAGTTCAAAGTGTTGGCTGGTGAAGCGTAGCCGTTGTTATTCACGGTCTCCAGATCCCCGCGTCCAAACATGTGCAGTTTTTGCGTCGGGAAATAATCGATGCGGAAGATCTCCTGGTTTACCGGCTTTAGCGAGGAATTGTTGGTCTGATAGTTGTAATTGTTCTGGGTAAGAGTGAGGTCGTTGACGGCGATTCCGGGCCCTCCGCCAAGAGTGTTGTCATACATAACCTGCATCAGCGTCTGCATCTGCTTGTTGATACGGCCAGCGGGAATGATGTTGCCGGGAAAGCACCCTGCTCCCCCCGTCGATGAACTGCAACTGCTGGTCGAAGTCGGATCCTTGATGTAAACCAAGCCAGGAGTTGCGGATCCCTGAGCGTAGGTCTTCGAGAAGTCGCCATTGATCTGAGCCTGCGTGGGGATCATATAGTTCTTCAGACCGTCCGGGGATGTGGTCGGATCATTTTCGATAGAGACAAAAAAGAACAGCTTGTCCCTGTTCCGATTGAAGTGACCTGGCCAGTAAACCGGACCGCCAAGGGTGCCGCCAAAAGTGTTGAACCGGTACCGGGGACGGGGCTGATTATTCAGGTACTTATTGAAGTATGCGTTAGCGTTCAAATCTTCGTTGCGGAAGTAGTAGTACAGGGCGCCATGGAACTGGTTGGTGCCGCTCTTGGTGACAAAATTGAAGTTGCCGCCAGCCGTCTTGCCGTATTGCGCCTGATAGTTCGAGCCCATCAGAGTTACTTCCTGTACGGCGTCGAGATTCAGCGGCGTATCCAGCGTCGATAGTCCGCGCGTGTTGCCGACGACACCGTCGATCGTTGCGGAGTTGTATTCACTGTTTACGCCGTTGACCGTCGGTGTGCCAGAGGTCCCCAGACTCGAGCCGCCCTCGCCACCGACTACCCCTGGCATTAAGCGGGTCAGCGCCATGGCATCGCGTCCGATCGCAAGCAGATTATCCAGTTGCTTCGAATCGATGACGCCGGAGCGTTCGGAACTGGTCGTCTGGAGTGGCGTGATCTCTGCCGAGACTGTCACGGATTCAGAAACAGTACCAATCTGCAGGATTAGCGTTCCCGTCGAAAGACTCTGGGAGGCGTTGAGTACGAGATTTACCTGCCGCAGTTCCTTATATCCCGGAGACTTAACCACGACTGTGAATGTCCCCGGCTGTACGTCCGGGAAAATAAAGTCCCCATTCGAGCGGACGGTTGTCGTCACAGTGACGTTGGTCTTCTCGTTGATCAAGCTCACCTCGGCGTTGACCACCGCACCCTTACTTTGATCGACGATATGGCCACTGATCGTCGCGCTCGATGTTTGTGCGTGACACTGCATGGCGAAGCCGCTGAGCAACGCCACGACCGCCACTGTCCTCAAAAGTGATTTCATGTTCACACCTCCTTGTTCTTCACAATCGCCTGACGCTTTTACGTCCAGGGCCGGCGGGCAAAACAGTTTCCACAATGATGAATACGTATACATTTGGGCGGATCGATCCTATGAGTTGACATGCAAAATTGTCAATCCATTTCGACAGTCCTTTTCAGCCGAACATAAACCATAGCTAACCTGCCCAGGAAAACGACATTCTCGGGAGGGGCCGGCTTAACGATCCTCCCAAATCTCGTGGGCCCGATCATCCGCGACTATAGGGTTACGTTGGATATTTCTAGGCGCAATGGAATACGGTTGTCAATCGAAAAACGACTGAAAAACCGTTTTACGTAATGAAAATAGGTCGCCCTGGGGAGACATACGAATCAGAGTTTGATGCCGCTGTATCGCTATTCAACGAATGCCTCCTGCCAGTCGGGTACGCAGACGTTTCGGACAGTTATTTTGCTCTTCGCGCTGGGCCAGTAGAGCTTCGAAGTACCAAGGATGTCTTGACGCTGTAAATCTTGCCCGGCGCATGCGGATCCTTTGCAGAGGATTCCAACGCCGTCGCGAACTTCTCGGCCATCTCATGGCGGGGCAGGCGGATGGTTGTCAGCGGCGGATCGAAAACATCGCACAGCTCAATATCGTCGAAGCCAATGATCGAGAGATCGCGCGGAGCCGACAAACCCGCTCGATGCAGGGCGCGCAACGCACCAAGCGCGGTCAGGTCATTGGCGGCAAGGAGCGCCGTTGGTCGATCCTTCCTGCTCAGGAGCTCGGTCATTACCGCCTCGCCGCCGCTGATTCGGTAGTTACCTACCAGCAGGAGCTTTGGATCTGTCTTGAGTCCCACCCTTGCCATGGCCTTCGTAAAGGCCTGGATACGATGGTCGGAGATCGTCAGACCCGACGATCCTCCGATATACCCGATCTTCCGATGGCCCAGCTCCTTGAGATGCTCAACCGCCTGGCTTAAGCCCGTAGCGTAATTGACGGAGACATCGCTGAGCCCCTGGCCCACCAGGCGCCGATCCATCGTCACCAATGGAACGCGATTTCTAATCAGCGTTTCAATCGGCTCTGTTTCAATCTCCGACGCGAGCAATGCGACACCGTCGACCTGGCGAACCAGCATTCGATGGATCGTATCCTGCATCCGCGACGCGCGATGATCCGTAAGTGCCATGAACATGTCTTGGCGTTTCTCGACGAGAATTCCCTCGAAACTCCGAATGAATTCGGAGAAGAATGGGTTCGTCATGTCGGGAATGATGACGCCGTAGCTGCTGCTCCTTCCATACTTCAGCGTGGTTGCGCTTCCATTGGGGACGAACTTCGTCTCGTCGATCACGCGGCGAACGCGCTCTGCAGTTTCGGGCCTGACCAGGTCGGACCCATTGATAACCCGCGAAACCGTCGCGCTCGACACGCCGGCGATCTTCGCAATTTCGCGCATATCCATCGATCTATTCCCTTCACCCTCGGCAAACATGAGCGCTTTGGCTAGCAATAGCGAGAATGCTCAATACTCTGCTTTTCATTGCACTCCTGACCTGCCAAAGGTAACACCAGCCGCCTGCGGGCGCTCTGCACGCTTGTGCCTGGAGGTGCGTGTCCCTACGTCGCATGGACGAAGGAATCCGCAAACGTCGCATTGCAGTTTGCGCATCACATTCAATTCATCCACGATGCGTTCGTCCATCCTGGGGCAGCCGGGCTTGATCTCGGCTACGGCACCCAGAATCGACCGATTCTATGAAATGTTTCGCATCTTGACAGCCTTCTCCGTCGCACCGCTCTTGAAAGCAACCGGCGTAGAAGCCTTGGATAGGTCGCCACCGTCGATAATGATTCCGTCGTTGGCTGCTCCTTCAAGCTGCAGGAAGGCCGGCGAGGGCGTTAGGATCCTGCTTGCGGTCATCAACACCTGGGTCGAGTCGATGAATCGCAGTACCGACTCCGCCTCAGCATTGCCCTGCACGCTGAAGCCGTTGATCGCAACATCGTTCACATGATCGAGAATCATAGCGGGACGGAGATCGGGAGTACTGACCTGAAACCGCACATTCTGGAGCGTGACACCACGAGCATTCCGGGCATACAGTCCATATGCGGGCATCGGCCCCAACCGGAAATACTCGCCGAAGATCTGCGGCACATCGCGCCTGGCCGCGTCTTCCGCAGTTCCGCCACCGCCGAAGATAAGGTGAATGTTGCTGAACGAAATATTTTCGAGAATCGACTCGTTGACACAGTTGAGCACAATGCAGGAGTGCCGCTCTCCAGGGTTATAGCCGCTGGTGATCGTGCTCTCGGAGAGTTGCGCAGGATCAGTCGTCACCGTTCCATGGATGTTGTTGAAGGAAATATTCCGTGCCACAACGGGAATCTTGTCATTCGGCGGTTGCAGCCTTCCGCCTATGCTGATGCTGATCGGTCCTGTAACGTTATTGAGCACGAGGTTCGAGAACGATATGTTTTCGAAAAGCGAGCCGGGATCACCCTGAAACTTGATCGGGCAACCATAGACCTCGGAGAGTAGGCAGTTGGAGACAGCGATATTTTGCACATGGCCGCCACCAAAGCGGAACACCGACCAACGCGTGCTGAACGAAGAGTTTGTGATCGTAATGTTCTGGCACGAGCCAAACATGGCGCAGGCATCGTCCTGCGACTTCACGATGCAGTTGCTGATGGTCACGTATTCGGCACTGATGAGATGAAACCCATCGTTGTTGCCGTTGACACGGTTGTGGATATAGATACTGTCCAGATGGACGCGTTTGCTCTGAATGATGCGAACACTGTGATATGCGCAATCGAGCAGTGAGATGTTCCGGACTGAGAAGTCTTCGCAGCGATAGACGAGAACATGGTATGGGCGCCGATTGCCACCGAGGCCGCTGGGCGGTGGCGTTCCGCGAACGGCAGAATGAAACTGAGCCCCCTGGCCATCGATCGTCCCCGGACCTTCGATAGCGACATGGTTCGCGTTCACAGCAAAAAGCAGAGCCCAGTTGCCATCCTCAAGTGTCGTGTCTCCACGCAGCGGTATCGCATCCATCGCGTGATATTGTTTAGCCTCCGCGCTACCGAGCAGTTTCCCGGACGCGGCAATATGAAGCGTGACATTGCTCTTGAGTTCTGTCGTACCAATTACGAAGGTTCCAGCAGGAACCAGTACGGTGCCACCGCCCTCGCGATTGCAGGCATCAATCGCTGCCTGCAGCGCAGCCGTGTCGAGAGTTGTGCCATCGCCCTTGGCGCCGAAGCTGCGAACATTGTAGATTCGCGTACCCAGGTCGTCGCCGGTAGTGGCGGACTTTACGGGCGCGGCGGCTCCAGCTTCTCCGGGCATTGCCGCTGCGAGGAAAACGCCCGCCGCCGGCAGAGCTAACTTTTCCAGACACTCACGCCTCGATAGAAAGGCGCTATTCTGTGAATCGAAGTCGGTTTTCACAATGGTCCTCTTTCATACTCCCGTTAATACTTGCAAACATCTGACCCTTAACTCAGGTACTACTCGATCGCACCGCCGCGAACGTTGACGGCGGCATGTAACGGCAGGTTCCGCGAAGAATCGGAGACAAGGATCCCATGGCGTCCAGCAACGAGAGAATTGAGATCCTTCATTCATCGAATGTACACGTATACATTTCAAGAAGCGAACCAATATTCCGACACCACCCTCAGGATTGTCAAACCTGTATATCAGAGTTGGACGATTAACCTTATATTTTCTGAAGACCGGAATTCCGTATTTAGGGAAATCCATCGCAGCGATTGACTGACAGTACATCTCGCCAATGGACAACTATCAAGAATTCGTGGACGCTCCGCCGAACGAAGTAGCGGTTCGAGGATTCCTGCACAGTCCAACCGATCCAAGTGGGGATTCTCTCGTCTTGACTCACGGCGCGGGAGCGAACTGCAACTCTCCCCTTCTCATCGCACTGGCAGGAGCATTCTCCGCCTCGGGGTTAACCGTCCTCCGCTGCGACGACCTTCCCTTTCGCCAGATGCGGCCGCACGGGCCACCACAGCGCGGCAGCGCGGAACGTGACCAGCTGGGACTACGCGCCGCCGTCGCTTCCATGCGGCGGCAGACCTCGGGGCGCATCTTTCTGGGCGGCCATTCGTATGGAGGGAGGCAAGCGTCGATGGTCGCCGCAGCGGAACCCGGTCTCGCCGATCGCCTCCTGCTCCTCTCATATCCACTTCATCCGCCACAGCGGCCGGCTGAGTTGCGAACGGCCCACTTCCCGCAGCTCAAAACCCCTGCAATGTTTGTTCACGGCACGCGAGATGGATTCGGCTCGATCGACGAGATGACTGCCGCGCTCAAACTCATCCAGGCACCCACCGAACTGCTTCCGATCACAGGCGCAGGGCACGAACTCATGACGAAGCGCAATCAAGATGAGGCGCCAACCATTGTCGTGGAGGCATTCCGGCGCTTCGCATACGGCGCCGCTGGTTGACAGAACTTTCTGGCCGACGGCCGAGGATCCCGCATATCACTTCCGGTATTGCTCGTCCGTGACGTGTTCCATCCAATCGACAACCTTTCCGTCAAGTTTCTCCTGTATCGCGATGTGCGTCATTCCCGTGTTCGGCGAGGCTCCGTGCCAGTGCTTCTCGCCTGGCGAAAACCAGACCACATCGCCCGGCCGGATTTCCTCGACCTGGCCACCTTCGCGCTGAGCCCAGCCAAGGCCGCCGGTTACGATGAGAGTCTGACCGAGTGGATGCGTATGCCAGGCAGTCCGGGCGCCCGGCTCGAATGTCACGCTGGCGCCTTGAACGAGCGCCGGCTCAGGTGCCTGAAAGAGCGGATCGATCCGCACCGCGCCAGTAAACCATTCTGACGGTCCCTTGCCCGAAGCTTGCGTGCCAACTCTTTTGATTTCCATCTTCTTTAACTCCCTCAGTTCTCTCCGTTGCCTTTCTCCTGCTCAGCGACCGACTAGCTTCTGAAGATGCGCCGGGTATCGATCACCCTGCACGTCGATCCCGGAAATGGCGTTCTCGATCTCGCTTAGATCATCGGGCGTCAGTTCCACGGCTACTGCTCCGAGGTTCTCCTCCAGACGGTGCAGCTTCGTCGTGCCGGGGATCGGAACGATCCAAGGCTTTTGGGCAAGCAACCAGGCGAGCGCGATCTGGGCACGCGTCGCCTGTTTCTGGACCGCCAACTCGCCCAAGACGTCAACAAGCGCCTGATTCGCCTTGCGGGCTTCCGCTGTGAAACGTGGGACAACATTGCGGAAATCCTTACTGTCGAATGTCGTGCTGTCGTTGATCGCTCCCGTCAGAAATCCCTTACCCAGAGGGCTGAATGGCACGAACCCGATTCCCAGTTCTTCCAGAGTCGGTAGTATCTCCTTCTCAGGCTCTCGCCACCACAAGGAATATTCGCTCTGGAGAGCAGTTACAGGCTGAACGGCATGAGCACGCCGGATCGTCTGCGCACCGGCTTCGGACAATCCGAAATGCTTGACCTTGCCCTCCGCGATCAGATTCTTCACAGCACCTGCGACGTCCTCAATCGGCACGTCCGGATCGACGCGATGCTGATAGAACAGATCGATGACGTCGGTCCTGAGCCGCTTGAGTGCGGCCTCGGCAACCTGTCGAATATGCTCCGGCTTGCTGTTCACTCCACTCGGTCCACCGCTCGCATCGAAATCAAAGCCAAACTTTGTCGCGATGACAACCTGGTCGCGAAAAGGGGAAAGCGATTCGCCAACGAGTTCTTCGTTCTTGTAAGGACCGTATGCTTCGGCGGTGTCAAAGAAAGTGACGCCACGCTCGAAGGCTGTCCGGATCACTGCGATCGCCTGCTCCCTCTCTGTGGGCGGACCATAGCCGAAGCTCAGCCCCATGCAGCCGAGACCGAGCGCCGAGACTTCCAGATTGCTCTTTCCTAATTTGCGCTTCTGCATTTATCTTCTCCGTCAATTGTTTAGAAGCGTCCTTGACTGAGATGCCTGGTTATCGAATCGAGCGCGCATTACCCAGTAGTTACTCAGACTTAAGCGAAGCCATGTCGATCGAAAAGCGGTACTTCACGTCCGACTTCAAAAGGCGCTCGTAGGCTTCGTTGACTTTCTGGATGGGGATCACTTCCACGTCGGAGGTAATGTTGTGCTCGCCGCAGAAGTCGAGCATCTCCTGTGTTTCTGGGAGTCTCCGGAGCACCCACCATGGTGATGTTGCCATCGCGGCGAAGCAGGTTGATGTAGGCGTTGATGTCATGTTCGGCGGCGACGGCGTCCAGGATGAAGTCGAAACTGCCTGCGTGCTTCGCCATTTCATCGGCGTTTCGGGAGATGACAACCTCATCGGCACCGAGTCGTAGGGCATCCTCCTTCTTGCTCGGCGAAGTGGTGAAGACGACGGTGTGTGCCCCGAAGGCGCGCGCAAACTTCACACCCATGTGCCCCAGACCGCCGAGACCAACAACGCCGACCTTCTTGCCCTTGGTCACACCCCAGTGGCGCATGGGCGAGTAAGTAGTGATCCCGGCGCAGAGGAGCGGCGCGGTTCCGGCAAGATCGAGGTTAGGCGGAACGCGGAGCACAAAGCGCTCGGTGACAACGA
>WNGR01013338.1_pt1 | contig 24375 bp, 28 predicted proteins | sample 5407581 | NCBI WGS metagenome assembly WNGR01 (sample SAMN13153383, study PRJNA577476) | soil metagenome | isolation source: 80 cm soil or saprolite under Garry oak tree replicate 2 | place: USA:California | collected 2016-06-15
CCGATGCCGCGTTCGACCCGCGGTACTGGGACGATGTCGCGCGCCGGGCATCACGCGAGCCGCTGCAGCACATCACCGGGCGGGCCTACTTCCGGTACCTGGAGCTCGAGGTGGGCCCCGGGGTGTTCGTGCCGCGCCAGGAAACCGAGGTCATGACCGGCTGGGCGATCGAGGCGCTCGGCGAGATGGACGCCGCCGAGCCGGTGGTGGCCGACCTCGGCACCGGATCGGGCGCGATCGCCCTGGCCATCGCCCAGGAGGTGCCCGGCGCCCGGGTACATGCCGTCGAGGCCGACCCGCTCGCCCGGGAGTGGACCGAGCGGAACATCGCCAGTTGCGCGGCGGCGGCACCGCACACGGCAGGCCGGGTCATGCTGCACGGCGAAGACTTCGCCACCGCGCTGCCCGGCCTGAGCGGTGCTGTCGACCTGGTCATCAGCAACCCGCCGTACATCCCGGCCGGGTCCTGGGTGCCGCCGGAGGTCGGCGAGTACGACCCGGCCACGGCGCTGTGGGGCGGCGAGGACGGGCTGGACTCGATCCGGGTGATCGAGCGTGAGGCCCGGCGGCTGCTGCGCGACGGGGGCCTGGTCGCCGTGGAGCACGGCGCGCCGCAGGGTGCCGCCGTCTACTGGGTGTTCGCCGAGGAGCGGGGTTGGCGGGACACCCGCAACCACGCGGACCTGGCCGGCCGGGACCGGTTCGTCAGTGCTGCCTGGAATTCAAGCGCGATTTGGAAATCAGAAACCGCATGGAAAGATGGGCGGCCATGAGCGCCAGCTACGACTGTGCGGATCCGGCCGCCCGCGCCGAGGGACTGGCCGCGGCGGCGCTGGCCCTGCGCAGTGGCGAGCTTGTGGTGCTGCCGACCGACACCGTGTACGGCGTCGGCGCCGACGCGTTCCACCCGGCGGCGGTGACCTCCCTGCTGGTGGCCAAGGGGCGGGGCCGGGACGCGCCGCCGCCCGTGCTCGTCGGCACCGTCCGCGCGGCCTCGGCGCTGATCGAGGATCTCGGGACGTATGGCCAGCAGCTGATCGACGAGTTCTGGCCGGGCGGCCTGACCATCGTGTGCCGCGCGAGCCGATCGCTGACCTGGGACCTGGGCGACACGCGCGGGACGGTGGCGGTCCGGATGCCGCTGCACGCGGTCGCGCTCGAGCTGCTCAAGGAGACCGGGCCGCTGGCGGTCAGCAGCGCCAACCGCACGGGTGAGCAGGCCGCGACCACCGTCGCGGAGGCGCAGGAGCAGCTCGGCGACACCGTCTCCGTCTACCTGGACGGCGGGCCGTGCATCACCGATGTCCCGTCCACGATCGTGGATCTCACCGGGGACGTGCCCCGGTTGCTGCGGGCGGGCGCGGTGTCCGTGGGCCGGCTGCGCGAGGTGGCGGCCCTGTCCACCGGCGACGACGTCGGATCCGACGCCTGATTCGTTTTGCCGGTAACGCGGCTATTGCGCCATCCGGCATGCGGCTATTGTCCGCCCGCCCGGCGGCGTGATCGCATCCGGAGCACCTGCGCCCGGTCGCCAGCCTGGTGCTCTAGAGTTGCCGTAATACCTGTCCATCCCATCCGGACCTGGTGAACCACGTTGCGCGAGTACGCCCTGACTCTCCTGGTCACCGCGGCCGTCACCTACCTGCTGACGCCGCTGGTCCGGCACGGGGCGATCGCGGCGGGCGCGATGCACGCTGCCCGCGACCGGGACGTGCATGTGGTGCCGATCCCGCTGCTGGGCGGCCTGGCCATGTACATCGGCCTGGCGGCGGGCCTGCTGGTGGCCAGCCAGCTGACGCCGCTGCGCACTGTGTTCCAGGACAGCCCCCGGATGGCCGCTGGGCTGCTGCTGGCCGGCGGGCTCATCGTGGTCATCGGCATCGCCGACGACCGGTGGGGACTGAGCCCGATCAGCAAGCTGGCCGCTCAGGCGGCCGCCGGCGGCATCCTGGTCTGGAGCGGCGCCCAGCTGAGCTGGCTGCCCGAGCCTGGCCAGGGCACGCTGGCGCTGACCCCGAACCAGTCCACGGCCCTGACCATCCTCGTCGTCGTGGCGACCATCAACGCGGTCAATTTCATCGACGGGCTGGACGGCCTGGCTGCCGGTATTGTCTGTATCGCAGCACTTGCGTTCTTTGTCTATTACTACCGGCTTACCCAGCTGGTGCACCTCCCGCTGCAGGCCGGCCCGACGCTGGCCTCCGCGGTGCTGGCCGGGGCCTGCGTGGGCTTCCTGCCGCACAACTTCTACCCGGCCCGGATCTTCATGGGCGACACCGGCTCGATGCTGCTCGGGCTGCTGCTGGCCTACGTCCCGATCTCGAGCATTGCCTCGCTCGACCCCGCCAGCCTGCGCGGCAGCAACACCGTGAACCGGTTTCCCGAGATCCTGCCGCTGCTGCTGCCCGCCGCGATCATGGTGATCCCCTACGCGGACCTGCTGCTGGCCGTGGTGCGGCGGACCCGGGCCGGCCAGTCGCCGCTGGCGCCGGACCGCAAGCATCTGCATCACCGGCTGCTCGATATCGGTCACTCGCATCGCTCCAGCGTCATGATCATGTATCTGTGGGCCGCGCTCTTCGCCGGCGCCGTGGTCTGGCTGTCCATCGCCAGGACCCCGCTGTTCGTGCTGGCCGTGATCACGGCGGCGGCCGTGCTCCTGCTGCTGCTGATGTCGATGCCGAGGCTGCGCTGGTGGGAGCGCCGGGCCGGGCTGGAGGCGGCCGGGTCAGCTGCGGCCGGGCCGGCCAGGGCGGCAGCAGCGGCAGACGGGGCGGCGGGCAACGGGGCGGTCGGGGCCGACCGGACGGCAGCGGCGGTGGGCTGGGCGGCAGCGCCACCCGCGGCGGCGCCCGCGGAGAACGGGTCCTCGGACACGGGGCAGCACGCATCCCCGGGCGTTCCCGCGCGTCCGCGCTAACCGGTCAGGCCGCCCGCCGCCCGTGGAGGGCGGGGGCATCGCACCGGTACCACGAGTTACATTCGTCACGGTAGGTGACCCGCTGAGGCCAAGGTCGCGGAGCTTGTGATATCTTTCACGAGCACCCCCACGAAGACGACTAAGAGGTCCGTGATACATTTCGCTCACCCGGCGACGCAACCGCGTCGCCACCGCGGTTCGGCGGTTCGGCGCCACCTGGGCGCTGACGCGCTTCCCGAGGTCAAGCTACGTCCGCCGATGCTTCCCGGAGTTTAGTAGATGGTGGCGAATTGCGCCCGTATCATCCGGCGGTCGGCCGCGGTAGCAGCCGCCGCCGGGGTGGTCATGATCGTGCTCGGCGCTGGGCTCGGCGGCACCAAGGGACTGCTCGGAGCCGTGATCGGGGCGGGCGTCGTGGCGCTGTTCTTCGGGATCAGCGTGATCGTCGTGACCTACGCGGCGCGGGTGAGCCCCCAGGCCATGATGGCGGCCGCGATGGGCACGTTCTTCTTCAAGATCCTCGCGCTGATCATCATCTTCGGGCGGTTCCAGGACACGACCGCGTTCAATCCCAGGAGCTTCGGCTTGACCGTGCTCGTCTGCGTCCTCGCCTACAGCGCGGGCCTGGTGACCTGGTCCATGCGGCTGAAGGCGCTGTACGTCGAGCCGGACGGAGAACGGTGACCCGTGGGGGGCAGGAAGGACATGGACGGCGCAGGCCAGCCCACGGACAGGGCTGCGGCCGCCGCGGGCCCGTCTCAGCCGAGCGGCCATGAGCAAGGCCGGCACAAGTCCCGGCGGCACGGACGACCACTCGAAGGACCCCAGGGAGGGCACCGGCTGGGCGATCACCAGCTACCTGATCGGCGGGATGGTGCTCTACGGCGGCATCGGGTGGCTGATCGGGCGCTGGACCGGATTCGCCGGGGCGTTCCCGATCGGGCTGCTGGCCGGCCTGGGCCTGGCGCTCGCGCTGGTCATCTTCCGGTTCACGAGGTCCGGGTAACAGCCGGAGGAGCGCGGTGAGTGACGTCCAGGTAATGACCGCAGCCAGCGGATGCCACATCTTCACTGGCTGCGGCTATCCCGCCCCCTCCTACACCAATACCTTCGTGTTTACGCCGGTCTTCACGATCGGCTCCTTGCAGGTCACCAAGCCGATGCTGCTCGTGGTGTTCGTCGTGATCCTCGTGCTGGGCTTTTTCGGCGCGGCCTTCCGCAAGCCGCAGCTCGTGCCGCGTGGCGTGCAGAACCTCGGTGAGCTCGGCATCCTGGCCGTCCGGGACCAGATCCTGCGACCCCAGCTCGGCAGCAAGGGCGACCGCTACCTGCCGTTCCTGGCGGCCCTGTTCTTCTTCATCTGGCCACTGAACCTCTTCGAGCTCATCCCGGTGATCCAGTTTCCCGCCATGTCCAGGTACGCGTTCCCGCTGTCCCTAACCTTGATCGTCTGGGTGACCTACATATCGATCGGCCTCCGGCATCAGGGGCCGATCGGCTACTTCAAGAACATGGCGGTCCCGCAGGGCGCGCCGTGGTGGATCCTGCCGCTGCTCAGCCCGATCGAGCTGCTGTCCAACATCCTGGTGCGGCCGTTCACGCTGTCGATCCGGCTGTTCGCCAACATGCTGGCCGGCCACCTGCTGCTCGTGGTGTTCTCGCTCGGCACGTGGTACCTGTTCAGCCTCTCCATCGGCTTGCTGTACGCGGCCACCTCGTTCGTCGTGGTGCTGCTGGTCACGGGCCTCGAGGTGCTGATCACGCTGCTGCAGGCCTTCATCTTCACCACGCTCACCGCTTTTTACATAGCGGACGCGCTGGAGTCAGCGCACTGACCCGACGTAAGTACGCCACCGGCGGGAAGATCCGCCGACCGGAGAAAAGGAAACCGTTACATGCATCACCTGGTCTACCTCGCAGCGAGCACGCCAGGCACGCCGGCCAACCCCTACACCGTCCATGTCCTCAATGTCGCGGCGCTGGTCTACGGCCTCGCCGCGATCGGCCCCGGCATCGGCATCGGCCTGGTCTTCGGCCACGCGATCGAAGCCATGGCGCGGCAGCCTGAGGCGTCCGGCCGGATCACCACGTACATGTGGATCGGGTTCGCGCTGACCGAGGCGCTCGCGCTGATCGGCATCGCAGTCCCGTACTTCCAGAAATAACGGCGCGCTCAGGGAAGGTAACCGGCCATGTTGTACCTGGCGCAGGAAGGCGGATCGGCGAACCCGCTCGTCCCCGACATCACCGAGCTGATTCTCGGTGCGGTCGCGTTCTTCATCGTGTTCGGCGTGCTCGGCAAGATACTGCTGCCGCGGATCCAGCAGACGCTGCAGGAGCGGACCGATGCCATCGAAGGCGGGCTGCACCGCGCCGAGGAGGCGCAGGCCGAGGCGGCCCGGTTGCTCGAGCAGTACAAGGCGCAGCTGGCCGAGGCCAGGCACGAGGCGTCACGCATGCGCGAGCAGGCCAAGGAAGAGGGGGCACAGATCAAGGCGGAACTCCGGGAGCAGGGAGAAGCCGAGAAACAGCGCCTGGTGGACTCCGCGCGGGCCCAGATCGAGGCCGACCGCCAGCAGGCGCTCACCTCGCTGCGCGCCGAGGTCGGTGCCCTGTCCGTGGAGCTGGCGGCGCGGATCGTCGGCGAATCGCTGCAGGACGAGGCCCGCCAGCGGCGGACCGTAGACAGGTTCCTGGCCGAACTCGAAGGGCAGGCCGCCGAGGTGAGGTCGGCTCAATGAGAGGCTCGAGCAGGGCGTCACTCGCCGAGGCCAAGGGACGGCTGGCCGAGATACTTGACGCCGCGCCGCGCTCCAGGAAAGTCCCCGGCGACATCGGCGACGAGATGTTCGCCGTGACCGGGCTGCTTGACCGCGAGGCCGGGCTCCGCCGCATGCTGTCCGATCCGGCCCGGGACGGCCGGGCCAAGGCCGGCCTGGCCGAGGCCCTGCTCGGCGGGAAGATCTCGGCCGCGACACTGGACCTGGTCACCACGCTGGTCAGCGCGCGCTGGTCAGAGCCCGCGGACCTGACCGACGCGGCCGAGCAGATCGCGGTGCTGGCGATCGTGGAGACCGCCGACCGCGCCGGCGGCCTGGACGACCTCGAGGACGAGCTGTTCCGGTTCGGCCGGGTCGTGAACGCCGAGCCCGAGCTCCGGGTCGCGCTGTCCAGCCCGTTCGCCCCGGCCGAGCGCAAGCAGGAACTGCTCGACGCGCTGCTGGAGGGCAAGGTGACCGAGCCCACGCTGCGGCTGGTCACGCAGGCGGCGGTGCACGCCAGGGGACGTAGCCTGGATGCGAGCCTGGAAGAATACGCCCGCATGGCCGCCGAGCGACGGGAGCGCCTCCTGGCCGAGGTGCACGTCGCGATCGCGCTCACCGCGGAGCAGCGCGGCAGGCTCGCAGCGGCCCTGGCCGACACCTACGGCCGCGACGTACACCTGAATATCGTGCTCGACCCCCAGGTCATCGGCGGCATGTCGGTGCGGATCTCGGACGAGCTGATCGACGGCAGCATGGCGAGCCGGCTCGCCGGGCTCCGGCGCAGGCTGGCCGCCTGAACAACTCCAGACCTAGGCAAGAGATCCAGACGAGAAAGACGCGAGGACAATGGCGGAGCTGACAATCCGGCCGGAGGAAATCCGGGACGCGCTGGCGCGTTTCGTCGAGGAGTATGAGCCGGAGGGCGCAGCCACTCAGGAGGTCGGCATCGTCGCTGAGTGCGGCGACGGGATCGCCCGGGTCGAGGGCCTGCCCTCCGCCATGGCCAACGAGCTGCTCGAGTTCGAGGACGGCACCCGCGGCCTGGCCCTCAACCTCGACGTGCGCGAGATCGGCGTGGTCATCCTCGGCGAGTTCAGCAAGATCTACGAGGGCCAGCAGGTCAAGCGCACCGGCGAGATCCTGTCCGTTCCGGTCGGCGACGGCTTCCTCGGCCGGGTCGTGGACCCCCTCGGCAACCCCCTGGACGGCAAGGGCCCGATCGAGGACACCGAGCTCCGCGTGCTCGAGCTGCAGGCGCCGTCCGTGGTGCAGCGCCAGAAGGTGAAGGAGCCGCTGCAGAGCGGGATCAAGGCGATCGACGCGATCACCCCGATCGGGCGCGGGCAGCGCGAGCTGATCATCGGTGACCGGCAGACCGGCAAGACCGCCATCGCCATCGACACGATCATCAACCAGAAGGGCAACTGGGATTCTGGCGACCCGGCCCGGCAGGTCAAGTGCGTCTACGTGGCCGTCGGCCAGAAGGGCTCGACGATCGCGCAAGTCCGCCAGTCGCTCGAGGACGCGGGGGCGCTGGAGTACACGACGATCATCGCCGCGCCAGCGTCTGACCCGGCGGGCTATAAGTACCTGGCCCCGTTCACCGGGTCGGCCATCGGCCAGCACTGGATGTACGCGGGCCAGCACGCAGCGATCATCTTCGATGACCTGACCAAGCAGGCCGAGGCCTACCGCGCGATCTCACTGCTGCTGCGCCGTCCGCCGGGCCGCGAGGCTTACCCGGGTGATGTGTTCTACCTGCACTCACGGCTGCTTGAGCGGTGCGCCAAGCTCTCCGACGACCTGGGCGGAGGCTCGCTCACCGGGCTGCCGATCGTGGAGACCAAGGCGAACGACATCTCCGCCTACATCCCGACCAACGTGATCTCGATCACCGACGGGCAGATCTTCCTGGAGACCGACCTGTTCAACTCGGGTGTCCGGCCGGCCATCAACGTCGGCCAGTCGGTGTCCAGGGTCGGCGGCGACGCCCAGATCAAGGCCATGAAGAACGTCGCCGGGGGACTGAAGCTCGCCCTCTCCCAGTACCGCGACCTGGAGGCGTTCGCCTCGTTCGCCTCCGACCTGGACCCCGTCTCGCGGGCCCAGCTGGACCGCGGGGCACGCCTGGTCGAGCTGCTCAAGCAGCCGCAGTACAGCCCGCTGCCGGTGGAGCGGCAGGTGGTCTCGGTGTGGGCCGGCACCTCCGCATCAGCCGGTTTGAGGATGAGTTCCTGGACCGGCTGCAGCGGTCGCATTCCGGCATCTACGACGCGATCAGGGAGACCGGTGAGGTGACCGAGGACACCATCACCGCGCTCAAGGACGCGATCGAGGACTTCCGGCGCAGCTTCGAGACCAGCGGTGGCGGGCTGCTGGTGACCGAGGAGCCCGCCGAGGCCGTCGACGAGGAGGACGTCGGCCAGGAGACAGTCAAGAAGCGCCTCCCGCCGGTGAAGAAGGAGGGCGGGAGCTAGGTGGGAGCGCAGCTTCGCCTGGTCAGACGGCGGATCAGGACGGTACAGTCCACCGCCAAGATCACCCGTGCCCAGGAGCTCATCGCGTCCTCTCGGATCATCAAGGCACAGCAGCGGGTGCATGACGCGGAACCGTACGCGCGGGAGCTCACCGCTGCGGTCGAGGCCGTGGTCAGCCGGTCGTCGCAGATTAACCATCCGCTCACCACGGAGCGGGGCAACCCCAGCCGCGCGGCGGTGCTGATCCTGACCAGCGACCGCGGCTTCTGCGGCGGCTACAACACCAGCGTCCTGCGCGAGGCCCAGGGACTGCGGGCGCTGCTGGAAGAGCAGGGCGTCGAGTCGGTGCCGTACGTGGCCGGGCGGAAGGGCATCACCTGGCACCGGTTCCGCCAGCGTGAGATGGGCGGGGAGTGGAGCGGCTTCTCCGACACCCCGACGAACGCGAACGCGAGCGAGATCACGGCCGCGCTGCTCGAGGCGTTTGAGCGGCCGGCCAGCGAAGGCGGCGTGGACGAGATCCACCTGGTGCATACCGAGTTCGTGTCCATGCTGACGCAGCGCCCCTCGATCCGGCGGATCCTGCCGCTCGAGATCGAGGAGACCACGGAGGCACCGCCGAGCGGGGCCCTGCCGATCTATGAATTCGAGCCGTCCCCGGAGGACGTGCTGAATGCGCTGCTGCCGTGGTACGTGGAGAGCAGGATCTTCCACGCGCTGCTCGACTCGGCCGCCGCCGAGATCGCCGCGAGGCGCCGGGCGATGAAGTCGGCCACCGACAACGCCAACGAGCTGCTCGATCAGCTCACCCTTGAAGCCAACAAGGCACGACAGGCCGAGATCACGCAGGAAATCAGCGAGATCGTCGGGGGCGCCAACGCGCTGGCCGAGACGATCACAGGGAGATAGTGAGCATCGCCATGACCGCAACCGTAGAGAACCCCGCCGCCGCGGGCGGCGGCGCACCCGGTGGCACCGGCCGAGTCGTGCGGGTCATCGGCCCCGTCGTGGACGTCGAGTTCCCGGCCGAGCAGATCCCCGGCATCTACAACGCCCTGAAGGTGGACGTGAAGCTGGAGGGTGAGGCCAGGACGCTGACCCTGGAGGTCGCTCAGGACATCGGCGACAACGTGGTCCGCACCATCTCCATGCAGCCGACCGACGGCCTGGTGCGCGATGCCCCGGTGACCGACACCGATGGGCCGATCTCGGTGCCGGTGGGCGACGTGACCAAAGGCCACGTGTTCAACGTCCTCGGCGAGACCCTGGATGTGCCGACGTCCTCGCTGAAGGTCACCGAGCGGTGGGGGATCCACCGCGACCCGCCGGCCTTTGACCAGCTGGAGGCGAGAACCGAGATCCTGGAGACCGGGATCAAGGTTCTCGACCTGCTCACCCCGTACGTGCGGGGCGGCAAGATCGGCTTGTTCGGCGGGGCGGGCGTCGGCAAGACCGTGCTGATCCAGGAGATGATCACGCGGGTGGCCAAGAACTTCGGCGGCGTCTCGGTCTTCGCGGGCGTCGGCGAGCGGACCCGCGAGGGCAATGACCTGTTCATCGAGATGACCGAGTCCAACGTCATCAAGGACACCGCGCTGGTCTTCGGCCAGATGGACGAGCCGCCGGGCACCCGGCTTCGGGTCGGCCTGTCCGCGCTCACGATGGCGGAGTACTTCCGCGATGTCCAGGGCCAGGACGTGCTGCTGTTCATCGACAACATCTTCCGGTTCACCCAGGCGGGCTCCGAGGTATCCACGCTGCTCGGCCGCATGCCGTCGGCGGTGGGCTACCAGCCGACGCTGGCCGACGAGATGGGCCAGCTGCAGGAGCGGATCACCTCGACCCGCGGTCACTCCATCACGTCGATGCAGGCCATCTACGTGCCCGCCGACGACATCACCGACCCGGCTCCGCACACCACGTTCGCGCACCTCGACGCGACCACCGTGCTCTCCCGTGAGATCACCCAGAAGGGGATCTTCCCCGCGGTGGACCCGCTCGACTCGACCTCGCGGATCCTGAGCGCGGCCTACGTGGGCGAGGAGCACTACAACGTCGCCCGCGAGGTGCAGCGGATCCTGCAGCGTTACAAGGAGCTGCAGGACATCATCGCGATTCTGGGCATCGACGAGCTGTCCGAGGAGGACCGGGTCACCGTGCAGCGCGCGCGGCGGATCGAGCGGTTCCTGTCCCACCCCATGTTCGTCGCCGAGCAGTTCACCGGCCAGCCCGGGGTGTTCGTGCCCCTGTCCGAGACGGTCTCGTCGTTCAAGGCGATCACCGAGGGCAAGTACGACAGCCTTCCCGAGCAGGCATTCTTCATGTGCGGCGGCATCGAGGACGTGGAGAAGAAGGCCAGGGAGCTGGAGCGGTCGTGACGGAGTCACGCAAAGCTGGCACCGTGAGCCAGGCGCGCGAGGTGACACAGTGACGCTGCAGGTTGAGCTGGTCGTCCCGGAGGGCGAGGTATGGGCGGGCCCGGCCCAGATGGTGATCGCCAAGACGCTGGACGGGGACATCGGCGTGCTGACCGGCCACACGCCTGTACTCGGCATCCTGGCCGAGGGCAGCGTCGTCCGGATCATGCCCGAGGACGGCGCGGACGGCGGCGAGATCATCGCCGCGGTGGGCGGCGGGTTCTTCTCCGTCGCCGATGACCGGGTATCGGTCCTGGCCCGCCAGGCGCAGCTGGGCAGCGAGGTAGACACCCGCGCGGCCCAGGCTGCCCTTGATGACGCGCTGCAGGACGCGGGCGCCCCGGATCGGGGGGACGAGGAGTCCGCGGACGTCCGGTACTTCAGAGCGCTGCTCAGAGCCGCCGGCGACTCCGCCGACAGGCCCTGACGAGGGTCGGCGCGGAGAGGGCCGGGATTGCTAGGGGGGCGGCTAGCGCTCGATGCCGGCTGGCTCCTCGTCGTGGTCCTGGCGATCGCGGTGGCCTGCGCCACCGGCATCGCGGTCCGCCGGACCCTGATCGATCGCGGCGGCGGGAGCGTCGACTGCGGCCTGCGCCGCGGCCCGGACCGGCGCTGGCGGCTCGGGGTGGCCGCATACCGGCCCGACGAGCTGTGCTGGTATCCGATTTTCGGGCTCCGGCTGCGGCCGGGCGAGATCTACGCCCGGCACGCGCTGAGCGTGGTGTCCCGCAGGCCGGCCGACGCGGTCGAGACGACCAGCCTCGGGCCCGGCGCCGTGGTGGTGGAGTGCGACACCGGCAACGGCGCGGGGCGGCGGATCGAGCTCGCGCTCAGCGAGGACGCGCTGACCGGTTTCCTGGCCTGGCTGGAGGCCGCCCCGCCGGGTCCGGTGTCCGAGTTCCGTTAGCGCTCGCCGCCCGGCCGCCACAGCAGATCGCCATCGGGCTCATTGGCCCGCCGGGCGAGGATGAACAGCAGGTCGGAGAGCCGGTTCAGGTACTTGGCCGGCAGCGGGCTCATGGCCGTCCCGTGTGCCTCCATGGCCGCCCAGGCGCTGCGTTCTGCCCGCCGGACCGTGGCCCTGGCCGTGTGCAGCAGCGCGGCGCCCTTGCTCCCGCCCGGCAGCACGAAGCTCCGCAGCACCGGAAGGCCCTCGTTGTACTGGTCGCACGCCTGCTCGAGCCGGGTGACGTACTCCTCGTCGATCCGCAGCGGAGGGTAGGGAGGCTGCTCGGTGACCGGGTTGCACAGGTCGGCGCCCACGTCGAAGAGATCGTTCTGCAGCCGGATGAGCAGGCCGGTGATGTCGGCGGGCAGCCCGCCCTGGGTGACGGCCACCCCCATGGCGCAGTTCGCCTCGTCGACGTCGGCATAGGCGGTGAGCCTCGGGTCGGTCTTGGCCGCGCGGCTCCCGTCGCCGAGCGCCGTGGTGCCGTCATCCCCGGTGCGCGTATAGATGCGGGAGAGCACGACAGGGCTCTCTTGGCGGTCGCGTGGCATGGCATCCACCGTATCGGGCGTCGCGCGGAGCGGGAACCTGCCTTAATATCCTGAATCCGTGGCCGAAACTGCTGTGACACACGGGGTTCAGCTACCGTAACGAGATTGATCCTAGGAAGATCTGATTTCTGGGTTTGGGCCTCTGACCTGGGGTATTCACATAGACACCACGATGTGGCATCGTAGGTGCACGAAGGGTAATCACGGGGGAGCGGTCGGCCAGCATCGCCGAAGATGCGGTTGCGGCCACCGAAAAGTGATTACCCTGACCAGGCCGAAACGGGGGGATGTAGGCCTGGGGGCGGACCTTGTGGTCCGCAGGCCAGCTCACATGGATTCCTCCGGCGGATCTCGGGGGCCTGCCGGGGGCCGGAGCCGGCCGCAAATGTGGGGGGAGCGCGCCCCCGGCCTTGAGCCGGGGGCGCGCTTGGCTTTGCCGGAGTTCCTGAGCCCCGTTGCGGGTTCCTTGGTCTCTCCGCGAGCGCTCCTGGTATGAGTATGGGTATCTCTGCAAATGTCCGGACTGTGGTCGGGAGACAGCCGTGTATGACTATGTCGTCGTCGGCGCGGGCAGCGCCGGCTGCGTCCTCGCCGCGCGGCTGAGCGAGAACCCCGCCACGCGGGTGCTGCTGCTTGAGGCCGGGCCGCCCGATGACGCCGATGAGATACACATTCCGGCTGCCATCAACCTGCTCTTCCAGAGCACGTACGACTGGAACTACCAGACGACGCCGCAGGAGCGAGCGGCCGGCCGCTCCATCTACTGGCCCAGGGGCCGGACCCTCGGCGGGTCGTCCTCGATCAGCGCGATGATCTACATCCGCGGCAGCCGCTACGACTACGACACCTGGCGCGATGAGTACGGCTGCGAAGGCTGGGGCTACACCGACCTGCTGCCGTATTTCCTGCGGGCCGAGAACAACTCCCGCGGCGCCTCGGCCTTCCACGGCGCGGAAGGCCCGCTCAGCGTGCAGGATCCGAAGCACAAGTCGGCGCTGACCACCGCGTTCGTGGACGCGGCCAGGCAGTCAGGCCTGGAGGCCAACAACGACTTCAACGGCCGCAAGCAGGACGGGGTCGGGTTCTACCAGGTGACGCAGCGCGGGGGGCGGCGCTGGTCGGCGGCTGACGCATACCTGCATCCGGCCGCCAGCCGGCCCAACCTCACGGTGCAGACCGACGCCCTCGTGACCGGCATAGCGCTGGCCGGGCTCCGCGCGGTCGGCGTGAACTACCTGCTGCGGGGGGTGGCGGAGACGGCCCGGGCCGAGAACGAGGTCATCCTGGCCTGCGGTACGGTCGGCAGCCCGCAGCTGCTCATGCTGTCCGGGATCGGCCCCGCCGATCACCTGCGCTCGCACAATATCGCCGTCATGGCGGACAGTCCCGGCGTGGGCGCGAACCTCTCCGACCACCCCATGGTGACCGCGATGTGGCATACGCCCAAGTCGCGCGGGCTGTGGGAGCAGGCGAGCCCCAGGAACCTGGCCCGGTGGCAGCTGATGCACTCCGGGCCGCTGACCACGAACGTGGCCGAGTCCGGCGGGTTCAGCCGTTCCGATGAGGGGCTGCCCGCCCCCGACATCCAGTGGCATGCGCTGCCCTCGCCGTACCAGAACGGCGGGCTCACCGACCCCTCCATCCGCGCGCTCTCGCTGCTCGTGACCCTGGTCGCGGTCGGCAGCCGGGGCCGGATCCAGCTCCGCAGCGCCGACCCGAGGCACAAGCCGGTGATCGACCCGGCCTACCTGTCCCACGGAGCCGACATCGAGCCGCTGGTCGCCGGGATCCAGATGGCCAGGGAGTTCGCGGCCGCGCGGCCGATGTCCAAGATCTGCAAGTCGGAGCTCGCGCCGGGCGAAGGCGTGCGCACCGACGCCGACATCAGGGACTTCATCCGGCACAGCCTCACGACCATCTACCATCCGGTCGGCACCTGCGCGATGGGCGGTGATTCGAAGCTGGCCGCCAGCAGGCTGACCAGCGTGGTCGACCCGGACCTGCGGGTCAAGGGGATCGACGGGCTGCGCGTGGTCGACGCCTCGGTCATGCCGACCGTGCCCAGGGGCAACACCAACGCGCCGACGATCGCGATTGCGGAGAAGGCGGCGGACCTGATCGCGGGCCGGGCGCCGCTCGCCGCGATAGAGCCCGCCGACGCGGAGCCAGCCCTCCCGGCCTAGGGTTCCTGGGCCACCCGCACCGGCGACCCGGTCTGCCGGCTGCGCTCGGCCGCGAACGCCATCAGGTGGCTGTCGAGCGATTCCCGCGGCCCGGAGCGGATGAACGACCGGTCGCCCGACGCGACGGCATCGACGAAGGCGCTGATCACGCCGAAGTCACCGCCGCCGTGGCCCCCGCCGGCGCCGGCCCACTCGGCCCGTGCGTCAGGCCTCCCCGGGGTGGCCACCGCAACCAGCTCGACCTGCCCGGTGACGAAGTCGGTCACCGTGGCCTGGTGCCCATCGCCCTCCAGGAACCCGCGGGAACCCATGATCCGGGTGCGGCGCCGGGCGTAAGGAGTGAGGGCGCTCATGGTCAGCGTCGCCGTGACCCCGGCGTCAAACTCGATCATGACGACCTGGTGGTCCGCCACGTCGTTGTCGCAGGCATAGACGCAGCGCCCGTACGGCCCCTCGCGCAGCGCCTGCCGTACCCCGTCCTCGGTCAGCTCGGTGGTGACCACGGACAGCGGCCAGAACTCCCGCGTCGGGTGGCCCAGGAAGTCGAGGTAGAGCCGCGTGGCCGAGTACGGGCAGGTCGGCTCCACGGAGCAGTCCAGGCAGCGGTCGGCCGCCCCGGGTGGCCGGTTCGCCGCGGTGAAATGGTGCAGCCCGCCCTGGCTGGATACGGTGATCGCTGGCCGGCCGACGATGTAGCGCAGCCAGTCGAAGTCGTGGCAGCACTTGGTCAGCACGCTGGGCCCGGACTGGTCCGCCCGGCGCCAGTTGCCGCGCACGTAGGCGTGGGCAAAGTGCCACCAGCCGACCGGCTCCAGGTGCTCAATCCCGGCGATCTGGCCCAGCCGGCCGTCGGTCACGACCCGGTGCACCGCCTCGGTGTAGGCCGTGTACCGCATCACGTGGCAGACCGCCAGGATGACCCCGGCCTTCTCCACCGCATCGACCACCGCGACGCATTCCGCCCAGGTCGGCGCGATCGGCTTCTCCAGCAGCAGGTGATAGCCGAGTTCGGCGAAGCGGACCGAGGAAGCCGCGTGCTCGCGATCCGGCGTGGCCACCACCACCGCGTCGGCCAGCCGGCCCTGCGCGGCCAGTTCCCGCCAGTCGCCGAACCGCCGCTTTGCGGAGACCCCCAGCCGGTCAGCCAGCGCGTCGCGGCGGCCGGCCCGCGGGTCGGCGACCGCCACCACCCGGGCCCGGTCCGGGTACCGCTCGGCAAAGCTGGAGAACATGCTGCCCCGGGCCCCGACCGAGCACCGCCAGCGTGACCGGTCCTGCCATCGCCATCAGCTCCCCACTCCTGCGTGCCGCGTCACGCCTGGGCGCTGGCGCGGGAGGCCGGGCGGATCCGGGTGCGCCAGCGGTCGGCCCGCCGGTCGGCGAGGATCTGGCGCACGACATTGCGGCCCGGTATGCCGGTCACGCCGCCGCCGCCGTGCGTGGCCGACCCGGCCTGGTACAGGCCGGGCACCGGCGTGCGCAGGTCGGCGTAGCCGGCCGCGGGCCGGGCGTGGAACATCTGGCCCAGGCTCAGCTCGCCGTGAAAGATGTTGCCGCCGACCAGCCCGTATTCCTGCTGCATCTGGTGCGGCCCGATCACCTGCCGGTGCAGGATCGAGTCGGTGAAGCCGGGCGCCACCGCTTCCACCCGGGCGATCACCCGGTCGGCGTAGGCGGAGATCGCGCCGGCATCCGGTGCGTCGGCAAATTCATGCGGGACCCACTGGGTGAACATCGACATCACGTGCTGCCCGGCCGGGGCGAGCGAGTTGTCGAACACGCTCGGGATGCAGATGTCGGCGAAGGGAAGCGACGACGGGCGGCCCGAGACCGCCTCCTGGAACGCGATCTCGACGTCGTCCAGGCTCTCGGCCAGCACGATCGTGCCGCCGTGCAGCTGCGGGTCGAAGTCCGGGTGGCTGGTGAACACCGGCAGCCTGGCCAGCGCCAGGTTGATCTTCACGGTGCCGCTGCGGGTCTGCCAGCCGCGGATGTCCGCGACGAAATCGGGCGGCAGCGCGTCCGGGTCGAGCAGCCGCAGGAACGAGATCTGCGGGTGCGCGGTCGTGACCACGGTGGTCGCGTCGATCTCCTCGGACCGGCCCAGGTCCCGATCACGCCGGACACCGACATCAGCCCGCGCATGGCGTCGCTGCAGAAGTAGCGCTCGACCAGGTCGGCGATGCTCCCGGTGAGCAGGCGGGTGACGTCGACAGCGCCCCGTTCGTCGAGCTTGCGCAGGTGCCGGAGCAGCAGCCCCTGCCGCCACAGGTCCAGGGGCCGCCGCGACCCCAGCCGCGGCGGGATCTCCTCCAGCAGCGGCCCGAGGATGGCGCCGATGCCCGCGAGGTGCGCCTGGTACCGGTCGTAGGCCGCGGCGTCCTGGTCGGAGAACTTCGCGATCTGGGCCCGGCGCGCCGCCGGATCGGCGGGCAGGCTGAGGTACCGCCCGTCCGCCCGGGGCGCGAAGTAGGGGCCCTGCGGGAACACGTGATAGCCATGGCTGGCCAGCCTCAGGTCACGGATCAGGTCCGGCGGCAGCAGCGAGACCACATACGACAGCGAGGTGACCGTGTAGTCGGGCCCGAACGGCTGCTCGCTCACCGCGGCCCCGCCGACCACGCCGCGGCGCTCGCAGACCAGCGTGCTCAGCCCGCTGCGGGCGAGGTAGGCGGCAGCGACCAGCCCGTTGTGCCCACCGCCTATGACCACCACGTCCCGGCTAGCCGTCATCAGCCACGCTGCCCTCCGTGTTGAGCGAACTCCGTGTTGAGCGAACTCCGTACCGAGCGAACCGGAAGGATTATAGGTAACGGGGAAGAATCGGGACAGCACGCGGCCGGCTTCCCGGGCGGGCGTGCGCCGCCAGGCGGGGGCCCGCCGGCCATCGCGGCGGCACCTCGGGGCCAGCGGCCGGCGGTTCCCGGCGAATATTGCGTAACGCCGGATGAACCGATGAGCGCAGCGGCCGGCTTACTTGTAGCGCTTGCCGTGCAGCATGGTGGCCAGGCTGAGGATCCTCTTCATGTCCTTGTCGGTGCGGGACAGCGAGGTCAGGTTGACCATCGGCCTCATCCGCTGCCGGGTGATCGACTTCGGGCGGGAGAACTCGCGCAGCCCGTCGGCACCGTGAATCCTGCCGAATCCGGAATCACCCGAGCCGCCGAACGGGAGCGAGGGAACGGCCGCGAACGATATCACCGAGTTGACGGCCGTCATCCCGCTGCGCAGCGACCGGGCCGCAGCCATCGCCGCCTTCCTGTTCCTGGCGAACACCGATGCGCCCAGCCCGTAGCGCCCGGCGTTGGCCAGCCGGACGCCGTCGTGGAGGTTGGCGACCCGGGTCACCGTGACCGTGGGCCCGAAGGTCTCCTCGGTGACCGCCCGGCTTTCCTCGGGTACATCGGCGAGGATCACGGGGCCCACGTACGGCTTGCGGATGCTGTCGAGGCCGCCGAGGAGCGGCCTCCCGCCCCGGGCCAGCGCGTCGGCGATGTGCCGCTCGACCACGTCGACCTGGCTGGGCAGCGTCATCGGCCCGTAGTCCGCCTCGCGGTCCTCGCCGGGGCGGACCTCGGACATCCGGTCGGCCAGCTTCTCCACGAACGAGTGATAGACGTCCTCCGCCACGTAGACCCGCTCGACGCCGACGCAGGTCTGCCCGGCGTTGGACAGCGCGCCCCATGCCGCCGCGTCGGCCGCGGCGTCGAGGTTGGCGTCGGCGGCGACCACGAGCGCGTCCTTGCCGCCGCACTCGGCGACCATCGGGGTGAGGTTCTGAGCGCAGGCGGCCATGACCTTCTTCGCCGTGGCCGCCGAGCCAGTGAAGGCGATCTTGCTGACGGCGCTGCGGGCCAGGCACTCGCCGGTGGCGGCGGCACCGGTGATCAGCTGCAGCACCGGCTGCTCCGGCACCACCTCGGCGAACGAGCTGACCAGCCAGCCGCCGACCGCCGGGGTAAGCTCGCTCGGCTTGAACACCACCGCGTTGCCGGCCGCCAGCGCGTAGGCAATGGAGCCCATCGGCGTGAACACCGGGTAGTTCCACGGCCCGATGACGCCGACCACACCGAGCGGCTGGTACTCCAGCGTGGCGGCCTGGTTGAAGGCCACGAGGCCGCTGCGGACCCGGCGCGGGCGCAGCACCTTGCGGGCGTTGCGGGCGGCCCAGTCGATGTGCACCACCGCGAGCAGGATCTCCAGCTGGGCGTCGGCCAGGGGCTTGCCGGTCTCGGTGTGCACGAGCTCGGCCAGGCGCCCGATGTACCTCATGATGTGCGATTTCCAGGCCAGCAAGCGGGTCTTCCTGTCCTTCGCCGGCAGGCCCGCCCACCAGGCGGCGGCATGGTGCGCGTGCTCGACCGCCTCGGCTACGCCGTCTTCCCCGAAGACCGGGAAGGTGGCGATGACCTCGGACGTCGCCGGATTCAGTGTGTCAAAGGTCTCCATGGGCCGCGACGGGCCCTGCGTCCACAGCGTCGTCGTCACCGCGGTGCACCACCGTTCTGCGCAGCGTAGGTTCTGCCTGCAGCAGCCGCCGTTTGTGGCCGGGGGCGCCGCCGCACTCGGGTGCCAGTAAACCACCGGGCGCCAGGCGGAAGATACCGTTGGGTCTGCATCTGCCCGGACTGAAAACACCGGAGTGCCTACATGGCAGAGCATGCCCAGGACGGCCCGCCCGACCTGCCCGGCCACCCGCATGGCGACCTGCGCTGGCTGCGCGAGGCAATCGAGCTGTCGAAGCGCTGCCCGCCATCACCGTCGGCGTTCTCCGTCGGGGCCGTGCTGGTGAGCAACGCCGGCAGCGTCATCACGACGGGGTACTCCAGGGAGACCGACCCGAAGAATCACGCGGAGGAGATCGCGCTGGCCCGCGCCGCGGGTGATCCGCGGGTGGTAGAAGCCACGCTGTACAGCTCGCTGGAGCCGTGCGTGGCCCGGGCGTCACGGCCGCACTGCTGCGCCGAGCTCATCGTCAAGGCCGGGGTCCCGCGGGTGGTCATCGCGTGGCTTGAGCCGCCGCTCTTCGTGCCAGGCGGCGGTGCCGATGCGCTGCGCCGTTCCGGGGTCACGGTCGTCGAGATTCCCTGGCTCGCCGAGCCTGCGCGCGCGGTGAACGCGCACCTGTTCTCCGACTTAGCCGCCCACAATCCCGGGTGCTGATCACCGGGCAGGCGGTGATCACATTCGCGGTTCCAGGATGGTCCGCAGGGCGGTCTTGCCCCGGGCCGTGTGGCTCTTCACCGCGCCCCGGCTGATGTGCATGACGGAGGCGACCTGCTCTTCCGACAGGTCCAGGTAGAACTTGAGCACGAGCGCCTCTCGCTGCCTGGGAGGGAGCGCGTGCAGGGCCGAGATCACCGCTGAGCGCTCAAGCTGCGCGATCGCCCCGTGCTCGGCGCTGGGCATGTCCGGCTCGGGCTTGGGGGCATGCCGCTCGGCCACCGCCCGGCGGCGCAGCACCGACCGGGACCGGTTCACCACCGACCGGCGCAGGTAGTGCACGGCCTTGTCGGTGTGCCGCAGCCGGCGCCACGCGCCGTGCATGGCGATGAAGGTGTCCTGCACCACTTCCTCCGCGGTGCTGACATCGCCCACCAGGACGGCCGACATCCGCACCAGGGAGCGGTACTCGGAGTGGTACAGCTCGGTGATCGCCTGGCTGGCATCTGAAGCGACCTGATCGTGGATCGAGCCAAGCACGGTGTCGGCGGGCTGGGAGTCGGCCACGTACATAGAACGCACAGGAGGCGGATCCGGCTCGCCTGTGGTCATATCGGTCCGCACGGGACATCTTGCCGCCTGATGAGCCGGTTTTTCCCGCGGCCCGGCGACGCGTGTGACCAGCGGGATGAGCGCGGTTGCGTCGCGGCGGAGGTTCAGCGGGTGCGGTGCGCGGGCGGCGATTGCGGGCATCGCGGTGACCTCGGGGATCTCGGCCGACCGGGTCGGCGGGGGAGGCCGGGTGCGCCGGGGTCGGCGCACCCGGGTACTTCGTGCGAGCGGCAACCGACTCCCTGCGGACCTCAGCTGGCTGCTGCTGACATGTCCGAGGGTAGGAAGAGATAGGAAGAGATGTCAAGAGATTGACAAGATCTGGAGAAGAGAAGAGTATTTAGGAGAAAAATGACTTCCCGATTTATATAGATACGTGCATTATGTACAGATACAGTACTCTAGATTCTTCCAACCTCTTCCAGCAGGATGTGCTCATGGCAAGTGAGGACTGGGAGCGCCTCGGTGACTACGTGGTAGCGAGACGCACCGCGTTCGGCATGCGGGATCGCCGCGCGCTTTCTGCGGCGACCGGCGTAACCGACCGCACCATCGGGAAACTCGAGACCGGCCATCGGGTGTCGGCCAGCACCCTGGGTGCTGTCGAGAACCATCTGGGCTGGGCCCCAGGCTCATGCCGCCGGATACTGACCGGGGGAGAGCCGACGATCGTGGCGGCTGGCACGGGGCCATCCCAGTACGAAGATCCGACCCTGCAGCACATCGCGGAGACGCCTGGGCTGCCGCCCGATGTGGTGCGCGGCCTGATCGCGCTCGCCCGCAACTGGCGCGAACAGGAGGACGAGCGGGAGGAGCCGGGGCGACGCCGGGCCTGACGGAGCGCAGGCATGTGCCCGGCCGGCCGGGCAGCTAGAGGTGGGTGCAGACGACAACGCCCAGCAAGACGATGCACGTCGGGGTCGGCGACGGTGTCGGCAGCGGGACGGACGGGGCCGGCAGGGGCGACGATGACGGAGCAGGCGATGCCGCGCTGCCGGGCTGCGATGACGTCGGTGCCTGGCCTGCCTGCCCGGCCGAGGCGGCCCGCCCGGCGCCTGGTGAGCCACCGGGGGCGGCGGCCGGCTGGGCCGGGTCAGAACGCGGATGCGCGGCGGGCCGCTGGCCCTGGGCAGAGTTCTGCCCGGCGGCGGGCGACCCGGGCTGGTGGGTGGACGCGGCCGGGCCATGGTGCTGCGGCACCGTGGTGACGAAGACCGCGGCAGCTGAGGCGCTCAGCACCGTGGCCGTCGCGGCTGCGCCCCATGCGGCCGGCCGGACGCGGACCGTGCTGGCGGCTCCCCGCATCAGCGCCCGGACGGCTATGACCAGAGCGACCCCGACCGGGGGCAGCGCCGCCCGCCATCCGGTGCGCCGCGTGGCCCGGATCGCCTCCATCACAGCCGCTCGCTGGACCCGGGCGTCCAGGGATTCCGACACGTAGACGATCAGGTGGCCGTGCGGATCCCGGTAGGCAAGCGCCCTGAGCCCCTCCGGCATGGCGACCCGCTCGAGCTGGATCACGAGGCGCTCCTCAGCTTGGACGCCAGGCGCCGGATCGCGGTCCACCACTCGTGCGGATCACCGCCACCGCCGCCGACCACGGCGACGAGCTCGCGGCCGTCCACGTCAACCCGGACCGGAGCGCCGTCCCGGCGCGGGTCCTGCGCGGCGACCACTAGCGACTGCGGCACGGTGTCCTCGGCTAGGTCAGGCTCCGCGGCCGGGCCTGGCGCTTCCACGCCAGCGGCCGCTGCGATCTTCTCGAACAACTCCAAGCGCCGCTGCAGGTCGGCCTGGCCCGCTCTCGCTTGCGCCACCTCGTTCTCGAGCTGGCGCAGGCGGCGCTTCTCCCGCCACACGGTCTTTGCAGACCCTCCTCACGGCCGTACCCGACTGGCCGGGACGGTGCCGTTCTCGTGACTCGCGGAGCCCGAGTGACCCAGCTGGATCGTCCCATCCTCCGATGTCAGCAGATGCTGGCACCTTGCACACCGCGTCAAGTCACTTGCGGACATGGACATTGAAATGCTAGTCCCCGTGGCAGCCCCATGCCATGCCCACCGCAAGGAGCCACGCGGGTAGCCAGCCAGAACAGGCGAGAACCGGACAGAACAGACCGGTAGCCAGTCAGAACAGGCGGAGGGCGGCGTCGTCGGTGCCGCGCATCGCCTCGTAATCGAGGATCAGGCAGAAAATCTCTATGCGGCCTACGTAACGCTAGAACAACGTCCCCTCGCGTTCGATCCCGCGCATGGCGTCGTAGTCCAGGACCACGCACCGGATGCCGCGGTCTTCGGCCAGCGCACGCGCCTGTGGCTTTATGGTTTGCGCAGCGAGCACGCCTTTCACCGGGGCCAGGAGCGGGTCCCGATTCAGCAGTTCCAGGTACCTGGTCAACTGTTCGACAGCATCGATGCCAGCGCGGCGCTTGATCTCGACCGCCACATGGGTCCCTCCCCCCGAAGCGGAACCTTCGTTAGACTCGGACCCGTCGATCTCGCCGCGCCGCTTGATCTCGATTGCCACGGCGCCGCCCGCGGCGTCCCGGCACATCAGGTCAACCGGCCCAATCGCGGTGGGGTACTCGCGGCGGATCAGCCGCCACCCCTCCCCGAGCACGTGCATCTGCGCCGCCAGCAGTTCCTGCAGGTGCGACTCGACGCCATCCTTGGTGAGACCTGGATCAACGCCGAGGTCGAACGAGGTATCGCTGAGGACTTCGTCGATCTCGATGGTCAGCGTCTCACCCGACTTCCCGGTGACGATCCAGCGGCCGGCCTCCTCGGTGCACCGGCAGGGCGGTGACATCCAGTTCAGCGGCTTGTAGCTGCCCCCGTCGGAATGGATGAGCACGGAGCCGTCGGCCTTGATCATCAGCAGCCTGGTCGCCTGCGGGAGATGCGCGCTGAGCCGGCCGGCGTAGTCCACGCTGCACCTGGCAATGACGAGTCGCACGAGAGCCAACTGTAGTGCGGCGCCGCTCCGCGTGCGGTGGCGAGCATCTCGCCGGCCGAGACCGCCGGCCCGGGTCTGTCCCTTAACTGGCGGAGGCGGCGAGCGCGTCCAGGATCGCGGTGTGGGCGGCGGGCACGGTGATATCCAGGCTCAGGGCGCCGCCCGTAGCGGTCAGGGTGAAGGTGAAGAACGAGCAGCACTCCGTCTCGGCCGCGGCCAGCCCGGCCGCCCGGGCCGCAACCTGCGGGCCGGGCTGAAGATCCAGGTGCAGCCGCGTTGGCTCCGGGCGCTCGAGGCGCCGCACCGCCTCCGTGAGGAGCCCCGCAAAGTCGGCGGCCCGAGTTGGCCGTTCGGCTGTGGGCAGCGCGCAGGCGTCCGGGGCCCAGGCCGCCTCCGGGATGTCGCGCAGGTCGCTGCCGGGCTCGTCGCTCATCGCCATCATCCCCATCTGCCCTAGGCATAGATGACCATCGATGCCTACTGTGCCTGAGAGATAGACGGGTGTCAATGTCTGCTGCATATACTGGCCTGGTGAGAACCTCAGCCGCTGCCATCCGGTCGTCAGCGTTGCGGCTGGCCGGTGCCTGCTGTGCGCCACTGCTGCGCGAGCCGATCACCGCCAGCCAGGCCGCCGACCTCGCCCGCCTGCTCAAGGCCCTGGCCGATCCCACCCGGCTGCGGCTGGTCTCGATGGTCGCCGCGCACGAGGGCGGCGAGGCCTGCGTCTGCGACCTGACCGGGCCGCTCGGGCTCACCCAGCCGACCGTTTCGCACCACCTCAAGATCCTGGTCGACGCCGGGATCTTCACCCGCGACAAGCGCAGCGTCTGGGCTTACTACGCGCTCGTGCCCGCGGCTCTCGACGCGGTGTCAGCGGTACTCAGCCCGGCCCGCTAGCGCGGCGCTCGCGAGCACCATCCCGCTCATGGCAGCTTCCCCAGCGCCGGGCGCCGTCCACTGATCATGGAAGCCGTGGTGATGCCATACGCTGACGGCCGTGAGCCCGCGTAAGACACGCCGCCTGCCCGCCGGGGAACCCGCGGGCAGGGGCCGGGCGAACGCGGGCCGGGCGAACGGGGCCGGGGCCGGCGGCGGGTCCGAGCGGTCGGCGGTCAGGCTCGGGCCGCCGCAGACACAGGCCTGGCCGGACGGGGACTGGGTGGTCCGCCAGGTGCCTGGTGCAGCAGCCACGAAAACGTACCGCTGCCCCGGCTGTGATCAGGAGATCCTGTCTGGCTCTGCGCATGTCGTGGTGTGGCCTGCGCACGCCACCGGCGCGGCCGAGCGCAGACACTGGCACAATTCGTGCTGGCAGCGTCGGCCGCGCCGCCCGGGGCCGAGCCCCTGGACACGCTGGTGAGGTAGTGATGAGCGAAATAAGGG
>WNGR01008796.1_pt1 | contig 24366 bp, 21 predicted proteins | sample 5407581 | NCBI WGS metagenome assembly WNGR01 (sample SAMN13153383, study PRJNA577476) | soil metagenome | isolation source: 80 cm soil or saprolite under Garry oak tree replicate 2 | place: USA:California | collected 2016-06-15
CCCGAAGCGTCGCGCCACCGCCGAGCAGATGGCGCAGGGGCAGCGCGAGATCTCGATCTCGGAGTTCTTCACCAAGAACCGCCACCTGCTCGGCTTCGACAACCCCTCGAAGGCGCTCCTCACCACCATCAAGGAGGCGGTCGACAACTCGCTCGACGCCTGCGAGGAGGCCGGCATCCTCCCGGAGATCACCATCGAGGTGCGCGACCTGGCCTGGGAGGCCTCGCAGGGCGGCGACCTCAACAAGGGTGAGGGCCGGTTCGTGGTGGCGGTGGAGGACAACGGCCCGGGCATCGTGAAGGCGCAGGCGCCCAAGATCTTCGGCAAGCTCCTCTACGGCTCGAAGTTCCACCGCCTGAAGCAGTCGCGCGGCCAGCAGGGCATCGGCATCAGCGCCGCCGCCATGTACGCGCAGCTCACCACCGGCGCGCCCATCCGCGTCACCACGCGCACCGGCAAGGGGAAGCCGGCTCACTTCTTCGAGATCCAGATCGACACCCGCAAGAACAACCCGGTCGTCACCGAGGACCGGGAGCTCGGCGAGTGGACGCAGGAGCACGGGACGCGGGTCGAGCTCGAGATCGTCGCCAGCTGGCAGCAGGGCCAGCGCTACGTGAACCGGTACGTCGAGCACACCGCGCTCGCGAACCCGCACGCGACCGTGCACTACCTGCGGCCGAAGCAGGACCGGCTCTCCTTCCCGCGCGCCACCGGCGAGCTGCCCAAGGAGGCGCTCGAGATCAAGCCGCACCCGCACGGCGTCGAGCTGGGCGCGCTCATGCTGATGGCCGCCGAGTCGAAGAGCCGCGACGTGCGGGGGTTCCTGCAGACCGCCTTCTCCCGCGTCTCGCCGGCGGTGGCGGACGAGATCGCGAAGGCGGCGGCGCTCAAGGGCCGGGTGCGGCCGCGCGACCTGGCCGAGGATCGCGCCCTGGCGGAGAAGCTGCACAAGGCCATCGGCGCGACCCGGATCATGGCGCCGCCGACGAACTGCCTCTCCCCCATCGGCGACGAGCTCATGAAGCGTGGCCTCGTCTCCTTCCTGAACGTCATCGAGACCGAGGGCCCGGAGGAGGAGACGCAGCTCGACCTCGACCAGGCGGGCAAGAAGAAGGCGTCGAAGAAGGAGAAGGCGGCCAAGGCCGAGGCGCCGGTGGTGCCCGACGCGCCGCCGGAGGAGGGGGTCGAGAAGATCAAGGGCCACAACTACTTCATCGCCACGGTCACCCGTCCACCCAAGGTGTATCGCGGGAACCCGTTCCAGGTGGAGGTGGGCCTCGCCTACGGCGGCTCCTGGCCGGCCGACAAGTCGATCGAGCTCTTCCGCTTCGCGAACCGGGTGCCGCTCCTCTTCCAGCGCGGCGCCTGCGGCGTGACCGAGGCGGTCGTGAAGACCGACTGGCGGAAGTATCTGCTCTCGCAGCCGAAGGGGTCGCTCCCGGTCGGACCGATGGCGCTCCTCGTCCACATCGCGAGCGTCTGGGTGCCGTTCACCAGCGAGTCGAAGGAGGCGGTGGCCCACTACCCGGAGATCATCCGGGAGATCCAGCTCGCCGCGCAGGAGTGCGGGCGCAAGCTCGCGTCGCACATCCGCAAGCAGAAGCACGCCGACTACCAGGCGCAGCGCCGCAGCATCTTCGAGCTCTACATCGAGGAGGTGGCGCAGGCGCTCGGCAAGATCACGGGGAGGTCGAAGGACCCCATCCGGCGGGACTTCATGCGCGTGGCGAACCAGGTGACCGAGTCGGACCTGGAGGAGCAGGACGCGGCGCTCGAGGAGCAGAGCAGGAAGATCACCAAGAAGCCGCGCCGGGCCGAGCGCGAGGAGGTGGAGTAGCGCATGCCCAGACTCGACGCAGTCTCGAAGCAGACGGCCCACAAGATCGAGAAGCTGGCCGAGGCGGTGATGCGCTCGGTGAAGGGGGGCCAGAACCCCTTCGTCGAGATCCCCATCCGCTCGCTCGCCAACGTGAAGTTCAACGAGAAGCGGGGGCTGGTCGAGCTCGGGAACCAGAAGCAGCGGCGCTACTTCTTCAACGTCGCGATGGCGAAGAAGTTCATGCAGACGTTCCTCGTCTCGGATGCCTGCAAGGAGCTGGTGGAGGCGGGCAAGACCACCAGCATCCGCGACCTCTACTACATCACCAAGCACACCATCGGCGAGACGAAGCAGAACACGTTCGAGGAGCAGGACGAGTCCGATCCCATCATCGAGGACCTGGAGGTGGCGCTCGACGCGCTGCGCGAGGAGCTGCACCTCTTCGCCTCCCGCAAGGGGTCGATGGTGGGGCCCATCACCATCCGCGACACGGGCGACACCATCGACCTGCGCCGCATGGGCTCGGGCGGCTGGGCGGTGCCCTCCATCGTCGAGTCGAACGTCATCGAGTTCGTCCGCCACGAGGCGAAGTACATCCTGCTCATCGAGAAGGACGCGGTCTGGACGCGTTTCAACGAGGACAAGTTCTGGAAGCGCGAGAAGTGCATCATCCTGCAAGGCGGAGGGCAACCGCCGCGCGGAGTGCGGCGCCTCGTGCAGCGGCTCCACTCCGAGCTGAAGCTGCCCGTCTACGTGCTCGTCGACAACGACCCGTGGGGCTTCTACATCTACTCGGTGATGAAGCAGGGCTCGATCAACCTCGCCTACGAGTCGATGCGGATGGCGGTGCCGGACGCGCGCTTCATCGGCCTGTCTTCGTTCGACAAGGACGCCTATCAGCTGCCCACCAACGTCGCCATCAGGATGGACGACGGCGACGTCTCGCGGGCCAAACAGATGCTCGCCTACCCGTGGTTCCGCGCGAAGCAGTGGCAGCGCGAGATCTCGGAGATGGTGCGCTCCGGCCTCAAGTTCGAGCTGGAAGCGCTCTCCCGCCGTGGTATCAGCTTCATCACGGAGGAGTACCTGCCCCGGAAGCTGAAGCAGAAGGACTGGCTCGAGTAGCTTCCCCCGAAATTGACCGAGCGCATCCGGCGGGTACACTCGCCCCTCATCGCAGCAGGAGAACACCATGCCGACGCCCAAGGGCAACCGCAGCAAGCGTAAGGTCTCGAACCGCTCCAAGACGAAGCGCGCGCAGTCGACGCGTAAGCGCGCCCTCAGCGTCAAGCGGAAGCGCCGCGCCAAGAAGGCGGGGTAGCCGCGCTCAAGCGGCCGGCTTGCCGACGTGGAGCTCTGCGCAGTAGCCGCAGAGCACCTGCCTCGCCTCCGCCGGCGGCTGCTGGAGCAGCGCCGGCACGAGGTCCCAGCGCTCCGGCTCGGCCGGATCGCGCACCCGGCGGCAACAGGAGCACTGCGCCACCCGGCCGTCCTCGGCCAGGTAGCTGTCGAACGGCCGGTGCACCACGTCGTACACCTCGGAGATGGGGCGCTCGCGCACCACCGTGTGCAGGATGCGGACGGCGACGGCCTCGCCGTCGTGCAGCACCGGCTCCAGCTGCGTCGACAGCAGCTGTGCTGTCGTGGGCGTGTTGCACTCGCCCATTTGAAGCAGAGGCCGTGGCCGGGGGCCGGGGTCTCGCAGCACGCGCGCCAGGAGGTCGGCCAGGCCTTCGCGCACCTCGTCCCCGCAGACGTGGTCGAGCCACCGGGTCCCGATGATGGACGCGCCGAGGCAGGACGGCGCTCCACCGTTCTGCTCTGCGTGGCGATCCCAGGCCTCGTTCACGAAGAGAAACGTCCCCTGCGAGTCGAGCAAGCAGGCGGGACCCTTCTCAGCGGCGAGGTTCCGGATGGCAGTGGCGATGGCGCTGTGGTGGGGTACGTTCCGCACGCGCCTCGCTATTGCGAGGCGGGTGCCAGCAGCAAGCCCTTGATCTGCCTGCGATGTTTCTAGGGTTTGGCCGACCCCGGGGCGGCGGTGCTACAGCGCCTTGCGCAACGGCGCCGCAGGCAGCTCTTCGAAGAAGGGCGCGCAGCGACCGAGGAAGCCGGTCAGGAACGAGGACGCGGCGGGGTCGAGCCGCTCAGCGAACATGCCCGGCAGCTCCTCCCGGCAGGAGGCGACGCTCACCGCGTATGCGGCCGGCGTGAGCGTGCCGTCGAGCAGGCGGTAGCGCAGGTACAGGAGCCACGTCTGCACCACGTCGCTCATGCAGTACCCCGCGATGCGGTCGAGCGCGCCCTGCGCATAGAGGAGCGACACGTCCTTCCCCGCCACGCTCTCCTTTCCTGGGAGGCCGACCAGCTTGGCGTACAGGTCGAGCGGCGCCGCCGGCGCGCTGCCGCCGTTCGTGAGGAGGTCGAAGAGATCGTCGTGATCCCGCTGCCCGGCGGGCGGGCCGCCCCGGTGCGGAGCCGGGAGCGACAGGCCGAGCTTCAGCGACCGCAGCTCCAGCACGGGTAGATCGAACCCGCGGCCGTGGAAGGTGACGAGCGTGCGCCCCGTCAGCCGGTCCCAGGTGCGCGCCAGGAAGGCCTCCTCCGAGCCGCGCCGGTCGGTCCAGCAGCCCACCTCCGCCACCACGAGCGCGCCGTCGCGCTCGACCGCCTCGAGCGAGCAGGCCACCACCGGGCGGTGGTACGGGAGCGGCAGGAAGTCGCTCCGGCCGCCGCTCTGGGCGCGTCGCGCGGCGAGGAGCCGGCCGAGCTTGTCGGGATACGGGCGGTCCGGCTCGGCGTCCACGGCCGCGACGAGGTCCTCGTCGGGCACGGTTTCCAGATCCAGCGCCAGGTAGCGTCTCACGCTTCGCAGCGTGCCAGAGCCCCCTGACACCCTTTCACTGTGGGAAGGAGCGCGGCGGCGCGTCCTCGAAGCCGGTCCCGTCGAGCGCCTCCAGAAAAGCGACCAGCGGGCGGACGTCGAAGGGGAAGATGCGCACCTCGTGCATCGCCGGATCGAGCCAGGGGTTCGCCGCGATCTCGAAGTAGCGGAGGACGGAGTCGCGCAGGTCGGGCGAGGAGCCGTCGTGCATGTAGGGCGGGCGCCGGGCCACGTCGCGCAGGGTCGGCGTCTTGAACGCCCCGACGTCGCGCGGATCGCGGGTGACGGCGTAGCGGCCGAGGTCCTGGAACCCGAGCCGCACGCCGTCCTGGGGCGGCTCCCACCCGATCCCGACGTTGTGGAACTTGCCGTCGGTCAGGTTCGGCCCCACGTGGCAGGCATTGCAGCGGCCGCGGCCGAAGAAGATCTCCATCCCGGCCGCCGCCTCGGCCGTGAGCGCGGCGTCGTCGCCCGCGTTGTAGCGGTCCCAGGCCGAGCCTCCCGACAGCCGCGTCGCCTCGTAGGCAGCGATGGCGTCGGCGATGCGATCGATCTCGAGGCGATCGTCCCCGTAGACCTCGCGGAAGGCGCGGCGGTAGCCGGAGAGCCCCGCCACCGTCCTCAGCACGCCCTCGTGCGTGTTGCCCATCTCCACCGGATTCACCATGGGCCCCTTGGCCTGCTCGGCCAGCGAGGCGGCGCGCCCATCCCAGAAGTAAACGCCAGCGAGCGGGAACGCGGCGTTCACGATGGGCTGCGACTTGCGCGTGCCCTGCTGGCCGCCGATGCCGGTGGAGCGGGGCTTCGCCTCGGAGAAGGCGAGCGCGGGCACGTGGCACGTGGCGCACGAGATGGTGCCGTCGCGCGAGAGCCTGGCGTCGAAGAAGAGCCAGCGTCCGAGGCGGACCTTCTCGGCGGTCACCTCCACGCCGCGGGCGCGGGCGAAGACGATCGGCATGCCGAGCGGCGGAGTGGGGAGCGCCTGCACCGGGTTGTCGCGCTCCCACGGGGGGACGGCGCCCTCGCCAGGGCGGCCCACGGCGCGGCATCCGCCCGCCACGAGGAGCAGGAAGGCGAGCCTCGTGCTGCGGGGAAGCGAGCGTCTCACGCGGCCATCGTACGGCAGGCCCGGTCCGGGCGCCCTCATCACCTCAACCGGCCAGGGCGGCGGGGGACAAGCCCCCGCCCTACCAGCCCGAAGTAGGGCGGGGGTTCATCCCCCGCCGCAGCACCCGATCGGGCGCGGTGGGCGCTGCCTCACCCGGTGGCCGACACCACCGCCGCCGCGCCGCTGTAGCAGAAGGCCGAGAGCGCCGCCACGAGGTCGCCCGCGTCACAGGGCTTGAGGAGGCGCGGGTTCTCGACGCCGGCCAGAAAGGCGCGCGTCTCCTCGGTGAACGCGCCGCCGGTGAGGAAGACCATCTGCCGGGCCAGCGCCGGCCGAACCCGCGCCACCTCGGCGTGGAAGGCCGGGCCGCCCAGCTCCGGCATCATCACGTCGCACAGCACCGCGTCGACAGCACCGCGTCGAACCGCTCGCCGGCGCGCAGCACCGCCAGCGCCTGGCGCGGGCTCGTGTGCGGCACCACGTCGAACCTGCGCGAGAGGAGCCGGTAGAGGGAGGCGACCACCAGCGGCTCGTCGTCGACCACCAGCACGCGCGGCCGATCACCGGTGGCCGGGCGCAGCGCCAGGCGCGCCTGGCTGGTGAGGGCCGGCAGCCGCACGCGGTACACGGCGCCCTCCGCCGCCGGTTCGACCTCGATCTGACCACCGAGGGCGCCCACCAGCCCGTGGCAGACGGCGAGGCCGAGGCCCCGCCCCGCGTCGCCGCTGCTCCACGCCTCGTAGAAGGGATCGAAGACGTGGGCGAGCGAATCCGGATCGAGGGCGCGGCCGGTGTGCCGGACCTCGATGAGCGCGCCGTCGCCGTCGCGGCGGGCGACGACGCGGACCTGCTCGCGGTCGCTGCCGCCCTCGCCGAGCGAGCGCGACGCGTGCAGGCACAGGTGGGCGAGGAGCTGGCCCAGCCGCGCCGGTGGACCGGCCACCCAGAGCGGCTCGCGCGGCAGCTCCACCGTGAGGCGCGCCCGCGAGCGCACCTCGGGCGAGACCAGGCGCTGGACGTGCTGCAGCACGTGCCCGACGTCGGCGACGCCCGTGCTGCTCCCCCGCTCCTGCGCGAAGTCCTGCAGGTCGCGGACGATGTCCGCCACCCGGCGGCACGCCTCGCCCGACTCGGCGAGCGCCGAGAGGAGCTCCTCGAGAGGGGGGTCATCCGTGGCGGCCCGCTGCGAGAGGGCGGCGGGGAGGTTGTCCTTCAGCCAGGAGAGGTTCGTCAGGGCGATGGCGAGCGGGTTGTTCACCTCGTGGGCGACGCCGCCGGCCAGTCGCCCCACTGCCGCCAGCCGGTCGGAGACGTCGAGATGAGTGCGCGCCACCTCCAGCCGGCGCGCCGTCTCGGCCAGCTCGGCGCTGCGCTGCTCGAGCTGGCTCGTGCGCTGCTCGACGAGCGCGCGCAGCACTTGCCGGGAGGCGTCATCGTCCACGAACGCGCGCTGGACGTGGGCGCTCATACGGGCGGCGAAGGTGACGAGCGCGATCCCGACCGCGAGCGCCGCCCACCAGGCGCCGAGCGCGAGCGCTCCCCCGGTCAGCGCCGCGAGCAAGAGGACGGCCGCGAACGCCCCGGCCCATCGCGCTCGCGCGCTCATGTCTCCCCTCCAGAGCTCGGGTCGTGGACCGCCGCCACCTGGCTGCCGCCGCGCTCGTGCGCGTCCGCGGCGCGCGCCGCGGCGTCCGCTCGCAGCCGCTCGAGCGCGATGCCCCCCGCGCGCCCGGCGGCCACCCCGATGCTGAGCGGCAGGCGCGGTCCGCCGGCGGAGATGCGCGCCAGCAACCGCCCCGCGACGGCCTTCGCCCCCGAGAGCTCGGTCTCCGGGAGGAGGATGAGCACCTCGCCGCCGTCGCCCGGACCGAGCAGGTCGGTGGTGCGGACGCAGCGGCGCAAGAGCCCCACCAGCGCGGCCGCGCGCTCGGGCGGGAGGACCACGTCAGGGATCGCGAGGAGGAGGGCCATCGATTCCCCGTGCGTCCGGGCGTAGTCGAAGGCCAGGCGCAGGGCGCCCTCGAGCGCCTCGCCGCTCTCGACGCGGGCGCCGGGTTCGGGGGCGGCCGGCGACACTCCCAGCGCGGCCGGGAGCCGCCGCGCCTCGGCCATCACGGCGTCCACCTGGGCGGGGCCGCCCAGGTCGATGTCGAAGTCGCCGGCGGTCTCCGGGATGGCGAGGGCCATGCGCGCCAGCACGCCCTCCAGCTCCGCGTCGCCCAGCCCGAGCCGGGCGCGCGCCGAGTCCAGGGCGGGCCGCAGGCCGCCCTCGCCCGGCGCGGTCCAGATGTCGGCCAGCAGGCCGGAGAGTGCCACGCACCGGAGGAAGTGCGCCTCGCCGGCCGGCGCGCTCGGGTCGGGGGGCAGGTGGCTACCGCCCACCGCATGCTGGAGGAGCGGGGGCAGGCGCCAGGCCCGGGCGAGGAGCGCGCCGACCGAGGCGTGGTCCGCTTGCCACAGCTCACGCTCGAGGCGGGCGAGCGCCTCGTGCTCGCCACCGGCCCGGGTACAGAGCTCGCCGTACTCGCGCGGGAAGACCTCCGCCAGCGCCAGCATGCCGATGTCCTGCAGCAGCGCCCCCAGGAACGCCTCCTCCGGGTCGAGGCCGCCCTCGGCCGCCTCGGCCAGGGTGCGGCTCGCCAGCGCCGAGAAGACGGCTCGCCGCCAGAAGGCGCTCCGGTCGAAGCCGCCCTCGTCACGACGCCTGCCGCGCACGAGCGCGAAGGAGAGGGCGAGCGCCACCACGGCGTTCGAGCCCAGGAGCGGCACGGCGCGGGCGAGCGTCCCCACCTTCCCGCGCGCCGCCAGCGACGCGGAGTTGGCGGCCCGCAGGACGCGCGCGGCCAGGGACGGGTCGGTCGACAGCACGTCGGCGATCTTCCAGAGGTCGATCTCGTCGGCGTGGCAGAGGCGCAGGACCTCCAGCACCGCCGCGGGCAGAGAGGGCAAGCGCGGCGAGGCGAGGATGCGCCGCTCCAGCTCGGGCGCGACGGCGAGGGCGGGCATCATGACTTCGCCTCCTGCAGCGCGACGGGTTTCGAAGAGGTCGGGCGGCGATGGCCGCCCCGGGAGTGGTCGAGCGCCTCGCTGGCCGCCTGGATGAGCGCGGCCAGGGAAGGCCACGGTGACCGCGCGTCGAGGGTGGCGAGGCCGATGGAGAGCGAGGCCCGGAGCGGCTCGCCGCCCGGCGCGCGCATGACGAGCTCGGCCACGCTCCGCCGGCACCGCTCTGCGACGCGCGCGGCGGTGGTTTCGTCGGTGCCGAGCAGCGCCAGCAGCAGCTCGCCGGCACCCCAGCGCACGGCGAGATCGCCGTCGCGCAGTCCCAGCCCCAGGCAGGCGGCGATCGCCTGCAAGAGGGCGTCGCCGGTGGCCGTCCCGAAGCCGTCCTGCACGAGCGCCAGGTGCTCGACGTGGAAGAGCGCGAGGGAGAGCGGCCGCCCGGCCCCGCGCGCCTCGTCGAAGAGCGAGGCCAGGGCGAGCTCGCCCGCGGCGCGGTCGGAGAGGCCGGTGAGCGCGTCACGTCGTCCCTGCTCGCACAGCCCCGCCCTCGAGCTCCGGGTCCGGCCGGCGCGCCGCGGCCGGTGGGGGGCGCGGAACGAGAGGAGGACGAGCGTCTCCCGCGCCTGGGCGACCAGCTCGCCGCGGGCGTCGGCGTCGAGCCCCTCCTGCCGGGGAGGCAACGCCGAACGGGCGGCCGCGGCCGCCGCGCGGGCGAGGTCGAGCGCGGCCGGGGCGACGTTCGCCCGGTCCGCCGCGCGCGCCGCCTCGATGGGCGCGTCCTGGAGCAGGCCGCCCAGCGCGGCGCAGGCTGCGAGCGGGGCACCCGCCGCGAGCAGGCTGGCTGGCTCCTCGTGGCTCCGCGCCACCGCGTCGACGACGGCTGCGGGGACGTTCCACGCCCGCGCGAGGAGCGCGCCGGCCGCCGCGTGATCGGCGCCGAGGCGCTCGCGCTCGAGCCGCGCCAGGCGCGCGTGATCTCCGCCCGCGTGCTCCGCCAGCGCGGCGTGCTCGCGCCCCAGCACCTCGTGCAGCGCGAGCGCCCCGAGGTCCTCCAGCAGGCCGGCCACCGCGGCGGTCGCCGGATCGACGCCGAGCGCGGGTCCGAGCGCGCTCGCGGCGGCGGAGGCGGCCACGGCGCGCCGCCACCAGGCGTCCTCGTCGAAGCCTGCTGCCGGAGTGCCGGGCGGCCCGCGGTCGAGCGAGAAGGAGAGGGCGGCCGTCAGGAGCGCCGCGGGGCCCAGCGCGCCGGCCGCGGCCGCGAGGCTCGGCGGCGGGCAGTCCTCCGGGGACGTCACCGCTGCCGCGAGCCCGAGCACCTTGGCGGCGAGCGCCGGATCGCGAGCCACGGCGTCCCGCACCTGCACGGCGTCGGGCGCCTGCTGCCGGCACAGCGCGAGCAGCTCGAGCGCGACCGCCGGCGCGGTCGGCAAGCCAGGGCACGCGAGCAGCCGGCGCTCGATGGTGCGGTCCATGCGCGTCAGGCCTCGCCCACCGGCGCCGCCCGCTCGGCCCGGGCCGACACGACCGCCAGCGCCTGCCGGGCGCGCTCGAGGACCCCCTCCACCTGGACCGGTGTGGAGAGCGCCACCTCGAAGAGGCCCGTCACCTCCGGCAGCGCCGCGGCGGTGCGTTCCAGCGCGGCGTGCAGCGCGGCCGGAGAGATCCCCAGCAGGCGCTCGGCGGCAGCCGCGGCCGGCGCAGGATCGCGGCCGGCCAGCACCTCTGCCATGAGCCCGGCCACGTGGACGCAGCTCACCGCGGGGGCGAGCGCCGGAGGATCGCTCGGCCCGACCGGCGGGTCGTGCGAGCCGCGGCTCGTCTCCAGCACCAGGCCGGGCAGGTTCCAGCGCGAGAGCAGGAACGCGCTCACCTCGTCGTGGCTCGCGCCGAGCGCCGCGCGCTCGAGGTTCGCCAGCGCGGCGTGATCGTCCGCGCTGGCGGTGACGAGCGCCCCGTAGTCGTCCTGGATCTCCGCCAGGACGAGCATCCCGAGGTCCTGCAGGAGCGCGCACAGGAAGAGCTCCTCGCCGTCCAGCTCGCGCCCGTCGACGAGCGCCCGGGCGGCGGCGGCGGAGGTGAGGGCGCGCCGCCAGTAACGGTCGTGATCGAAACCGCCGTGCTGGCCGCGCCGCCGCGTCGCGACCAGCGAGAAGCTGAGGGCGAGCGTGAGCACGCTGTTCGTGCCGAGCAGCGTCAGCGCGCGGGTGAGCGTCGTGACGGGGCTGCGGGCGGCGATGGAGGCCGAGTTGGCGGAGCGCAGGATCTTGGCGGTGATGGCCGGGTCCTTCTCCAGCGTGCGCACGAGTGAGCGCAGCTCGACCTCGTCCGCCTGGCACAGCCGCACGACCTCCAGCGCGACCGCCGGGACGCTCGGCAGGGTCGTGCAGGCGGCGATGCGCTGCTGCAGATGGACGTCCATGTGCGCTCCGGGATCCTCGTGCGGACGGCCAGGAGCAGTGCAATGGGTAGACCGCGGCCCAGCTCGGCTCCGGGCGACCGGCCGAGCAGAATCGCCCGGCCGCAGGCCGGGATGCGCCGCTCGCCATCGATATCGGCCTGCGCGGACGGGTGACGCGGCTCGGCCCCGGGGTGAACCCTCACCCGGAGCCCAGGTCTCCGCCGAACCTACTTCGTGGCGTCCGTGGCGTCGTCGACGCGGTCGCCTGACGCGAGTGGCGCGACATCTTCCCGAAAACGTGAGCCGATGCCGCCGGAGTGGTCGGGGCGGCTGCCCGCGAAGGGCGGCGGTGGTAAGAGACGGGCTCACCGCACTGGAGCCGCGATGTCCATCCTCCGCCCCTTCCGAGCGCTGCGCCCCGCCCCCGAGCACGCCGTCCGCGTGGCCTCCCCGCCCTACGATGTCATCAACACCGCCGAGGCGCGGGCGATGGCGAAGGGGAACGCCGACAGCTTCCTCCGCGTCTCACGCCCGGAGATCGACCTGCCCGAGGGGACCGACGAGCACGCCTCCGAGGTGTACGAGCAGGCGCGCAGGAACCTGGCCGAGCTCACCCAGCGCGGCGTGCTGCGGCGGGAGGCGTCGCCGCGCTTCTACGTCTACGCGCAGAAGATGGGGGAGCACCGGCAGACCGGGCTCGTCGCCTGCGCCTCGGTGGAGGAGTACGTCGCCGACGTCATCAAGAAGCACGAGAAGACGCGCCCCGACAAGGAGGACGACCGCACCCGCCACATCGCGGCGCTCGCGGCGCACGACGAGCCGGTCTTCCTCACCTACCTCGCGCGCGCGGAGCTCGACCGCGAGATCGAGGCCGTGAAGCGGGCCGCGCCGGAGTACGACCTCGTCACGCCGGATGGCGTCGAGCATCGGCTGTGGGTGGTGCCGCCCGAGGCGGGCGGCCGGATCGAGGGCCTCTTCCGCAAGGTGCCGGTGCTCTACGTCGCCGACGGCCACCACCGCTCGGCAGCGGCGGCCCGCGTACACACAGAGCGGGTGGGGCAGCCCGGCGAGCACGACGTCTTCCTGGCGGTCGTGTTCCCGCACGATCAGATGCAGATCCTGGCCTACAACCGGCTCGTGCGCGACCGGCAGGACCGCTCGCCGGAGGCGCTGCTGGGCGAGCTGAGGAAGAAGCTGGAGGTCACGCCGGCGGACCGGCCGGCCCCCGACGCGCCCCTCTCCTTCGGCATCTACTGCGGCGGGCGCTGGTGGCGTGCGCGCGTGAAGCCGGGCTCGTTCGACGCGAAGGACCCGGTGGCGGCGCTCGACTGCTCCATCGCGCAGGACCAGATCCTGGCGCCCATCTTCGGCATCGCCGATCCGCGCCGCGACACGAACGTCGATTTCGTGGGCGGCATCCGGGGCGCGGCCGAGCTGGAGCGGCGGGTCCGCGACGAGGGCTGGTCGCTGGCGCTGCACCTCTTCCCGACCCGGATCGAGCAGCTCATGGCCGTCTCCGACGCCGGCCTCCTCATGCCGCCCAAGAGCACCTGGTTCGAGCCCAAGCTGCGGAGCGGGCTGTTCGTGCATCCGTTCTGAACTCGGCGCTCGAGGATTCGCTAGGAGTTGCGGCCTCTGCTCCGCAGTTCGGGGAGCCAAATGTCCCGCCGCCGGATCGCTCGGAGGTGGGGTCCGCAGTCCGCCAGCAGTCCGGGCCCGCGAATTTTCCGGTTTCAAGCCCTCCGGCGGCGCCTGAACGGCGGCCGTCGGTGCGCCCGCGAACGCCCGCGTGATCCCCTCCCGCACGTCGCGGTCGTCGAGGTGGCCGTACGTGTGGATGGTGAGCCGCACGTCCGAGTGGCGAAGGGCCTTCTGCGCGACGGCGGTGCCGGCTCCACGGACGACGGCGGTGCCGAAGGAGTGGCGCGTCCCGTGGAAGGTGACGTGGCGTGGGATGGCCTTCGCCCAGACGTCGCGGCGCGGGAAGAGGAGCGCGCCCGGTGAGGCGAGCGGCGCCTCGAGCCGAGAGCGGCGCGGCGATCGGGATGGGCACGGCCTTCCCGCCCTTCGTGCGCGGCGCCTCCCAGGAGCGCCAGATCATGAAGACGCCGCTCTCGAGATCGACGTCCTCCTTCAGGAGCCCGAAGATCTCTCCCTCGCGGAGGCCGGCATAAAGCCCCGTCGCGACCGGTCCTCGGGGGGGCTGCCGGCGCCGCGATGGGGCGGCAAACTACTTACGAGCCTGCTCGCCGACTTTCGTGACGCGAGCAGTGCGGACGAGCTCCCGCAAGATCACCGACGCCGTCACGCCGCGACGCTTCGCGAGCGCCTGCAGCTTCGACATCTCCTGGTCATCGAGACGCACGCGGTAGACGTGAGTGCGGGGGCGGCGGGTCGCCTGGGGTTCGTAGACGACCTCCTCGCCGCCAGTGTCCATCGCGTCGTCGAAGTCGTGGGAGAGCCAGAAGCGCTCTTCCTCTGTCGCGGTCGCGAACTTCGGGAGGGGCTTGCCGGGCGCCCAGGGCTTCGTCGCGTTCTGCTGCTTCTTCTTCATCGCTTCACCGTCTACGGCCAGCAGGTGATCGGACGCATGACGTCCCCGGGTCGGGGCGCCGCGACCACCGCCAGGTATCTTCCCGCGCAGGTACGGCCGTGGAAGAGCCGGCGCGGCTCGTCGTCCTCCTCGCGAGCGAGTGCCAGGCCTCGGGTGGGGTGGCAGCGCGCCCGAAGGACCTCTTCGACCTCGCGACGACGGCAGCGCCCGTGCTCCGCGAAGTGGCTGAGGTTCGCGGGGTCCCATTCGACCGCGGAGACCTGCATCGGAAGACCATGCGCCGGCTCGGCATCGTGGTCAAGTGGACTACGGCTGGCCGATGCGTTCCCCCCTGATCAGTTCCCGGCCGAGCGACGGAAGCCCTCGCCCATGGCGAATCCAGCTCGCCCACAAGGTGTGGGCGTCAGTCGGGCCGAACCATCAGAGCGAATAGCGCACGAGCAGCCACGGGAGCCAGCCAGCGCGTTCGTCCCCGTCTTCCGAAGCGTCCGCCTCGAGGAACTGGCAACACGCGAGCGCCTCGTCGAACGAGGCGATGAGGCCATGGGTGTTCGGAACCAAGCCGGCGTCCCGGAAGAGCTCTCGCTCGTCGACGTGTAGCGATTCCGGGCTGTTGAAGCTGCAGCCGACGTCGATCAGGACCTCGTGTCCCAGAACTGTCCCTCCGTCGGCGAGGGGTGCCGAACGCATGCAGGTGGCCACGTGGATCGCGCTTGCACCCGCCGGTGCGTATCCGGGCTTCTGAGGGGGCGGCGCAGACCTCTCGCAGAAAGCGCTCACCAGCGTCCGGTGCAGGCCGACGCCCCAGAGCTCCAGCTCGACCGCGCTCCGCAGGAACGAGCGCGCCGCCGCGCGGGCGTCGTCCAGCGTGAAGAATACGTCCCAGGCGCCGAAGACCGAGTCGAAGCTCCGGTCCGCCCAGGCCATCACCTCGTCGAGGTCCCCCTCGGCGATCCCGAAGACCGCAGCCTCCTTGATCCGCTGTTCTCGGGTCTCGCGGCACCACGACAGCGTCCAGGACTCGGGGAAGAACCTGCGCCGCGAGTGATCATGCGCCAGGCTGACCCGACGGAGCTCGATGCCCGTGCAGTCGCGGACGCCTGCGTGGCGAGACAGAAAGTACCCCGAAGCGACGTAGTCTTGGAGGTGGGCGGTCATCGCGGTCGGTGTTCTGCGACAGGGTGGAAACTCAGTGGGCAGGAGTCCACGCCCATCTTGCCCGATTCGACGCCCCTGTCGGCACGACGAAGGCCACGTCAGCAGTCGAGCCCGAGTCGCTGCGCCTCAGCCGTGAGCTCGTCGAGGACGTTCTGACGTTCCGCCTCGTCCTGGTGCTTGTACCGGACGAGGTCCTCGAAGCGAACTCGACGCCGTGTTCCGACCATCCGGCAGGGGATCCTCTGTTCCTCGAGCAGCTTCACCATGAACGGCCGAGACACGTTCAGGAGATCCGCCGCCTGCTGGGTGGTCAGCTCGGCGTGGACGGGCACGATGGTGACCGCGTTCCCGTTCGCCATCTCGCCGAGGATGCGGACAAAGAGCTCGAACGCCGCGCGCGGAACAATCACCCGCGTGTCGTGATCGCCCTTAACGACGACGGTCACGTGCTGAGGTGCTGCCTTCCTCTTCCGAAGGAACGGGGCAAGGGAGCGGGCAGCCTCCGCCGCTTCGGCGGCCATGTCGGGGGACGGCCTTGTGTATTCGGCGAGGGGGGGCATGAACTACTCCGCTGTTACCTACGAACGAAATATACGAAACGAACGAAAGGAGCGCAACCCCAGCTCGAGGTCCGCACTGTTGATGGTACAGCCCTAAACAGGGTCCCCGTCGCGCGCGAGCTTTCGCAAGCGGACGCCGCAGCCAGTCGAACGAGGTGATCGTCGCGCCCGGAGAGCCGGCCCCCGACGCCATTCGCGTCCCCGCCACGGCGATAGGATCGTGATGCTGCTGGCGAGCCCGATGTCGCTTCCTGGACGTCGTGGGGACCACCGCGAGATGGAACATCAGGATCCCTCCGCGGATGGCCATTGCCTCGACCGGGCCGGGCGTGTACAGGGCGGATGCATGCCTCCGACCAAGTCGAAGCGGATCTACCGGCTCAAGGTGACGCTCACCGGAATCGAACCGCCGACCTGGCGGCGGTTGCTCGTCCCCGCTGACTTCACGCTCGAGAGGCTCCATCGCGTCTTGCAGGACGCCATGGGCTGGACCAACTCGCACCTGCACTGCTTCGAGGTCGAGGACAGGTGCATCGGCATGGCCGGGGTCGAGGAGGACCATCCGGAACTCGAGGACGAACGCCGCGTGCGCATCGCCGGCGTCTTGCCGAAAAAGGGATCCAAGCTCGTGTACCGGTACGACTACGGGGACGACTGGGAGCACGTCGTCGTAGTCGAGGCCGTGGCGGATCCGGACCACCGACATTCGTACCCGTTGTGCATCGGTGGCGCGCGGGCATGTCCGCCCGAGGACTGTGGAGGCGCAGGGGGGTACGAGGAACTGCTCAGGGTGCTCGCGGCGCCGCAGGACGAAGAGCACGACCAGATGCTCACCTGGCTTGGTGGGTACTTCGATCCGGAGTCCTTCGATCCGAACGCGGTGAACCGGATCTTCCGCAACGGCCGTTAGCGCAGCTGGCACCCCGCACCGGGCCGTAGACGTCGCGATCGGTGGTGGACCTCGGGGGGCACGACCACCACCTTGCGTGAACGTCACCGGTGACGTCGGGGGCCGGGGGCCGAAGGCCGCCGGGAGCCCTGGCAATCACTAACCCTATTCACTATGGGTTCACGTCAGCGCTGACGTCGCGCGGCCGGGGGTGCGTCGACGACCGCCTCGCCGATACGTCTGGGAACCCTGGCGAACAACGGAGTCAGTCATTGCGTGAGATCTAACTACGTTCACTCGTGGTTGACTGTCGGCGACGACGTCGGCGTTAGGCACCCTTTAGGCAGCCCCAGTCAGGGGTGCCTAGCGAAATGCCTTATCGCTTAGGCACCGCAAGAGGCGCCTTGTTAGGCATGCGACTCGGCAGGCAAACGGGGCGCAAGCCTCCGAAGTCGCTGTCCTTGCCCCACCCGTCGGGCGGGCGCCAAAGCCGGAGACGGAGGGAGTCCCAGTTTCCCGACCCCTCTCCCCCAACGACTGGGTAGAGGGGCCGGGAGACTGGGACCAGAGTTGGAGAGGAGAAGAAGAGGGTGGGGCAAGGCCAGGGAGAAGGTAGTTAACGGAGAGAGGAAGAAGAGAAGGAAGGAAACAGTGAAAGGTGGGGTTGGAAGGTGGTGAAGTGGGTGTAGGAAGAGGAGAAGAAGTTGAGAAGAAGAAAATGAATTGTGGTGGTGACGTAATTGGTGGAGCCGAGGTGGCGGGGTTGATCGGAGTGGGGTGGTTCGGGATGGAGCGCGAAGGAGCAGGGCATGGGCGGGTACGGACCGGATACAGCGGTGGTGGTCTGCGGCGTCGAGAGATGGGTGAGCGAAGGCCGCGAGAGCGGTGACGTCGAAGTGGGAGATCGGCGACGACGGGCAGCCAGGAGATCGGGGAAGGTTGCGTCGACACATAGGTGACGAATAGGCGCGAGACGGGTGAGTGGGCAGCGCCTGGAGATGCGCGAGAACAGCCGGGATGGGTGACACCGAGCGGGCGTCAGCGGGAGGTTCGTCGCGTTGGCGCGCCTGGAGCGTGGAGATCCCACCCCGTCCCGTTGACGCGCCGGGCTCGCGTCAACGTCGGACCCTGCGCCGCACTGGAGCGGTACAGTGCTCGCGAGCGCGGCCATGTAGACGGCGGCGACTTACCGTCGAAGGCTGACAGTCGACAACACGGCCGTTACCGACCGAGTACCCCGGGGTGGAGACGCCACATGCAACTTCCTCCTTCACGCTTGGTCGTGCGTTCGCTATGCTGCGCGCCGGGAGGGAGCTCTTGAACCGCACGTCCGCGTATGCTGGCCTCGCCTGTGCCGCGCTAGCCGCCGCCTGCTCGGCGGAGCCGAAGGTGGGGAGCACCGCCACCGCGCTCGAATACTGCAAGACCTTCTCGGGGATCAGCGCCGACAAGTGGGGCCAGTGTTGGAAGGCGGCGCCGGCCGTCGTGGCGCTCATGGCGTCCCCGGTGAGCGCCGACGGCGACGCGTATTGCGACACGATCCAGGCCGAGGTCGACGCCGGGCGCGCCGTCTACGACGCCGCCAAGGGCGGCTCGTGTGCGCGCGCTCTGGCCTCGCTCGCTCCCTGCGCAATTGTCGTATCATCCGGGCAATTACCCGAGGTTTGTCGAGGCGCGCTCGCGGGGACGGTCGCGCTGGGCGGCCAGTGCTTCGAGTACATGGATTGCGCGAGTGGTTATTGCAATGCGCCCCTGGCGTGCGGTGGCCCGAAGGTGTCCGGCCAGTGCGTCGCCTACGCAACGGAGGGCGAGCCATGTTCGGGAGGAGCCTGCGCGGAGTCCCTCGAATGCGCCTTCAACGCGGCGACCCCCGTCTGCGTGGCGCTCTCCGGCGAAGGTGGCGCGTGCCCTTGCGAGGCGGGGCTCTACTGCGACACGACGGGCGGGACTCCGACCTGCAAGGCCTTGAAGACGAGCGGCTCCTGTAGCGCTCCCTTCGCCCCCGGGTGCGCGCCGGGCTACGAGTGTTTCGGCTCCCCCGCCTCGTGCGTGCCGTACGTAGGCTCGGGTGCCAGCTGCGGGGCCACCGCCCTGTGCGGGGCTGGATACCAGTGCGACTCCGGCAGCGGAGTCTGCGCCGCCCAGCCAACGATCGGACAGACGTGCGTCGTCTCGCTATCGGGGACCACGGCCCAGCTCTGGTGCATCGGCGGTTGGTGCGACGCCGCCGGGACGGGGACCTGTCAGCCGTGGAAGGCAGATGGCGAGCCGTGCACGTCGAGCGACCAGTGCGTCGGCCTGTCTTGCGACACGTCGACGCAGACATGCAAGGCTCTGCGACCCCCCCTCGGCTGCGCGACGCCGCTCTAGTTCGCCGGCGCGGCGGCGGAAGGAGCCCTGCGCCGGTCGAGCCGTCGTGTGTCGCCGGCTCGACGAGGCGCGTGGCGGGCGCGCACCATGCTGCTCACGCGGACCACGCGATCGTCCGCCGCACGGGCGTGGTCCGAGATCTGGTTGCCAGCGGCGCGGCAGGAGCGTCAGCGGAACGAGCGTCGCGTTCACGGCCCCCCGGCCCGTTGACGCTCATGCGGTCGCGCCCTGCTTGAAAAGGAGGAGCGCCACGTCTGGGGGCCGTCGCGTCGGTCGCGCCCCGCAGTGATTACGGTACCGGTCGTGCCGGACCCGAAGATGACCCTGAACCCCGCGTGGCGCGCCTACCGTCCCTGGTTATCAGTGGTCACGGTGAGCCTCCCACTGTTCCTGCTCTGGGCCTTCGGCATGCAGAGCCAGCCAGCGAGGGTGATGCGCTACCCCACGGCGGGTTTGAAGTTCGTGATGGCCGCAGGGTTGGGCGTCGGACTGGTCTCGGTCGCGGGTATCGTTCGCCTGTGGTTCTTCCGCTGCCCACGGTGTGGCGGCCTGTTCCATCAGAAGTCCATCTTCACAAGCGTGCCGCGACTGGGGGCCGGGTGTCCACGCTGCGGGCTAGAGAAGTGGCAGGACCCGACAGGCGCGAGCCCATAAGGCTAAGCAAGAGGCCCAGAAGCTCCGGCGTATGGTCATGGGGTGCCGGACGTGACGGACACGAAGATGACCCTCCACCCCGCGTGGCGACGTTACCGACGCTTGGCGGTCCTCACAGTCATCTGTGTCGCCACATCCATCACCTGTCTTTCGGTGCAACTCGGCCCGTCCGTGCAGCGGAACCCCTGGTTGACGCTGTTACCTTTTGCAGCGCTCCTTGTGGCCGGTATCGCTTGGGCCGGGCTCTGTTTCTTCCGGTGCCCGATGTGCGGGAGCACCTTCCACATGAAGCCGGGCACCCTCGTCTTCTCCTTCTCCAAGTGCCAGCACTGCGGGTTGCCGCTCTGGGCAAGCCCACCAGGGTAAGGGGCGTCAAGCTCATCGAAGCGAGGTGTGGGCTTGATCCGGCGCTCTCAAGTGAACGACACAACGTTTGGGCGATCATCCGTGCCCGGAGCTCGGAGGAGGCCAGACACAGCGTCGAGAGGTGATTCACCATGTGGCGCTGCAGTTTCTCGTCCTTCGGGCTCACGCCGGCCGGGTGCTCTATTTCGGCGGCCGCCGGCACGTACACGACCTCGCGCTCGCCGTCGTAGGGAGGACGCCCGTCAACTGGACGGGGGTCGTTCAGCGGGACGGCCTTCGCGTATACGGTCGGGCTGGTCGCGACGTTCGGACACCCTGAGTTGATCGTGGTCGGCCTCCAGGTAGAGGTCATGCACGTGATGCTGAACGCCTGCGGCGAGCGAATCCGGGCAGGCGAGGCCGTCTCGCCGCGCACTCTTCTCCTTGGCATCTTGGACGGGCTGCCAGTTCAGTCCCACGAGGTCCGGGATCGGCGAAGCTACGACCGGACACGTGGGCTAAACGATCTGGTTCAACAAGGGCCCGCGACTTTCCTCTCCTGCAGGTGACCTGTCCAGACAAGCGGGGGCGTTTCCCGGGGGAGCAGGGATTCGAGCTGAGCTGGCCGATGGTCCAGCCGATCGTGCCGTAGAACGCTGCCGTTGCGGGGGGCCGGCGCAGGCGCCAGCTAGCCCTCGTCAATGGGATGTAGCCGCGCCTGCCCAGCTTCAGTGGCCTGCGCGCGCCGCGCTTCAGCGAGCGTGAGTCCGAGGTGCGGATGCGGGACTCGCCTGGGCTTCACGCGAAGGCGGCAGAGTCGAAACGCGAAAGCCATTGCAGGCACGCACCAGCAGTGAGACGCTACGCGATGTGACTGTTGTGACCCCTGAACAGGCGCCTGCAGGCGCCGGACGAACGCGGGATGGGATCGCCCTCGCTGTTGGGCTCTGCTCGGCTGCAGCATGGGGCGCGCTGTTCGTCGCTCGGCTCGACGGCTTGGCCGTAGCGGCAGTGTTGGGCGCCCTTTCTGCTGCTGCGGTGGTCAAGCATCGGAGTGAACTGGCGGTACTCCCTGCCATCACGGCGCTGTTTGCCGTCCTGAGCTCGGTGCCGATCGTCCTGCAACTGTGGCCGGCTCCGCTGCTGGTGGCTGTCTGTGCTGGCCTGGTGCCGTGCCGCTCTCGCGCACCCTGGCTTGGTCGCGGTGAGTTGGGTTGGCACGTGGCTGCGTGGATTCTGGTTATCGTCGCAGTGTCAGCCGGGGCTCTCGTAGCGTGGTGGTACATCGCTCGGCCCGATGTGTCCGACCTGCCCCGGCTGCCTACGGGACTGCATCCCGCGCTCCTCGTCGGCGGTGTCGTGGCCTGGGCGGCATGCACCGCGGCCGCAGAGGAGCTCTACTTCCGAGGCGCGCTCCAGTACGAACTCGCACGCAACCTCGGCAGCGCGGGCGTCGTCGTGCAGGCGCTCGCGTTCGGAGCGATGCATTTACACGGGTTTCCTCGAGGCTGGTCCGGCGTGGCGCTGGCGACCGTCTACGGTCTCATGACGGGGGCCCTCCGCCAGCGGTCGAGAGGCTTGCTCGCTCCCTGGATCGCGCACGTCGCCGCGGATCTCACGATCGTCGCGATCAGGGTCACCGCGCTCGGCTAGCATTTCGGGCTCAGGCAGCGGAGCGACCGGAGAGGAAGCGTTCCCGTTCCGGCACATATAGGGTGGGAACGGGAACGCTCAGGGGCCGGCTGGAGCGGCGACCCAGCCATCGCGGCCGGCGCGGCGGATGCGCCCGGCGTCGGCGAGACCGCGGAGCGCACCGGCGACGACCTGGTTGCGGACGCCGAGCTTCTCGATCCAGGCGAGCGGAGCGGTGGTGCGCTCGAGCTCGCCGGCGGCGACGGTGGCGTAGGGGTCGGCCGCCATCAAGTGTTCTCCTGGTCGAAGACGCGTACTCCACCTCGCGCACGTCGGCGTGTTTCTTGCCTGGTCGGAGCGCCGAGCAGGCGGCGGTCCTCAAACACTCACGCGACGGTGTCCGGAGTCAGCAGCCATCCCGCTTGTTCAGCGGCGCGTCGGAGGATGGCCTCGACCTCAGCCCGGGTGGCGGAATCGCGCCCGCGCGTGGCGCGCTCGGCCACGATGGCGCCGGCCTGGATGAAGAGGTCAGCCGTGGGGGCGGGGAGGGTGGGGAGCGCTGCTGGCCGCAGTCCGCCAGCAGTCCAGGCCGTGCGTTCCGGTGCGATGGGCGCGTTCCCCTGCGATTCTGCGCCCGGGGCTGGTGTAGAAGAATCAACAGCTTGCACCCGAGTGCAGCGCGTGCACGCGGGTATAACTGCCAGTGACTCCATTCGAGCCCAAGCTGCGCAGCGGGCTCTTCGTGCATCCGTTCTGAGACTGTCAGTGCGCCGCGGGCTGATCGCTCTTCACCTCGGAGAGGGTCTTACCGGCCGACGCGTCGCTCTCGGCGTCCGCGATGTCCGCCAGGCTGATCACGCCGCGCAGCTTGCCTTGGCTGTCGCACACCATGACGCGCGACTTGCGGTGCTCGCGCATGAGCCGCTCCGCTTCCGTCACGTCGCTGCCCAGCCGACAGCTGACGAGATCGCGGGTCGCGAAACGATCGATGGGATCGTTTGCGGAGTGGCCCTCCGCCAGCACGCGGATGGCCAGATCGCGGTCGGTGATGGCGCCGATGGGCGCTCCCTCGTCATTGCAGATCGGCACGAACCCGATGTTCTCCTCCTTCATCAAACGGGCGCACTCCTGCACGGGCGCACCCTCCCTGCAGCACTTCGCCTCGCTCATCAGCTCGTCCACTTGCATATGCTTCTCCTCGTCGAGACGGATCCTCCTCACACGCTGGGGAGCGCAGGCGCGCGATGCAACGCCGTGGTCGCCAGCTGAGGCAGCGGGCAGGCAGCCGCCGGCGGAGACCTCCTGCGCGATGGATCCGTCAAGCCGTCAGTGACGTCGCATCGGCCCGAGCGGCTGGCGCGCCGCCGGCCGCCACCACCCGTCCCAGCAGCACCTGGAGCTCGGGATCGGCGAGGGTCTCCTGCGCGAGGAGCTGCTTCGCCGCGTCCTCGAGCAGGGGTCGGTTGGCCTCGAGGATGCGGCGCGCGCGGGCGTGAGCAGCCTCGAGCAGCTCGCGGATCGCGATGTCGATCTCCCTCCCCGTCTGCTCGGCGTAGAGCCGGTGCGGCGGCTGCGGCATGCCTGCGAGGAACCCGCTCGGCTCGGTCTCGTAGGCGAGGGGGCCCAGCTCCGGCCACATGCCGTAGCGCACGACCATGCTGCGCGCGATGTCGGTCGCCTTGGACAGGTCGTCGGCGGCGCCGGTGGAGAGGTGACCGAAGATGACCTCCTCCGCCGTCCTGCCGGCGAGCAGGACCGTCATCTTGGCCTCGAGCTCCTCGCGCGTCATGAGGTAGCGGTCCTCGGTCGGTCGCTGGATTGTGTATCCGAGCGCACCGATGCCTCGCGGGATGATGGAGATCTTGTGCACCGGATCGCACCCAGGCTGCGCCGCGGCCGCGATCGCGTGGCCCATCTCGTGGTGGGCCACCACCTCCCGCTCCTTCGGGTTGAGCAGCCGGTTCCGCTTCTCGAGCCCGGCGACGATCCGCTCGATGGCCGCGGTGAAGTCCTCGATCGACACCTGCTCGGCCTTCCGGCGGGTGGCGACGAGCGCGGCCTCGTTGACGAGGTTCGCGAGATCGGCGCCGGTGAAGCCCGGCGTCAGGGCGGCCACCTCCTCGAGCTTCACGTCGGGGGCGAGGGTCACCTTCTTGACGTGCACGGCGAGGATCTGCGCTCGGCCGATCCGGTCGGGTCGATCCACGAGCACCTGCCGGTCGAAGCGACCCGCGCGGAGGAGCGCCGGGTCCAGCACCTCCGGGCGGTTCGTCGCGCCGAGGAGGACGATCCCGATCGCCGGATCGAAGCCGTCGAGCTCCGAGAGCAGCTGGTTCAGCGTCTGCTCCTTCTCGTCGTGCCCCCCCATGCCGGGGTAGGCGCCGCGGGCGCGTCCCAGGGCGTCGAGCTCGTCGATGAAGATCACGCAGGGCGCCTTGAGCCGCGCCTGCTGGAACAGATCGCGGACGCGGGCAGCGCCCACGCCCACGAACATCTCCACGAACTCGGAGCCGCTGATGGAGAAGAAGGGCACCGCCGCCTCGCCTGCCACCGCCCTGGCGAGGAGCGTCTTCCCGGTGCCGGGCGGTCCGACGAGGAGGACGCCCTTTGGCATGCGGGCCCCGAGCCGCCCGTAGGACTTGGGGTCCTTGAGGAACGACACCACCTCCTCCAGCTCCGCCTTCGCCTCGTCGACGCCGGCGACGTCCCCGAAGCGCACCGCCACGCCGGTCTCGACGTAGACCTTGGCCTTGCTCTTCCCGATCGACATGAGCCCGGCGCCTGGGCCGCCGGCCCCGCCGATGCGGCGGGCGAGCCACATCCACACGGCCGCGAAGAGCAGGACGGGGACCGTCCAGGACAGGATCGTATGGAGCCACGGGCTCTCGACCCGGCCGGCGAACGTGACGCCGTACTTCTCGAGGCTCGCCGCCAGCTCGGGACGGACCTGCGTCGTGAGGAAGCGGCTCCGCCCCTCGTACGGAGCCTCCTT
>WNGR01003211.1_pt1 | contig 24361 bp, 25 predicted proteins | sample 5407581 | NCBI WGS metagenome assembly WNGR01 (sample SAMN13153383, study PRJNA577476) | soil metagenome | isolation source: 80 cm soil or saprolite under Garry oak tree replicate 2 | place: USA:California | collected 2016-06-15
ATGGGGTATAGACTTTGGACAGCAACTCCTACAGCCCTCTACTAAGCTGAAGTATACACCCCTACGAACCCAGCATTCTCCAATCGAACTCTTCCAAGCCATAGAAGCCAAGTACGACGAATGCTTCATCCTCGAATCGGTCGAAGGACCGAGACGCCTAGCCCGGTATTCCTTCCTCGGCTTCGACCCTAAGGCGATCATTCGTTCATCCGACTGCCAGGTCGAGATTCTGGACAGGGAGAAGTCCGAGAGGAAGATTCTTACAAACCAGGACCCCGTGGACGCCCTCGGTAGAGTCATCCCCGCGGCGAGAATCGGCCAACTAGAAGAAAGGTACACAGGCGGGCTGGTAGGATACGCCTCCTACAACCTAGTTCATAGCCTCGAGAAGATCCCACGCAAAGCGCGAGGCAGAAACGGATTCCCCGACATGGAATTCGGCCTCTTCGACGACGGAATAGTCTTCGACCACTTCAAGAAACAGACTCGATACTTCTACAATGAAAAAAACAGAATACAAAAAATCGAGTCGTTGTTGGATGAAAAACCCACAGACAGGAGAGTCGAGTTTGGAAAGCCCAAGTCGAACCTAGACCAGAAGGAGTTCTCTGACAGAGTAAAACGGGCCAAGGAGTATATTCGCTCCGGCGACATATTCCAAGTAGTGATCTCCAAACGCTACAAGATTCCCTTCAGAGGATCCCTACTTCCCTTCTACAATCACCTGAGAAGGATCAACCCCTCCCCGTACATGTACTACCAGAAGTTCGGCCCGCGACAGATCGTGGGGTCAAGCCCCGAGATGCTGGCCCGGAAGACAGGCAGCAAAGTCGAGACATTCCCAATCGCCGGAACACGCCCCTTCACCGGTGACCCGTTACGGAACAGAGCCCTAGCAGGCGAACTCCTCCAAGACGAAAAAGAACGAGCCGAACACGTCATGCTCGTCGATCTGGCCCGTAATGATCTGGGCAGAGTCTCCCGGTATGGTTCAGTCCGAGTGCCAGAATTCATGAAGGTTCAGAGTTACAGCCATGTCCAACACATAGTGTCTCGAGTCATCGGCCAACTAAGGAAAGGGCTCACCAACCTTGACTTATTCAAGGCAGTCTTTCCCGCGGGGACAGTGTCAGGTGCCCCGAAAATCCGGGCCGTGCAGATCATCCAAGAACTGGAACCAACACCCAGAGGTCCCTACGCGGGAGCTGTTGGGTACTTCTCGGCCAACGGCAACGCAGATTTCGCGATAACGATACGCACCCTGTGCGCGCAGAACAACTTCTGCTACCTCCAGTCCGGTGCGGGAATAGTCGCTGACTCTGTACCAGAGAAGGAGTGGATAGAGACCGAGCGGAAAGCGGCAGCCCTGTTCACGGCGATGAGCCAGGCGCAGGAGTGGATGTTGAGATGAGGGTCTTGATAGTCGACAACTACGACAGCTTCGTCTACAACCTCGCCCAATGCTCAGGCTTAGTTTCGTCGGATATCCATTTTAGAAGAAATGATAAGATCGACGTGGAAGGAATCCGGCATCTCCGTCCTGACAGAATCATCATCTCACCCGGCCCAGGAAATCCCAGCGACGATGAAAGCTTCGGTATCTGCACCGAAGTGCTTCAAACCATCAGCAAGAAGACCCCAACCCTCGGAGTATGTCTAGGACACCAAGGAATCGTCCATGCCTTTGGCGGAAGAATAGTTCGGGCGAAGAACCTTCGCCACGGAAAGACCAGCCCAATAAGACACGATGGCAAGGGAGTCTTTCGAAACATCCCAAATCCATTCCAGGCGACTCGCTATCACTCCCTCGTGGCAGATAGACGCGCCCTGCCTAGAAGCCTGAAGGTCACAGCCGAGTCTCTCGATGATCATGAAATAATGGGAGTGAGACATAGAGAGTTCCCGATCGAAGGAGTACAGTTCCACCCAGAGTCAATCCTCACACCTCAAGGACAGCAACTGATACAGAATTTCTTGCAGGGGTAACGAGTCGTGATCAGAGAATGCATACCAACACTGCTAGAGAACAAGAATCTGACCAGAGAGCAGGCGCAGGAGACAATGAGGGAGATCATGTCAGGACAAACAACGCCCGCCCAGATCGCGGCATTCCTGGTTGCGCTGAAGAAGAAGGGCGAAACAGTAGAAGAGGTGACAGCTCTCGCCCGGGTGATGATAGACTTCAGCAAGAGAATTCACCCCAAAGTAAGCGGCTTCCTGGTTGACACTTGCGGCACAGGAGGTGACAAGGTCAAGACATTCAATGTCAGCACCACCAGCGCGTTCGTCGTAGCTGCGGCAGGCGTACCCGTAGCTAAACATGGAAACCGCTCATTCACAAGCAAGTGCGGAAGCGCTGATGTTATGGAACGGCTGGGCGTCAATCTCGAAATGGACCCTGAAAAAGTGGAGCGATCAATCGAGGAAGTCGGAATCGGGTTCATGTACGCACCAAACTTCCATCCAGCAATGAAGAACGTCGCACCGGTGAGGAGAGAGATCGGGGTCCGTACAGTCTTCAACATCCTCGGCCCATTAACAAACCCGGCAGGAGCAAATGCTCAGCTCATCGGAGTTTGCGACCTAGAGTTACTCGAACCAATGGCGAGATCCGCGCTGGCTCTGGGAGCAAGATCGGTCATGACCGTCCACGGACTAGACGGAGTCGACGAGATATCTCTAACAGGCACGACCGCGATTCTCTCCGCGAAAAACGGCAATATAACAACAGAAGAGATCGAGCCCGAAGACATTGGCTTCAAGAAGACCCGAGCAACGAACCTCAGCGGGTCCGACCCCGAAGAAAACGCCCGTCTCACAAGCCGAATCCTCTCTGGGAATATGGGAGAGGAAGATCCGCGCGTACAGACAGTACTGGCAAATGCCGCCGCCGCCCTCGTCCTATCTGAGAGAGCACATGATTTTCGGGAAGGGATAGAGATCGGGACCAATACCATCAAAGACGGACTCGCCCTCAAGACCCTCCACAACCTAGTAGAATTCTCGGGTGGAAGCACCCAGCGTGCGAAAGTCCTGGCCTAGCGAATGCCAGACCATCTTGTCGAGCTATCTAGACTGGCTAAGAAGAGAGTCACCAACGGTTACTATGACACGGATGCGGCGGTACGACGAATACACAGAAGCCTTGTCCGGGCGATTGAGACGAGCCGAAAGACGCCAGTGATCGCTGAGATAAAATACGCTTCTCCATCATCCGGGAAAATTCGAGACTTCGAATCGCCATTGAAGATCGCGGAGGAGATGGTTGCGGGCGGGGCTTGCGCATTATCAATCCTCACAGACCCTGACGCGTTCCAAGGAGGCCTCAAGGTCCTGTCAGAGGTTGCCGAGAACGTAGACACGCCAATAGTGATGAAGGACATTATCGTTTCCCCCAGGCAACTGAGAGCGGCAGCAAATTCTGGGGCAGACGCGATAGTACTGATCTCAGAGCTCTTCAGCAACGGACTTGCGGATCAGAGGATCGACTCAATGATAGACGAGGCGAGACGACTGGGCCTGGAAGTGCTGGCCGAAGCCAACGCCACACACGAGTTCCAAGAGATGCAAATCCACAAACCAGATCTGTTCGGAATCAATAATCGCAACCTCTCCACTTTCCAAGTCGACCTTGACACCACCACGCGGATCCTCGCCGAGGCTAAACCGACGGCCAGACCAGTGGTTTCCGAGAGCGGAATAGAAACTGTCGCCGACATAGAGCGGCTCAAGACAGCAGGGGTTCAAGCCTTTCTCATCGGAACATGCATAATGAGGTCGGCAAACGTCGAGCAGAAAGTCAGCGAGCTCGTAAACTCGTGAAGATCAAGAAAACCGCAGCAAACTCCCGAGGCCGGTTCGGCAAGTACGGCGGCCAGTACGTACCAGAGACCCTGATGAAACCGTTACAGGATCTAGAAGAAGCCTACAATGAATACTCACGAGATCCAGCCTTCAAAAAGGAACTTAGAAATCTGTTAGAGTCCTACGCAGGACGCCCCACGCCACTCTATCTCGCTCGAAACCTCACAAGGAATCTCGCAGGCGCAAAGATCTATCTGAAGAGAGAAGACCTCCTCCACGGCGGAGCACACAAGATCAACAACACACTCGGACAAGCCCTCCTCGCCAGACGAATGGGAAAGAAGAGAATTATCGCCGAAACAGGGGCTGGGCAACACGGCGTGGCGACGGCCATGGCATGCGCCGCGCTCGGTCTACAATCCGAGATATACATGGGACGAGAAGATATGGAAAGGCAGAAGCTCAACGTTTACCGGATGAAAATGCTGGGCGCCAAGGTCCACTCGGTAGACTCGGGATCAAGAACCCTCAAGGACGCAATCAACGAGTCCCTCAGGGACTGGGTAACGAACATAGAGAACACCTACTACCTGCTCGGCTCCGCCGTGGGACCTCACCCATACCCGACCATGGTCCGCAACTTCCAGAGCATCATCGGAAAGGAAACCCGACAACAGATCCTCGCACGAGAAGACAAGCTCCCCAGGGCTGTGGTCGCCTGCGTAGGGGGCGGAAGCAACTCCATAGGAGTCTTCCACCACTTCCTCCATGATCTCGAAGTGGAACTGCACGGAGTCGAAGCCGGAGGGCAAGACCTCCGACCGGGCCAGCATGCAGCCGCACTGGTGGCGGGCAGCGAGGGCGTTCTTCACGGCATGCGAACCTATCTCTTACAAGATGCCGATGGCCAGGTCCAAAACACCAAGAGCATTTCAGCAGGCCTAGACTATCCTGCCGTTGGACCAGAGCACGCCTATCTCAAGAGCACTGGGAGAGTAAAGTACGTTGCAGTATCGGACAATGATGCGCTGGACGCGTTCAAGAGACTGTCTGATCAAGAAGGAATAATGCCGGCTCTGGAACCTGCCCACGCTCTGAGCTACGCTTTCAAACTGGCGAAAAGGTATCCAACCAGCGATTCTATCATCGTGAACCTCTCAGGACGAGGCGACAAAGATGTCGAGATCGTTGCAAGACACTTCCCACAATGAGCACCCTATAGCCTCCAAGTTCGAGGAACTCCGGTCCCGAAGAGAGGGCGCTCTGATCGCATACTTGACCGGAGGAGACCCGACACCCGAAGAGTTCCACGCTAACGCCTCAGCACTAGTCGAGGGAGGCGCAGATATCGTTGAGATTGGCATCCCGTTCTCGGACCCCATTGCCGATGGACCGGTAATCCAAGCCTCAAGCCAGAGAGCCTTGACCGCAGGCATAACTACCAAGAAAGTTCTATCGCTAGCAGGAGAATTTTCTGCCCAGCACGACGTGCCCCTCGTCCTTCTCACTTATTGCAATCCGATTCTCGCAATGGGAGCCGAACGCTTCTTCCAAATCGCCCAAAAATCCGGTGTGAGCGGAATGGTGGTTCCAGACATGCCGGCCAACGCTGATCCCCAATTCCACAAGCTAGCCTCGAAGAATGACATCGACACTATTCTTCTTGCTGCACCAAACACTCCAGAGACGAGGTTGAGACGGATCCTCGCAGAGACCACCGGATTTCTCTATCTAGTCTCTCTCTACGGCGTGACAGGTCCACGAAAGACGCTTGGACCACAGGCATTGGACACACTCAAACGAGTAAGTTCCATCAACAAGCGAAGAACTCCAGTCTCAGCAGGCTTCGGCGTCTCCACACCAGACCACGTTAGAACCCTGATAAAGGCCGGCGCGGACGGAGCAATAGTAGGAAGCGCACTAGTGCAGATCATCCAGGACCATTTGAGCAATGCTGGCGAAATGGAAGAATTGTTGAAGAAGCATGTCGCCGAGCTGAAACATGCCACCCGGAAATTTTGATTCAGAGTAACCTGAAGTCTTCTTTGACAGTCGTTAGAACCATGTAGGTATTCGTCCGTTCGACGAAAGGCATCGCCAACAGTGCCTTTGTGAACCTACTCAAGTCTTCACGACTCTTGAACTTGGCAATCACAATAGCATCAGTGAGACCCGTGACATCGTAGACAGCCAAGACCTGAGGCATCTTAGCCACTTCCCGTTCTAGCTCTAGCAATTTCCCCTTGGCGACCGATACCTCTGTTATGGCGGTCAGCTGGAATCCTATCTTTTCATGGTCGTAGACTGCGGAGTATCCTCGTATGATTCCGGCCTTTTCCAGCTTGATGGTTCGTGACTGGATCGTGGTCGTTGAGACTCCGAGCTTGTGGCCCAGCTCCCTGTAGGATAGTCTAGCGTCCATAAGATACGCTTGGAGGATTCGTCGGTCGAGATCATCCATCTCGAGCGCCATGGTCTTGTCTGGAATGTCGCGAGGCGAAACCGTCACCCTCTGGCTTGTTCAAGTTCGGCGCGCAGTATCTCGGTTACGAGTTTCGGATCGGCCCTGCCCCTGACTTCGGCCATGACCAAATTCATCATCTTCCCGAGCGCCTTGGCCCCATTCTCATTGACAAATGATCGATGCGACTCCAAGACTTTGGATATTACCCCCTTCAATTCCGCCTTTCCCATCATCCCCAGATTCAGCTGGTCAAGCGCGGCCGTTGCGGTTGCAGTGGGATGCGTGGCCAACCATTTGAGAATCTCCAATACCGATTCCTTGGCAGTCTTGCCTTCAGCCACCAGCCGGAAAACGTCCTTGAGATGTGTATCCTCAAGATTCTCGATCGGGACCTGATCCCTAGCCAGGCTTCGCATAGATTCCGTGAGTACGGTTGCGACGAAGCTTGGCGCTATCTCTTTCGCAGCCGCGGTTATTTCTCCGAAGCTGTCTAGGTACTCGGAGTTGACGAGTTGAGCTGCGAGTTTTGGAGTGATATCGTATTTTGACCTTATCTCTTTGGCGACCTCTTCGGGCATACGTGGCAAGTTGTCTCCGATTTGCCTGATTCTGTCGGAGCTTATCTGAACCGGCGGCACATCAGTCTCCGGATACATTCTGGCCGCGCCTGGTCTCGGTCTCATGTAGTGTGTTGTACCATCAGGGTTGGCAGTCCTCGTCTCCTCCGGCACTCCAACCGTTGTTTCCCTAGCTCTTTCGACAACAGCCTTCAGCCCGTCCAACACGTTTTCTCTAGAGTCAGCGATTAGGACGAAGGCATCGCTTGTGTGGCATTCGAGCTTCCCTGCGATAGCATCTACCTCAGGCTGACTTATTCCGTGCCCGGGCAGCTCATCAGAGTGGAAGACTCCTCCCACCCGTCCCCAGAAGGCAGCCCGCTTCGCCATCTCCGTCCCCAATCTGATTCCCGGCATCAGCTCTCTCTCCAGCAATCCCGCGAAGCCTGCTAGCTTAACCCCTTGAACAGTTCCTCCTTGCTTTAGAGCTGACTGGACTATCTTCGATTCTGATTGGGAGAGGAGCGGTGTGAGATCATGAAAGTCCTCTCTGAGGTCTGCCGGCTTGACTTTTCTGCTCCTTAGCTCGTCTCGTATCTGTAAAAGACTGGTTTGACGCTGGACTTCCAGCTCAATCGCTTTGGAGACTAGTTCGAGTTCTTGGACCCCTTTGATCTCGATAAGAGCACCGCCCTCTATCGAGATGTTGAGGTCCTGTCTTATGCTACCGAGGCCTCGCTTCACCTTCTTTGTGGCCCGTAGCACCTGTCCTATCGCGAAGGCCACTCTGCCTGCTTCTTGAGCGTCTTTGATTACCGGACCGGTAGCAATCTCGATGAGGGGGACCCCGAGCCGGTCGAGCCGAAAGATGACCGCGTTCTTATCCTCGCCTGTCTTGCGTCCAGCGTCCTCTTCTAGTGATATCTGCTGAATCGGGATTTCTTTTCCGTCCGCGTCTAGTTTGCCATTGAGCGAGATTATCGCTGTCCTCTGGAATCCTGTCGTGTTGGAGCCGTCGATGACGACCTTGCGCATCACATGCACCTCGTCCATCGGACGAGCATGCAGGAGGAGGCTGATGGTGAGCCCGATGTCGACTGCTTCAGGGTTGAGCTTGTGCGGAGGCTCTTCGTCTAGTTCAACTAAGCATGTTGTTTCTGGGTCGGCTTCGTATTTGATGGCTCTCTCTTTGTTGAACTCGAAGAGAGCTGCCGGATCTATTTGGCCCAGCTCGCTCTGTGTTGGTCTGAGCCTCCGTTCGAATGTGAGCGTCGGCGGTTTTGTCGAGAGGATTGTTGGACACTCACAGAATAGCTTGTGGCGAGTGTCCAGCTGCCTGTGTACTTCGAGTCCGACCCTGAGACCCACCGTCGAGTAGTTCTGAGGCGCCTAGGCCGCCTCCGTTATCGTCGTCCTCTCGGTAATTTCTCCAGCTACCGGCTGGAGCATGAGTCCGTGAACCTTGTCTATGGAACTCGTCTGGCCGAGGACCCACATGAGTTTCACAAGGGCTGTCTCTGGGATCATATCTTCGAGGGGGACAACGCCGAGGTTGAGCAGGTCTCGTCCTGTGACGTAGACGTTCATGTCGACTCTTCCCCATATTGTCTGGGATGTCATGAAAACGGGAACATCGTTTTTTACCGCGTTCCGTATGGAGTCGTAGCAGTATTTGGAAACGTGTCCAAGGCCCGTACCTTCCAGTACTAGACCGCGGGCGCCGGCTTTGACTGCCGCATCTATCAGTTGATGATCGAAGCCTGGGTAGAATTTCAAGAGATACGCGTGATGGTCGAAGTCCGGTTTGAGGCTGAAATTGTGATCTGACCTCCGTCTGGGAGGGCTCTCGAAATATTCGATCTGTCGAGTATGGAGATCGTAACGGGCGAGAGGATATGAGTTGATGGACTTGAATGCGTCTCGACGGCTCGTGTGACATTTTCGCACCCTCGTTCCTCTATGTGCAACGATGTAGCGGTCCGAGAGGTCTTGGTGCATTGTGACTCCAACCACGCCGAGATCCGCGTTGGCCGTCATCGCAACGGCTCCAGTCAGGTTGGATGCAGCGTCGGAGCTGGGGCGATCCGAAGACCGCTGAGCTCCGACCAGCAAGACTGGAACGGAGAGATGTTGAAGCGCGAAGCTCAAGGCTGCCGCGGTGTAATGCATGGTATCAGTTCCCTGGCTTACCACGACCCCGCTTACTCCCTCTGTTATTCTTCTGGAAATATCCTCGGCGAGAGTCTTCCACTGCGATGGTGTGACGTTCTCGCTCAATTCGCTGAATAATATGTCGGCCTCGACTTCTGCAATGTTGGCGAGTTCGGGGACGACGCTTGCCAGGTCTGCTGCTGTGAGAGCTGGCTGGACGGCGCCTGTTCGATAGTCCACTCTGCTTGCGATCGTTCCTCCTGTGCTGATGATTGCTACTCTGGGAAGACCGGGATGCTTCGGTGGGGGAGATGGTCTGGTAAAGTGGGGTTTCTGGCCTCCCCCGACAACTTCAATCTTCTCCGTCCGCTGGAAGTGGATCCCGACGTTGTAGCCGTTTTTCAGCTTGAGAACGATATGGTTGGGGTCGGCATATTCGGAGCGTGGGAATAGTGCTCCTTCGAAGACCTCTCCAGTCCGTGTGGTAATCTTGACTATGTCTCCGACTTTGGCGTTGGCACTCTTCAGCCTACGAAGGATTTCTCCGTGGTATCCTTCAAGCTCCGAGACCGACATGAAGCGGGAACGACTCAGAGGAGGGTTAAGGATATTCTCTAGTTGAGCCGTTTCGACATGTAGGGTCCGTCGTGTCTGTAATCAAATCGAGAGTAGTAGTTCTTGGTTCCGAGCGCGCTTATCACGACCATCTTGGTCCTCAGGTAGTCTTCGGCGGCGGTCCTCTCGGCTTCCGCGATCAGTCTGGTACCGTAGCCCCTGTGCTGGTAGGCTGACTCGATCCTTGCGCCAACCGGCACCGTCTGGCCGAAGACGTGAAGCTCTCGGATTATTGCAGCGTTCTGGTCCTTGATTTCTGTCCTATGGGCCTCTTCGCCTGGAATTCTGAGGCGGACGTAGCCAACAAGAATATCGAGTTTGGGATCCTCAAAGGAGAGAAAGATCTCTGTGCCTCCGGACGCCTCGTAGACTATTCGTTGAAGTCTGATATTCTCGGTAAGTGGGCTCGCAGTGTTTCTCATGGCATGCTGCCCGACTTCGCGGCATCTTATGCAGCGGCATGTGATACCACGGTGGGCGAGTTCTTCTTGGACCAACTGGCGGAGGTTTCCATTCATTACTCCGTCCGCGATGCCGCTAGCTGGAATCTCGCGCTGAATCCTCATGATCCTGACCCAGGGAGGAATGAGTCGCTTGATCTGCACGATTAGATGTGCAGCCTGCTCCGTCGAGTATGGTTTGTATTCGCCTTTCTTCCAGTCCTCGTAAAGCTGCGTTCCTGGCGTCACAAGGCATGGGTAGATTTTCAGCATGTCTGGTCTGAAATCAGGGTTCTCGAAGATCATTCGAAATGCGTCCAGGTCACGCTCTGGATCACAGCCGGGCAGTCCTAGCATCATATGGTATCCTACCTTGAGAGCCGAATCCTTCAGTGTTTGTGTTGCCTCGACCACATCCGAGACCTTGTGGTCTCGGTGGATTCTCTCGTACACATCGTCGTAGAGTGTCTGGACCCCGATCTCGACCCTGGTGACTCCGATTGAGAGCATATGATCGACGTGGCCTCTGCGGGACCAGTCGGGGCGGGTCTCGATCGTGATGCCCACATTCTTGATCCGAGCATTCTGCGAGCGCACCTTCGCCTCATCCAGCGACCCAGAGTCCTCGCCGTTGAGAGCGTCCAGACACCGTTTCACGAAGTCCTCTTGGTAGGAGCGAGGCATGAATGGGAAAGTGCCTCCGACCAGAATCAGTTCGACTTTGTCGACAGGATGACCCATTCCTCGGAGTTGAGAGAGCCTACTCGCCACCTGTAATTGTGGGTCATAGCCGGACTCGAGAGCCCTCATGACTGCGGGCTCCTTGCCAGTGTAGGCTCTGGGGACCCCTTCATCAGGTCCGCCGGGGCAGTATGTGCATTTTCCATGTGGACAGCCGTACGGCTTGGGCATCACGGCAACAGTTGTAACGCCGCTGAGGCTGCGGACTTGTTTGTCGACTAGGAGTGGGCCAAACTTGGGGAGAAGAGATTCGGAGATTAGCTTGAGGATCTGGGAATTTGCAGGGACGAGTGGCGATCTGTATTTCCTGCAGACTTCAATCTTTAGTCTGTTGACATCGTCTCTCGAAGGGTTTTCCAGGCTTAACAGTCTTTCAAGGATCTCGTTGGAGACCTGCCCGGCGACCCCGCTCATCTTCTCGCGACCTTAGACAGTCTCAACCTGCACTTGTGTAGGCTCTAACTGTCTTTCTGTTGGTCTGCCGTAGGTGCGTCCCTTCCAGGAGAACCCGTATCCCAGTGAGCCTCGAATCGTGGAGTCGATTCCTATAGCGATGTAGACGAGTATTGCGACGGGAAAAAGTAGGGCATAGGTTGAGGGGACGTTTATCGATCGGTCAAGGATGATTATTCCAAGCCATAGTAGGAAGGACATGAACGCTCCAGCGATAAGGTAGGGGTTGAGCGGGTTTGTTGGGGCGAGAGTGATCCCGTAGAGTAGGACGACGAATGGGAGTACGAGAAATGTGAACATGAGCACGATTCTTGTGAGAGCCTTCCTCAGCATGTGTCTCTCTGAGACCGTGTAGAAGTTTTTCCTCCATCCCCTCCAGATCTCGGCTAGGCTCGCGTACATTCTAACTCCTATAGCGTCCTGGGCCGTAACAAACCTCAGTCTCCCGCCTCCTCTCTTCAAGAGTCTCGCGAGAGTGTAATCCTCAACGATCTTGTCACGGACAGCCGCATGTCCGCCAACCTTCTCATAGGCCGTTCTGCGGAAGAGCATGTACTGTCCGTTTCCGATCGCGTTTTCCCGCCTGTCATCGTTGACCAGCCTTCCTCCGACCAGGATCATTATCAGGAGGAAGATGGGTGGCTGGAGGAGTTTCTCCCAGAAGCTTCGGAGAATCGTGGCTGGAGCAAGCGTAACTAGATCGGCGTTCTCGGCTTGCAGATAGGTCACGGCTCTTGTCAGGCTGTCTGTGGTGTGGACTGAATCGCCATCTGTGAATAGCAATAGTTCGCCTCTCGATTTCTTGTAGCCAAGATTGCAAGCCCAGTTCTTCCCAACCCAGTCCGGAGGAAGGGGTTCTTCCTTGACCAGTGTGACTTGACCATTGAAACTGGCGATCTCATCTCTCGTCGCATCGGTCGAGCCTCCATCAACGATGATAATCTCTTTGTTAGGATACGCTAGTCCGACAAGGGATCTGACGCATTCGGCAACGGTCCTCGCCTGATTTCGAACGGGGAGGATTATCGAGACGAACGGTGATGTAGGGGAATCTTTTGCATCGCTGGGCAGCGAGGGAAAGTGCATCAGCGTGAGATACTCGTAACCGGCGAAGAGGAAGATGAAGACTGATTGGGCTCCTAGAAGCGCATCGATTATCAGAGACAAGTTGTGTTACCGTGCTTGTATTGGTCCGGGTTTGCTTGACCGGCTGGCTCGACTATAAATTCTGTCGATCGGGGCCCGGAGAGCCCAGACTAGCTTGGAGAATCGCTCTAATGGGATGAGAAGAAGGCTAGACTCGGATGTAGTTCTGGCCGGGTTTTCTGCCTAGCACGAACCTTTTCTGCGCGTTCCTGCGTACACGCTCACGTGGCGGGATGCTTGTCTTGTTCTGAGCCGCTATCTTTGGAGTCTGTTGTCGGACCTTTCCTGCCTTTGTCAATGAGCCGTGAGTTGGCGTGTGTCTCGTTCTCCTAGGTTACTGGCTCGTGATGCCCTGCCGCGTTAATTAACGCTTCGTCCTCCCGGTACAGGCGCTGATTTAGTGTGAGGCGTTGAGCGGGACTTTCTTTCCGGACAAGTCCCGTCTGGTGTGTCCGAACTCTGGCATTCCGCTGAGCTCTATCTCGGAGAACACGGGTCCATCGTGGCAGACGAGATAGGGTCCGATCACGCAGGCGGCGCATATTCCCACGCCACATTTGAAGACTCTTTCGAGGCTCACCTGGATGTGGCAGCTCATCTTCGTCGCCAAGTCGTAGATCTTCTTCATCATCGGCTCAGGTCCACAAGTGTATATCGCGTCAAACCGTTCTTTTCCAAGAATCTCCTCCGCCACCTTTGGTACCTGGTTCTTTTCCCCGTAGGTTCCGTCGTCGGTTGCGAAGATGAGTTTGAACTGGTGTTCCTTGCTATCCGCTATCAGCCAGTCTTTGAAGAGGAGTTCGCTTGAGGTTCTGGCTCCGGTTATCAGTGTCACGTCCCGGCCTCGGAAGTGGACTAGAAGGGAGAGAAGGGGGACCAAGCCGGTACCGCCGCCGACGACGAGGAGTCTGTGGTGGTGGCCTACGCTGAAGGGGTGTCCGTAGGGTCCTCTGACGAAGAATATGTCCCCGACCTTCTTCTCCCAGAGGGCGGTGCTGACGGGTCCTCCCTTCTTGATGACTACTCCTGCTTCGCTCTTTCCATGGATGGCTAGGACGCTCATCGGGACCTCGTCGACGCCTGGGACCCAGACCATGGCGAACTGTCCGGGGTTGGCGTGGTGGAGGGTCGTGTCGTTGAACCAGAACGAGCGGATTGAGGGTGTCTCGTCGATTATCCGGTCGAGCTTGACTGTGCGTGGAGTGTGGAGTAGCTGTTGGGTCTGTTCCAAGGCGCTGTCGGAGAAAGTGGACGGATTACTAATTAGTTTTGAGAAAGGCCGGTTCAGACCTGGGAAGAATTTGACCCCCCGGGGGTCTGATTAAGCATGCTTATTTCTTGACGGAGAACGTAGTTTTTCGTCTTTGTCCGGCGTCTTTGAGCTGACGGGGCTGTTGTCGGGATGGTTTTCTACGGTTTGCGTCGTTTAGCGTTTACACGGACTCTTGAAAGATCGCGAAAATGGCCCTGTTTTCGGGCTGTGGGGCACGGGAGTGTGGCCCGCTAGCGGGAGCCGAGGATCTGGTAGAGTAAGGCTGCTACGAAGAGGATGGAGAGTCCAGCTACTATGATGAAGAGGATTGGGTTGACCATGAAGCCCGGCTTCTCTGCCATCTGGAAGATGCCCTTACGGGCAGGGGATTTGGGTGGTGCCTAATTAGCCTATAATCGGATCATGTCTGGAGACGCACGCGTCGCATCCGGGGGCAACCTGTCGACGAGCTTCATCATCTCAGCGTAGTGATGATGGATAATGTTCGCTCCTTGGGGACCCATCATCTTCTCAGCGTTGCTCTTGCACTGGGCGATTGCAGTCAATATCCCCGTCCTTGTAGGGTGCGCATAGCTCACACCACAGTTCCGGAACACTCCTTCAACGAACTGTTTGACCTGGGCCTTCAACGCCTCATCTGCGACCGGCTGACTGAGAACCGTGAGGAACTCTCTGTTGGCGCTCTCGAAGCAACTCAACAATTCGTCCCTGACGAATTCGCCGGTAATCCTTTCGCTGGGAACCTCGGGGGCGCGGTACGTCCCGCTCATGAACGCGCGTATGACATACGTTATATAAAGCCGTATCCCCTGGAACTCCTCAGAAGAGATTGCAAGAGGCTCTGACACCGAATATCGACAAAGACCTCCTCGCCAGATTTAACGAGGAGATCTGGAACAAGACGCCCCACCCGTCCCAGTCGGGTCATATCGTCAATCCCACCCCGTTAGTCGATATTACGGATGCATTGTCCGAGTGCGCCAGGGTCGAGTACAGACTCAGCCTCCCGACGGAGACGGCCCGTGTCTTCGCCAAGTTCGACTCACAGATATTCGGCGGCTCCGTCAAGGTCCGCCCGGCAGTGGAGATCCTCAGGAACGCTATCCGCACCGGAAAGCTCAGGACCGGTCAGACGATCTTCGAAGCCACATCGGGCAATTTCGGACTCGCCCTAGGGATGGCGAGAAAGCTGGGAATCGAAGTAATCGCTCTCGTCTCGAGGAAGCTCCAAGGCGGCGTACTAGACGAGCTCAAGGGCGAGGGAGTGCGATCCATCAACCTAGATGTTGACATCTGCCCAGCGCCCGGGCTCAAAGTCGACCAGAACATGGTAATGGCGAAAGCGGCTGCCTCAAATCTTCGCGAGCAGCTGTCTCAAACAGGGCTGGACGTTCGAACCTTCGACAGGGCACGATCACAGGCGGAACAGCTGCTCGCAAAACAGGACATCATCAACCTGGCCAAGCTCCTGGCCCGGATCTATGACGGGTTCTGCCCCGAACAGTACGACAACGAGTTGAACGTAAAATCTCACGAAACCGTTACGGCCGTTGAGATCAATGACCAGCTCAGGGCTCTAGGGCACTCAATGGATCAGTTCGAGATACTGACCGCGTTCGGAACTGGCGGAACATCAACCGGAATTGCAAAATACGTTCAGACGAAGTACAGGCGCAAATCCGTGCATGTCGTCTTCCCCCTCTTCAACCAAGAAGTTGCCGGCATCAGAACCAAGGACAAGGCTGCCGGGCTGATGTTCTACCAGCCGGATCTATATGCCGGAGAGCACGAAGTGGATTTTGAATCTGCAAAACGACTTCTCAAATTCTTTGCAAGCAGAGGATACGGGATCGGGGAGAGCGGCGCACTGGCCTTGTACTCATGCCTGCAGATGATAAACTACGGTGCGGGTAACAAGTTCGTGGTCATCATAGCCGACGGTCCGCAGAAGTACATGACAAAGCTCGAGGTCCCGACTAAGATTCCCGACCGACTGGAGACAACCCTTGAGGAAGTAACGTCCAATGCATCAAGCTACGACCAGGTTATCTGGACTCATGCAATGTTCGTGCCCAGAGAGGCGGGCATCGACCTCGTAGCCTCGACTCTCGGATGCGACAAGACCAAGGTGAAAGTTGCAAAGACGCAGGACGTGCAGGCACTCATCACGCGAGAGGAGATCCCCGCCGGAATAGGAGAACTCCTCCCCAAGGATAGGTCAAGGACCCTTCTGGTCTGTATGGTAGGCGGCACTTCCCTCCGGGCAGCGGAGATACTGACAAAGAAGGGTGTGGTAGCCCAGAGCCTGACTGGGGGAATCATGAACCTCGCCGAGTTGAGCAACCGATCAGCAGACGAAATGGTCCAAGTGGCCAGCGAATAGAAACAGGACCTCTATCCTTATCCTGGCAATGTTAGGAGTGTTGGTTTGGGATTGAACCAGCAATCCGACGTATGATATATTCCGCGGCTCGTGCAACCTCATCCGCCGACCCGGGACGAGTACCGTATACGTGAAGCAGGATCAGCGGCCTGGGTCCAGTCTCCCTTCCTCTAGGATGCGACTTGAAGTACAATCCGGGATATGCTCGACGAGCCTCGTCGAGAATCGGGGCAAGAGCGGACTCTATGATGCCCGCGATCTTGAACTGAAACTCTCTTGGACGGCTTACCGCGAAACTTGCGAGGAATGACGAAATTGAGCTTCGGAAGATCGCCTTCATCTCAGACGGCACTCCAGGTAGGGAGAATATGGTTGTGGAGGATTCCTTGATCATCACGCCCGGGGCCGTGCCGACAGGATTCGGTAGGGGTGAGGCCCCTCGGGGAAGTGTAGCCATCTTCGTCCGATACTTCGTAAGCTTGGGCGGGATCTCAAGTCTTCGATAGTGCTCTTCCACGAGCCGTAAGGCTTCTCTGTTCAATCTCAGAGGCCTGTGGAGAGCTCGAGCTATGCCGGCGAGTGTCATATCGTCATAGGTTGGACCCAGACCTCCCAGAGTTATCAAAACGAGAGGTTTCCTCTGAACCGCTTCGCGAACTCCGGACGCGATCGAGTCTAGCGAGTCTCGTAATTGCGTGACTCGCTGCAGAACCCATCCCCGATGGTTGAGCTGGCCGGCGAGCCAATGCGAGTTCGTGTCTAGAGTATGTCCTATCAGGAGCTCGTTCCCAATGGATAGGATCTCAGCCGTATGCTCCCGGGAATCCTTCCTAGTTCTCGACGGGACTGGCCCCTACTGTTTTTGAAGAGAAAGGACGGCTGCAAGGGCCCCGGCCAGCGCACGTGATTGGTCTTTCCCAAATCCGATTATGACGAGATCCTTGTCTGACAGTTCGAACTCTCTTCGAAGGCGAGCGTTCTCCTTGGGAGCGAGATCGGCGAGGTTCTTGTTGTCTGGAGGAATTACCAACTTTCTACCAATAGCCGCGACAGTGATTGTTCCTTCGGCACCTGCCTTGATTGCTTCGTCCCTCTGAGTGATCCCCGTCATACCCGACATGTATCCTCCAATCATGTGAATGCTCATCGCTTGGCTATCTATGACGAGGTCCGACTCTGGGAGTGGAACGACCTTCTTGATGGATAGCTGGCGGAGGAGCTTGTGAAGGCTTTGTTTTCCCAGTTTGGACAGCTGGACCCCGGTCTCGGTAACTGAAACGACCTTGCTCTCGGCAAGCCTTTCCATCAGCCCTCGAGCAATGCCGTCTTTGATGTGCAGAGCCTGGGAGAGAGCTCTCCTTCCGAGCGGTCCTTCCCGTTCGATTAGAACAAGTGCGCTGAGAAGTTGAAGAGCGCTTATTTGGGGTAGAGGTCCCCGGGCTCCGCGCCTCCAGCCTTCAAGAATAACATCAACGATGCTGTTCGGCTTTGATCGGACCAGGGTTGGTTCAGGTACGAGTCGGGAATGGATCGGGAATAAAGCCTGTGGCTGATTTCGCCGATAATCCGGACCTGTTAGTACTGAGGATTACTAGGGTTTCTTCTTGTCGCTTAGCCACCATTTAAGATACTCTTTCTGGCGGCGTTTCTTCTCTTCGTCCACGGTCTCCTGGCTCTGGAACATTTTTTCACGACCCTGAAGAAGATCCTGCTGTGTGAACGTCAGTCCACAGCTCTTGCACGCATATTGCTTGATTGCGGAGTCGTAACTTAGGTTGCCACCGCACTCCAAGCAATAGTTCGGCATTCTCTCGCATGCGCCTCGAATTTGAAAAGCGCGACAAAAACCTGCAAAGATTCTAGCTGCGACATTTCCTTGGAGGAACGGTTAATTATAGCAGACCCACCGACCCATCGCAGGTAGTGTTCATTGCCCCAGAGTCATGGTAGCCAGTACAAGAGAAAACCCACCGGAGGAACCAAGCGTGCCTGGAGGGGAAAGCGAGCGTTCGAAGCAGGCTCGGAGCCTACAGAGACGGTGCTTGGCCCTGCGAAGAAGAGATGGGTCGGGACCCGCGGCGGAGGCTTGAAAGTACGTCTCGCCGCAGCCGACTCGGCCGTCGTTACAGACAAGGCCTCTGGTAAAACATCGAAGTCCAAACTTCTGCGTGTCATTAGAAACCCTGCGAACGTCGACTATCAGAGAAGAGGCGTCATCACGAAAGGTGCAATCGTTGAGACAGAGCTTGGCCAGGCGAGAGTAACATCCCGGCCAGGACAAGACGGGGTAATCAACGCAATTCTCTTAGAGAAAACCCAGAAGTAACTAGGCGAAGAAGTCGGGCGAATGAAACGCCCCGGATTTCTCATAGTATGGCCAGCACACCTCGATAGCTCGAAGACAAGAGGCGAAGGACGGAGGCTTCCCGTCTCGCGAGCAGTCAAACAGCCCAGCGCAAAGGAAGTCTGGCAGGCCGCCATGACCCTCGGATATTCGCCCGAAACCACCGAGAAAGCCGCTCTATCCAAGTCTCCCTGGGAGAAGACTGGCTACGTCGCTATCAAGAAAACAGGACCCAGACCCGTAGTATTGAAGAACATAGCTGGGGAGATCGTGAAAAACAGACAGAAGGAAGCTCAAGCCATAGATCCGAAGAAGCGATAATGCGGCACCCGTACACTCACCCGTAAATACGTGACACTATCCTAAATCGAGATAGACATACGGGACGAGAACTACCATGACGGAAACCGTGATCCTTGTAGATGAGAAAGACCGTCCCATAGGATACGAAGAAAAGATAAGCGCACATAGCAACGGCGGCAAACTTCACAGGGCATTTTCAATATTCGTCTTCAACTCCAAGGGAGAAGTCCTGCTCCAACTCCGGGCGAAGGCCAAGCACCATTTTCGCAACCTTTGGACCAATCCCTGCTGCAGCCACCCACGAAAGGGCGAACAACTCGAAGAGGCGGCACACAGAAAACTGAAGCAGGAGTTCGGATTCGACACAAACCTACACGAGGCTTTTAGCTTCATCTACAAAGCGACCGACCCGGAGAGCAAGCTTACCGAGCACGAGTTCGATCATGTGTTTACGGGAAAATTTGACGGCGTCCCAACCCCAAACCCGGAAGAGATCGATGACTGGAAATGGACCACTCCAACCAAACTCAGGGAAGACCTAGAAAGGCACCCAGACAAGTACACGCCCTGGTTCAGAATCGCCTTCGAGAGCCTAGAAAAGAAAGGCCTATTCTCCTAAGCCATAGAACGTCAGCTCTTACGGTTGGTTGCCATGGGGTTTCCTGTTGGGATACATGACGATTTTTCCGGAGTGACCTGATTTCATGAGAGTGAATGCTTCCGCAAACTCTTCTAGAGCGAACCGGTGAGTAATCACTTTAGAAAGATCAACTTCTCCCGCTTTCAAGACCTCCGCCGTTTTGTACCATGTATTCCAGAGTCGACGCCCGAAGACGCCGCGGATATGAGCGTCCTTGAAGACTATCCAGTTTGCAACGTCCATCTCGACGTTCTTCGCTGGGAGTCCGAAAAGTATCGCGGTTCCTCCCGGCCGTAGGACCTTGAATCCCTGCTCGAATGAGGGAGGGGCGCCAGACATTTCGAAGAAGACATCGACGCCTCGACCATCCGTCGAATCCATGATCCTTTTGACGACATTTTCTTGCGACCCGTTGATGAGAACATCTCCCCCCATTTTCTTCGCCAGGTTCAGCCGATAGTCGACTATGTCGACACCGAAGATCTTGCTTGCGCCGAATGATTTGCATAGTCCTATGAGACAGGCTCCGATCGGGCCGCAACCAAAAATGGCGACTTTGTTTCCCGGAATCTCCGCAGCGGACGCTGCATGCACAGCGTTTCCGAGAGGTTCTTGAGCAGAAGCCGTCTCGATCGGAATTTTCTTGTCGTTAAGCCAGGCACTCTGCTCGTGGAGCAAGTGATACTCGGCAAAGCAACCATCAGTATCGACCCCTCGGAGAAGCATTCTTTCACAGATGTGACCATTACCGGTGCGACACTGGAAGCATTTTCCGCAGTTGATGTGGGTCTCTCCCGATACAATGTCTCCTTCTCTAAGGTCCGAGACCTCTTTGCCTGCTTCGACAATTTTTCCCGCAAACTCGTGACCCATCACCAGGGGAGGTTTGACACGGTGGGCCATGAGCTCGTGCCAATCGTAGATCTGTAGGTCTGTCCCGCAGATCGATGTTGCTTCTACCCGGACAAGAATGTCTCTGAGGCCAGGCTTTGAAGGAGAGGGCCAGGGCTCGTACGTCGCTCCGGGCGCTGAAGTGGTTTTTACGACTGCGTGCATTTTCTCTCTTGACAGGTTTCCTCGGACTCGCTTCCACGCGCGTTATGGTGGGGTGTAAAACATTATTGCCACTCCGGGATGACCTAGTCTCCCGATCGGGTCGTAAAGCGTTTTACATAGCTCGCGAGGAGTTCATCTAGCCATGAGCCAGCAATCAGGGCTACAGAGGGAGCCGCTTCTTGAGAGTCTTCGGAGTGAACTGGAAGGTCTCGATAGGGACGATCTTCTCTGGCGGATTCGAACGCTCCAGAGCCCTTCGGCGCCTCGCGCCAAGGTAGATGGTAAGAACGTTCTGGTATTGTGTTCCAATAACTATCTGGGCTTGGCCAATCATCCCAAGCTGAAACAGGCCGCGATTGCAGCGACAAGAAAGTACGGAGTGGGCTCAGGTTCTGTCCGAGTTATTGCTGGTACGATGGATTTGCACCTGAAACTGGAGAAGGTTCTGGCTGATTATCGCGGCGCGGAGGCTTCGATCACGTTCCAGTCGGGCTACGCCACCAACGCCGGGACCATCCTCTCCCTAGTTGATGAGCGGGATTTGATAATCAGTGATGAGCTGAACCATGGAAGCATAATAGATGGCTGCCGGATGACGAAAGCTGCGAGGCGCGTCTACAAACACAAAGACGTGAGTGACCTGGAGAAGCAGCTACAGGATACGGACCATTTTCGGAGGGTGCTCATCATCACGGACGGAGTATTCAGTATGGACGGCGACATAGCGCCCCTGAAGGCGATAGTGGATCTCGCAATGGAGCACCAAGCGATTACGTATGTTGATGATGCTCATGGCGATGGAGTATTGGGAGAAAACGGACGCGGAATCACCAACCATTTCCACTTAGAGGGGAAGGTGGATGTTGACATGGGAACATTCTCGAAAGCATTTGGCTGCGTCGGAGGTTACGTTGTCGGATCGAAGGATCTGTGCAGTTATCTTCAGAACAAGGTGCGCAGCTATCTCCTGTCCGGGTCCCAGCCGCCTTCTGTGCCGAGTGCCTGCATTGCTGCGATCCAGCTGGTCCAGAGAAGTCCTGGGCTTGTGAAGAAGCTCTGGGACAACACGCGCTACTTCAAGAAAGGATTGAAGGATCTCGGGTTTGATACCGGAAACAGCGAGACTCCAATAACCCCCGTGATGGTCGGCGAAAGCGGGAAAGCCCGCAAGCTTGCAGACAGCATGTTCAAGCTAGGCGTCTTCGTCCTCCCAATCGTCTACCCGATGGTCGCGAAGGATAAGGCGAGAATCAGAACCATCGTGACCAGCGCACACACCAAGAAGGATCTTGACGAGGCTATTGACGCGTTCGAAAAGGCGGGCGGAGAACTAGCCCTCATCTGAGAAAGAGCATAGTGTTCGTCGTCGGAATCGGTCAGCGGATCCTTAGAAGACGTATTGCTATTTCTGACTGTCTTTGTCTTCATTTCTTGGCAGGTTGTCGCTCGTCTCTATGACTAGTGGGCCTACGTAGCCGCAGTCCGGACACCGGTACATTGCCCCAGTGTATCCTCCCATCCAGAGTGTGATTCTGTCCGACTTACACATCGGACACAGCTTTCTTGTCGAGGTCAACTAGGAGGCCATACCAAGACTCGTTTTGACCGCAGAACTGGACGCTTTCGCATTTTGCTCGGATCTGCTGGGAGGAAGATTTTCTGGGAGAATAGGGTCGTGGAAGAGCAATGCTTCCGTTGGAGTGGAAAAGAAGGGGTTTGGTAGCTTGACCTAGTATCTGAGTTTGTTGGAGAGTGAATTCGGTGGTACGGGTTCCTCTTCTCTCACCCTTCTCTCCGATATCGGATTGTGTCTTGGGATAGGTTCGTACTTGGCTTTGAACCAGTCTGGTATGACTACCGCTCGGAGAAGCTCCTGGATGGTTATTCCACGTGCCCGTGCCTCTTCGCTAAGCAAAGTGAATGTCTGTTCGCCGAAGGCCACCATGACCTTATACGATATTTTTCTTCACGCTACCGGGTTTTCGAGTATCCTGGATTTTACGGTTCCTCGGATCCCTCGAACTCCTATCTGGTATTTAGGAAAGGGCAAGGCATATAAGAATACCGCCTCTGCGCGGCACTCTTCGCACATTTTTTCTAGACTTTGCGATTGGGGCGTGATATTTGTTGCGACTAGACGAGGAAGAGATCTGAGAGGTTTGTACTAGTGGAGCTGGATGGGCGAGTTCTCTGTCGAGAATAGTTCCCAGATGCTCTTGCGGGGGAGAGTTGGCTATCACCGGTGAAATACGGAGCTCAAACGGATGGCGGACGGGATTCAATCTTGAGTGTAAGGAGTGCGGCAAGAAATGGACCTACTCGGGTGGCGTCTATAGACAGCGCGAAGAGAAGGCAGAGTAGAAGCTCCTCTCTTGATGTAATGGAGAAACAGCTACGGGGGCAGGTTGAAGAGCTCCGGGTCTTCGCCAACGAGATTGGAAGACAAGGCGGACATCTGCAACGTCCTTCTGACATGATCTTCACCGGGTCGGGAGACTCATTCGCATGCTCAATCTTTGCAAGCTACCTCTCAACAGGACTGGCTCGCACCGCTGACCCGTACGAGCTTCAGCAATATCCGGAAATGACTCTCGGCAAGACCGTCTTCATAACATCTGTAAGCGGCAGGACACGGGCCAATGTGCAACTGGCAAGACAGATCAAAAGACTGGCGAGGAAGCGGGTCGCCGTGACAGCGAACCCGGCAAGCCCACTCGCGAAGGAATGCGACGACATTATTCCGCTACCCAACGCATTACCGGGACCTGTCACGTCTGGGACGGTGAGTTTCACGACGAGCCTTCTAGCTCTCGCTTCCAGAATCAGAACTCTTCCAAGACTTCGTGATCTAGACAAGGCGGAGGCTCGTACGAAGGAGTGGGCACGTCGTTTGAGGAGGGTCCCTCGAGGAGGATTCTTGTTCGTGGGATCTGGCATTGGATATGCTCTGTCTGCCTATGGCGCGTTCAAGATCCACGAGGTTCTTGGACTGCCCGCGGACTACGTGCATAGCGAGCAGCTTGGTCACTCCAAACTGTTCTCACTACAAGCTAGTGACAACATAGTATGTTTAGCTTCGCATCAAGATAGAAAGACTGCTGATTTGTCTCGGACTCTCTCAAAGAACGGGTTTCACTCGCACCTCTTAGACATTCGAGCGAGAGATCCTGTTGTTGCAGGTTTGGAGGCTGCGTTTTCGTTTCAATATCTCGCGCTGGAACTGGCTAGGGCGAGAAGGCTAAAGGAGGTCGCCTTCTTGTTGGACAAGAAGAAGTTGAGGCTGAGTAGTTCGCTAATCTACTGATGCTGGCTTAGCCATGACTGAATGAATGTGCTCGTATACGTCTAGAAGGTTATCGGTCTCCATCTGATGCGAGGCTGTCTTCTTGACCCTGTCTAGACTCGTGTTCAGCGCTATAGAGTAGCCGACAACTCGGAAGACCGGCACGTCGTTCAATCCGTCGCCGACGTGTACGACCTTGCTTAGAGGAATGGACATCCACGCACAGTACTTCCGGATGCCCAGCCTTTTGTCTGGCAACGGCTCGATATTATCGGAGATGACGCCGTTCTTGACTGCCACTTTGGATGATACGAATCCGTTGAAGCCGAAATGCTCCACTAGGTACTGGCATAGGAAGTCTGGGTTGTCAGTTGTGAGGATTACTTGTACTCCTTGGCCGAGGAGCTTGTCGACGGTCTCGCGGATGTTCCGCATCATCTCAACCTTGGACACTTCGCGGAGAATATCCCGGACGTTCATGCCGACGAGAAGCTTGTATTGTCGGGCGAGGCATTGGCCGACGGTTATTCGCTTCTTTTGTTCCATCTCGTCGAGTCCGTCCCACCGCTCACCGATCCCGAGGGCTCTCGCGGCGGTGGTTAGTGCGGGTTTGCGGAATAGGGTCTTGTCAACATCGAAGCTGACCATGACGAATTTGCGTACTGTCAATGGCTGAATGGCTCAGAAAGCGAGCGGTACTATCGGATT